>OLSN01002791.1_pt1 | contig 12113 bp, 9 predicted proteins | sample 1672411 | NCBI WGS metagenome assembly OLSN01 (sample SAMEA3136683, study PRJEB25190) | human gut metagenome | biome: human gut; feature: human-associated habitat; material: faeces | place: Austria | collected 2013
TACCAGCCCTCCATACGGGAGGTGATGTTGGCATCGCCGTAGAACTGGCCGCCGTAGAAGTAGTTGATGTCAATGTTGATGCCCAGCTCCTTTGCAGCAGCGTCAGCGCCCTGCACATAGCCGTAGCCGTAACGGATAACGGCGGGCACAGCCATGCCGCCCAAGAAGCCCAGCTTGGTGTAGCCATCCTTAACAACGGCGTAGCCTGCCAGATAGCCTGCCTGCTCCTCCTTGAAGGTGATGCAGTAGCAGTTGGCGGGGATGCTGTCGGTACCGATATCGCCCTGGGTCACATCGATAGCGATGAGCTTGACGTCGGGGTACTGCTCAGCAGCCCATGCCAGAGAGGCACCGTACAGGTAGCCCACGCAGACGATAACATCAGCGCCATCGTTGACAGCCTGACGGATCATGGTCTCACGGTCCTCATCGGAAGCATCGGAATCGGGGATGTAGTACTGGCAGTTGTCGCCCATGTAGCTGGAAACAGCAGCCCAGCAAGCCTGGTTGAAGCTCTCATCATCGATCGTGCCGGTATCGCAGGTCAGAGCGACCTTGGCGATCTTCTCAGCGCCGTCTGCTGCACCGGAAGCGGCGGCAGAGCTGGCAGCTGCGGAAGAAGCAGTGCTGGTAGAAGAAGCGGAAGAACCGCCGCAGGCGGTCAGAGCAGCGGCAGCGGCAGCAGCACCGGCCACAGCCAGAAAGTTACGACGAGAAATCTTCATAAGAAACTCTCCTTTTATTTAAAAAATTGCGTCAAATGAATGGAATGTGCGCTCTGGCACATTTACTGGCTCAAGTATAGCGGGTGGAAGTGACAGATGCAAGCAATTTCCGATTACAAATTCTTTACAAATCCCTTGTATAATTTAGGAAAAAGCAATGCTTTTTCACTAATTTTCCCCTGCTTGCGCTGTTTTTCAAAGAAGAACACTTATTCCTCTTCCACGGCACTGTTGCCCGCCACGTTGGAGGGGCCAAAGCCGAAGGGCAGCAGCTCGTCCATGCTGCGCTCAATGAAATCCTCCGGGGTCTTTGCCATAATGACGTTCAGCTCCGGCCCGCCGAACTCGAACAATGCCTGACGGCACACCCCGCAGGGCGAGGTGATCTGCCGGTTCACTTCGCCCCGGCGGCTGCCCACCACGGCGATATCCGTAAACGTGGTCACGCCCTCCGCCACCGCCTTGAACAGGGCGGTGCGCTCGGCGCAGCTGGTGGGGGTAAAGGCGGCGTTCTCCACGTTGCAGCCGGTAAAGATGCGGCCATCCGCAGCGCGCAGTGCAGCGCCCACCATAAAATCACTGTAAGGCGCATAGGCTTTTTCCCGCGCGGCCAGTGCCATGCGGATCAGCTGCTGCTTTTCTTCCATGGTCAATTTTGTCATGCTGTTTCCTCCTTTTATGGGCAAAAACAGCGCGGCTGTGCCTTGGGGCGGCAGCCGCGCTGGAAAATTATGCGATCAGTACTCTGCGCCCAGAGCGACCTTCATCATATCGGTAAAGCTCTTCTGGCGCTCCTCGGCGGTGGTGATGCCGGGGGCCACAAAGCTGTCCGAGATGGTCAGCAGGCAGGCGGCGTTCTTGCCCAGCACCTGCGCGTTGGCAAACAGGGCAAAGCTTTCCATCTCCACGCACAGGCAGCCATCCTCGTCCCGCAGCTTTTCCCAGTAGGTGGGCTTTGCGTCCGAGGGCTGGCGGTAGAACACATCCGAGGAGTGGATGTTGCCCTCGATCAGGGGGATACCCTGCTTTGCAGCGGAGGCACGCAGCTTTTCGTTCAAAGCTGCACTGGGCAGGGTGATGTTGCCGGTAAATCCGCTCTGTACCCGGGCGTAGTTGCTCTCGCTCACAGCGCCGGTAGCCAACACGGTGTCAAACAGCTTAGCCTTTTCGGTATAGCTGCCGGCAGAGCCGATGCGGATGATGTTTTCCACGCCGTAGAAGCTGAACAGCTCGTAGGAGTAGATGCCAATAGAGGGCATACCCATACCGCTGCCCATCACGCTGATGGGACGGCCTTCGTAGGTGCCGGTAAATCCCAACATCCCGCGCACACCGGTCACCTGCCGGACATCCTGCAAAAAGGTGTCGGCAATGAACTTGGCACGCAGGGGGTCACCCGGCATAAGGACTGTCTTGGCGAAATCGCCCATTTCTGCGCTGATGTGAGGGGTAGACATAGATGATCTCTCCTTTTTTATTCATGATACAGCAGAGGGGCTTTCCCCTGTGGAAAAGCCCTTGCTGCTATTTACCGATATTTGCTGCGGTTGAACACGTTCTGCGGTGCGATGTAAGAGCCGTTGCGCCGGATCTCGAAGTGACAGTGGTTGCCGCTGGAACGTCCGGTGCTGCCCACATAGCCGATGAGCTGACCCTGCTTGACCGACTGACCGGCGTGCACCACCAGCGACAGGCAGTGGGCGTACAAGGTGGTGTAGCCGTTGCCGTGGCTGATGATGATGGAGTTGCCGTAGCCGTTGCCTGCACCGGCGCGGTTGTAGCCGGCCTTGGTCACCGTACCGCCTGCCGAAGCATAGATAGGCGTACCGGCTGCGGCGCAGATATCCACGCCCTTGTGGCTGCCGCCGTACCAGCGGGAGCAGTTCCGATAGCCGGGCACCGGCCAGATAAACCGTCCGCTGCCGGTGATATAGGATGCACCGGAGGACACCTTTTTGGTGCCCACCGTAACTTTTTCGGTCACAGGCTCCTTGGTCACCACAGTGCTCAAAATCTGCTGGGAAAGCTGATTGCCGTTTGCATCGTACACCCGCTGTGCCGTCACGGTGCGGATGCCGTTCTCACCCTTCTGGGTAACGCGCTTGGTACCGGAGTTCAGCTCCTTGGATTTGGTGGTCTCGGTGGTGTAGGCGATCTCTTCCTCCCAGCTTTCCACCTTGGTGATGCGCACCTCCAGCGTTTCCTCCTCCCGCACCACGGTCAGTGCATCGCCGGGCAGGATCTTGGAATCCTGTGTCAGGCCGTTTTCGCCGTTGGCGGTAAAGCCGGTGTTCATTTCGCACAGTTCCTTCACGGTCAGGCCGTTTTTCTGAGCGATAGACCAGATGGTGTCGCCGTTCTGCACCGTATAGGATTTTTGTGCCTGCTGCACACCGGAGAGCAGCTGCTCCACCTCGGCTTCCTCCTGGAAGCTCTCGTTGAAGTAGATGCCGTTTTCCAGCGTGACATCCTTGTTGAAGCCCACGGTGGTGTTGGGGTCATCGGGGTTCTCGTAGGGCTCCAGCAGGCTGCTGATGTATCGTTGCAGGCTGTTGCCGTCCGCACACACGGCGGTCAACTCACCATCCAGATACAGGGCAGTGCCCTCGCTGATCTGGTCGCTGGAGGTTTTGAGGATAGCGTCAGCCACGTCATTTTCGTCCATCACGTCATGGGCGATGGTCACGGAATAAGTAGGCTCCACGGTAAAGCGCGCCTGTTCTGCACCGGAATAATTGATACGCTGCTGCACGGCCTCCAGCGCAGAGTTGAACACCTCTTCGTTGGCCACATAGCCCACGGTCTTGTCATCTACCTGTACCTGCAAAGCGTAGGGCTGGCGGATGGTAGTCTGGAACACAGTCACCATAACAGCCAGCGCTGCCACCGGCAGCACATACATGGCCATGCGGGGCACAAGACGGATGTTATCGGCGATACCATGGGCAAGGAAGTGCCCGCTTGCGCGCAGCGCAGCGCCAAAGCCATTTTCCTTGCGCACCCGATGTGCGTGGCGCAGCAGCGCCCCGGTGCCCCGCAGGGCAAGCACTACCGGGCCGAACAGATCCCGCAGCAGCTGCGCCGCCCCGGGAAAGGCCATAGATGCAATATTTTTCAGCAGTTCTCTGACCGTTTGCAGTAGACGCTGCAAGCCGTGCTGCAAGCGGCGTCCTGTGCGAACAACGGCATACTCGGCAGAAAAGCCTACGGCGTACAGCGTCTCGCCCACTATGGGCGCTACGGGGTTATGCAACAGCTTACGCCACAACGTTTCCCGGCGGTGCTGGCGCTTGCGCCGCAGCCTGTGCCGCCGCAGCACACCCCGGCACTGGAACTGCGCCCACAGCGAGCGCAGCTTCTGGCGGCGGGGCTGCCGTACCGGCTGCGCAGCGGGCTGCTGCTCCTTTGTTTTATCTTCAGTCAACGGGATTTTCTCCTTCCTGCGCCGCTGCAGGGCATTTTTTCGGCCCGGAACACAGCAGCTAGATGGTGTACGTTCCCCTGTTCAAAAGGCCAACAGGGCCTGTACACAATACGCTCTCTTTTTTATTATACACTTTGCACGGTTTGAAACAAGCGCTTACATAAAATTTGGCTACTTTTTTCACGCAGTTTTCACGAAAAAAGCCCTTCCATGTCCGGCGGCAGCGGGCTTTCCACCGTGACGGTGCGCAGCTGCAAGGGCATTTCCACCCGGATACCGTCCGGCAGCGGGGTGTATACAGGCACCGTAAAGCTTTGTCTGGCGCAGTGCAGCGCCTGCCGGCCAATGCGCTCCCGGCTGCCGCCGTAAAGGTCGTCTCCGGCAAGCGGATGGCCAATAGACGCAAAATGCACCCGGATCTGGTGGGTGCGGCCGGTCACCGGCACGCAGGCCGCAAGGCTAAGGCCGTTTTCTTCCTTTATAATAGTATACTCCGTGCGGCTGGGCTTGCCCTCGGGGGTAACGCAGCGCCCGATGATGCTGTCGCCCCGGCGGCCGATGGGTGCATCGATGACCCCTTCCCCCAGCGGCAGCGCACCCTGCGCAATGGCATAGTACAGCTTTGCCACCCCGCCCGCCAACAGTGGCGCTGCGTAGGCGTTTTTCGCCGCCAGCACAAGGCCGCTGGTGTCCTTATCAATGCGGTTCACCGGACGGAACACCGGGCTGTGGCCGTGTTCTGCCGCCCACGCGGCGTAGCCGTTTGCCAGCGTACCACCGGGGTAGTTCAGGGTGGGGTGCACCGCCAGCTGCGGCGGCTTTTCCAGCACCACCGCAAAGGCGTCCTCGTAGACCACCTTGACCGGAATTTCCGGCTGCGGGGTCACGCCATCCCCTTCCGGCGGCAGTGCAAAGGAAAGCACCTGCCCGGGGAAGATGCGCCGGTTTGCCAGCACGGGCACACCGTCCGCAAAAAAGCCGCCGCCCCGGAACTTGACTGCCCGGGCGAGGTCAGTAGAGACAGCACACTGGCGCAGAAAGCTGCGCACCAGCACCCCCTCGTGGGTGGTAGCCGTATCTGGCACGGCAAAATACAGCTGCATGGCCTGCCCCTCCCCCTGCAAAATTCACAAAAACACAAATGATATTATAACAAAAATCCGTTTCACTTGCAAATCTTACTTTTTTATGGTATCATGAGGAACGGAAAATGAGTGGAACATACGGCGGCGGGGCGGCTTTGACCGCTCTGAGGAAAGTCCGGGCCTCACAGAGCACGGTAACTGCTAACGGCAGCCGAGGGTGACCTTAGGGAAAGTGCAACAGAAAACAAACCGCCGCAGCAATGCGGTAAGGATGAAACGGCGAGGTAAGAGCTCACCAGCGCATGGGTGACCATGCGGCTTTGTAAACCCTACCGGAAGCAACGCCTATATGGGACGTACAGCGCTGCTCGCGTGTCCCGAAGGCGGCACGAGCCTGTCAGCAATGGCAGGCCTAGACAGATCGTCGTTTAATACAGAACCCGGCTTACGGTCTATCTCGTTTTCCCTTTTGTGTTTTTGCGCTGTCTGCTGCGTGCAGGCAGCGTTTTTTGTTGTTGTAACGCAAAAAAGACCACCGCACAGTATTTGTGCAGTGGCCTTTTTGTCGCTTGCAAGACCATTGAAAACGCCCGCCGCGTGCGCTTTGGGCATATTTAGCGGAATAATTATTTTAAATTGCATCCCGGGAAAATCTGCGGATTTTCCCGGGATGCCTTTTCACGCAAAAGGGACTGCTCAGTTCCCACCTGCGCCAAGGATGGCGTCCAGCACGGTGGAGGCAGCGCTGTACAGTGAGCCTGCGGCCTGCTCTACCTGCTCCTGCGTGGGCAGACTGACGGCGGGCGTCTCGGTGCTGCCGCCCTCGGCGGGGGTGGTCTCTGGCTGGGGCGTCTCGGTGGCAGCGGGCTGCTCAGCGGGCGTCTCCGCGGGCTGCTCTGCCGGTTGTTCGGCGGGCTGCTCCGGCACGCTTTCCGCAGGTTCTTCCACGATCACGCTGTCGGCAGGCGTCTCGGGCACCGAGACAGCGGCATCGGGGTCGGCGGTGGGGGTGTACACGTCCGTCTTTTCCGGGGTCTGGGTGGTGGAGCTTACCGTGCCCTCGCCACCCAGCACAGCCGCGATCATCTCTTTGGCCTTTGCCACAGAGGCTTCGTCCGGCTTCATGACGTAGAGCTTCTGCCCCTTGGCAGAGTAGCACTTGGTGCTGCTGCCAGAGGAGCCGGTAACGGTGTAGCGTTCAATATTCCACTCTGCAAAATCGCTCAGCTGCATGCGCACCAGCGCGCTGATCTGGTTCTGGGAAAGGCTGGTAACAAAGCTGTCGGAAACAGCATCCAGAATCTTGGTAAATCCCATCAGCAGCGCCGGGGACTTGATCTTGTTCAGCATGGCATCGATTACCTTCATCTGGTTGATGCCGCGCTGCACATCGCCGGTCTTAAAGGCGTGGCGTTCGCGGGCAAAGGCCAGCGCAGCCTTGCCGTCCAGATGGTTCCACCCCTCCACAAAGGTGGTGGGGTCGTAGTAGCCGGGGCTGCCTACTGAGGTGAACGCCTGATCAGAGTACACGTCCACGCCGCCCAGCGCATCAATAACGTTGATGAACCCTGCAAAATTGATGCGGATGTAGTGTTGCACGTCCACCCCGTACAGGTTGCCGAGGGTGTCCATGCTGGTCTGCACGCCGTAAAGCCCGGCGTGGGTCAGCTTATCCTTGCTGTTCGTTCCGGCAAGGTCCACATAGTAATCGCGCGGGGTGTTGATCAGCACCACCTGCTTGGTAACAGGGTTCACGGCGGCAATGATATTCACATCGCTTCGTGCTTTATCAGTCAAATCACCGCGGGTATCTACGCCGCTCAGGTACACCACAAAAGGCTCTTTTGTGATCTTATTCGCCTCGGCGTTGCTCAAAAAACCATTGGTCATATTGCCCAGCGCTGCAAGGCCCTGCTGCGCCCACACGCAGCCCATTGCCATGGCGGCGCACAGCACCACCGAGAACACCCGGGACACGGTGCCTGCAGTTTTGTACTCCTGACAGCGCTTGACCAGCAGCCACAGCAGCGCCAGCAGCGCCGCCAGCACCACCAGATACAGCACCGGCAGCATCTGGGTGCGCCAGAGCTGCACCAGCACCAGAACGCTTAAAATTGCCTGTACGATCAGCAAGATCTTCCCTCGTTTCGGGGGCAGGTACGCCCCATTCTCCCCGCCAGCAGTGCTGCGGGGGGTGTTTTGCTGCGGGCGGCGGGGCGGCGCGGATTGCTCCGGCGGCAGCTCCGAGAAAAACGCGGCGCTGTCCACCACCACAGTGGCGTCCTGCTGCTCTGCCTTGTGCAAAAGACGGTGCAGGGAACGACCGTCCTCCTTGCGGGAATGCTCGTTTTCGTCCAACATGAGAATACTCCTTTTTTAGCCCACCGGAACGATGGTCAGCACGGCGCGGGCGGGCAGGCAGGTGGCGGTCTGATCCTCCGCCGACAGCCAGCCAAAGCCCTCGCAGATGTGATCCGGGCAGGGCGATTCAACAAACCGCGCTCTGCCGTCCTTTACCTCTATATGCACCGTATAATAACCGGTGTCCACACTGTAAGTCTCGTCCTTTTCCAGCGGAATGTCCAGCACGGTGTTGCTATCGCCGTAGATCAGCTGGGCAGTCAGTTTTCCTCCTGTGGCGTTGTGGCTGCGCACGGCCAGCAGCACCGCTGCTATGGCCAGCACCACCACCGCAAACAGGATATTGGTCAAAAGCTTTTTCTTCTTCATGGCTTACTGCTCCCCGGGCTTGAGCTGCTCCAGCTCAGCCAGCCAGAGGGTGGCGCAGGCATCGCTGGGCATGCGCCAGTCGCCCCGGGGCGAAAGGGTCACGCTGCCCACCTTGGGGCCGTCCGGCAGGCAGCTGCGCTTGAACTGCTGGGCAAAAAAACGCCAGTAAAAGTTGCGCAGCCACTTGTACAGCACGGCGTCCGTATACTCTGCCCTGCCCGCAAAGGCAGCCTTTGCCAGCCGGTAGATCTTTGCCGGGCCAAAGCCGCAGCGCAGCACATAATACAGGTAAAAATCGTGCAGCTCGTAGGGGCCCACTAAATCCTCGGTGATCTGTGCAATTTCGCCGTCCTTGGCGGGCAGCAGCTCCGGCGAGACCGGGGTAGCCAGAATATCCAGCAGCACATCGTGCAAAGCGGCGGTAGCAGCAGTCTCGGCTTCGTACTGCACCAGATAGCGCACCAGCGTTTTGGGCACACCGGCATTCACGCCGTACATGCTCATGTGGTCGCCGTTGTAGGTTGCCCAGCCCAGCGCCAGCTCCGAAAGGTCGCCCGTGCCCACCACAAGGCCGCCGGTGCGGTTGGCAAGGTCCATCAGCTCCAGCGTGCGCACACGCGCCTGCCCGTTTTCAAAGGTAACGTCCAGCACAGTCTCGTCCTGCCCGATATCCGCAAAGTGGCTGCGCACGGTGTCGGCGATGCGAATTTCCTGAAAGCTTACACCCAGCTCCTCGCACAAAATCTCGGCGTTGCTGCGGGTGCGTTTGGTAGTGCCAAAGCAGGGCATGGTCACCGCCAGCACATCGGCGGCGGGGCGGTGCAGCTGCTTCATGGCGCGCACCGCCACCAGCAGGGCAAGGCAGCTGTCCAAGCCGCCGGAAATACCAATGACCGCTGTTTTTGCGTGGGCGTGTTCCAGCCGCTTGGCAAGGCCGTCGGCCTGCATCTTTAAAATCAGTTCGCACCGGGCGGCGCGGCGCTGCGGGTCGCCGGGCACAAAGGGAGCGGGGTCGATGCGGCGGGTGAGCACCGTTTCCTCCGGTGATAGGTCAAATTCCACCGTGACATAGCCCTCGGCAGTGTGCTCAAAGCTGGTGTTGCGGGCACGCTCGGCCTCCATGCGCTGGCAGTCCAGCTCGGTCTCAGCGTAATCGCCCGCAAAGGGCGCAGTCTCGGCCAGAATACTGCCATCCTCGGCGATGAGGTCGTGCCCGGCAAACACCATGTCGGTGGTGCTTTCGCCGTGCCCTGCCGAGGCGTACAGGTAGCCGCACAGCAGCCGGGCAGACTGGTTTGCCACCAGTGCGCGGCGGTACTCGGCTTTGCCCACGGTCTCGTCGCTGGCAGAAAGGTTTGCGATGACGGTAGCGCCCGCCAGCGCGTGGAAGGTGGAAGGCGGCAGCGCGCTCCACAAATCCTCGCACAGCTCCACACCCAGCACAAAGCTGGGCATCTGGCGGCAGCGGAACAGCAGCGACGTACCAAAGAGCACCTGCTGCCCGCAGACAGTCACCGTCTGCACCTCGGTGCTGCCGGGGGTGAACTGACGCTTTTCGTAAAACTCGCCGTAGTTTGGCAGGTAGGTCTTGGGCACGATGCCCAGCAGCTGCCCCCGGCACAGTACGGCGGCGCAGTTGTACAGCTTGCCGTGCACCAGCAGCGGCAAGCCCACCAGCGCTACGGTATCCAGCGTGCGGGTCTGCGCAAGCAGCCACTCCAGCGCATCCAGTGCGCCCTGCTGCAAGGTGCGCTGCAAAAACAAATCGCCGCAGGTGTAGCCGGTAAGGCAAAACTCCGGGAATACCGCCAGCTTTACCCCGCGCTGCGCGGCAGCTTGCAGCTGCACCAGCACCTGCTGCGCGTTATAGGTACAGTCTGCCACCCGCAGCGCGGGCGAAAAGGCAGCTGCTTTTAAAAAACCATCTTTCATAAGAGGATTTCACATCCTGTCTGTTTCAATGTTGCCATGGTGACCCATGTTGACCATAGTATACCACAAACCGCACAAAACGGAAAGTAACAGACTGGTAAAAGAAGTGTGAACGTGGGAAAACCCTCTCAGTCATCGCTGCGCGATGCCAGCTCCCCCTTCGGGGGAGCTGGACGCGACCAACGGGAGCGGACTGAGAGGGTTCAGGCGGGAACAGCACCCCTTCCGTCAAAGCCTACGGCTTTGCCACCTTCCCCAAGGGGACGGCTTTGGGCGGTGATGGCAAACTTTCCGGCATTGCCAAAAGACGCCCCCTTGGGGGAGCTGGCACGGCGCAAGCCGTGACTGAGGGGGTACTGCCGCAGGCTTTGACTAAGGGAGTTACGCAAAAAACACCCCCGCAGGCATAAGCCCACGGGGGTGTTATTATGCTAGTATGTTCCCTGCACCTCTAGGGCACAGTCACGCAAGCATTGTCTGAGAATTAGACACCGGCGGGGAAGTTGAACTTGCCCTCGTTGACGATGTTCTTAGCGGTGCCGAAGCCCAGGTTGTAGATAGCAGCCAGGTTGCCAGCAACGTTCAGGATGCTGTTCACAACGCCCAGAGCGCCGTAGCCGAACTTCTGAGCGCCAGTGGACTCACCGGTCACATTATCGGTGTAGTTCTTCTTCCAGATGTTGCTGAACTGGCCGCCGAAGCCGGTCAGGCCGTCGCCGGGGGTCCAGGTGCCGCTGAACACAGCGCCAACGGTGTTGTCCAGGAAGCCCTGAACGTACTTGTTACCAACGATGGTAATCAGGTTCTTGTGGAAGTTCTGCCACTGAGCAGCGCCCATAGCGGGTGCCAGGTAGTCAGCAACGCTACCGCCCATAACGTAGGTCATCTCGTTCTCAGACACAGCAGAGAAATTTGCAGGCATCATCATAATGAATTACTCCCTTCAAAAATAGAAAAAATATTTTCGAACCGGTGTTTCCGGTTCAATCCTTGCTAGGATGGCAATAATATACCACACTTTCCAGAAATGTTCAAGTACTTTTTTGAAAAAAGTGTAAAAACTGTGAAACCTCGTCCCCGCTTTTGTAGCAAATGTGCACTGTTCATGCGGGTTTTTCTGGTGTGACAAGTTTTTTCGCAAATTTGTGAAAAATAGAATTACCAGAACCATAAGGCGGTGCTGCACAATGAAAACAGTTGTTTTTGTGGACGAATTGCTGCTGGTAAACTTTGCTGCAGCCGCCGCGCTGCTGCTGGGCGCGGGGCTTTTGTGCGGGCGCAGCTGCACCGGGCTGCGGCTGTGCGTGGGCAGCGCGGCGGCTGCGGCAAGCACCCTTGCCCTGCTGGCGCCGCCGTGGCCTGCCCCGCTGGCGATACTATATAAAATAACCAGCTGCTGCGGGGTGGTGGCGGTGTGCTACGGCGTGCCCGGCGCGCGCAGCTTTGCCCGGCTGTGCGGGTGGTACGCGGCGCTGAACGGCCTGCTGTGCGGCGCGGTGGTGCTGCCCGGGGTACAGGCCAATAACCTGAGCGTGCTGCTGCCGGTGCGCCCGGGGCGGCTTTTGCTGTGCTGCGCCGGGGTGTACGGGCTGCTGCGCGGGCTGCTGGCGGTGTTTGGCCGCCCGCAGCGGGGCTGCTTTGCCGCCGTGCTTCACCTTGCGGGAGCGGCTGTGCCCGTGCAGGCCTACCATGACACCGGCTTTACCCTGCAAGACCCTCTTGCCGGGCGGCGGGTGGTGCTGGTGCAGTATCCGCCGGTGCGCAGCCGGCTGCCCGCGCTGCTGCGGGAAACCTTAGACAGCTGGTTTGCCGCTGGTGCTGCCCCGCCCCCGGGGCTGGGGGTGCAGTTTGTGCCCTGCGCCGCCGTTACCGGCCACTGCCTGCTGCCGGCCGTACCCGCCGTGCTATGCTGTGGGCAGCGCCGTGTGCCCGGCCTGCTGGCGGCCTTTTGCGCGCCGGATGCCCCCACCGGCGCGTGGACGCTGCTGTTGGGGGATGACGTAGCGGAGGAGGCGGGGGTGTAGGAGTTTTCCGCCCTCTCAGGCGCTCCCGCGCCAGCTCTCCCGGAGGGAGAGCCAAGTTTTAAAGTCCGTTGCTAAAGCTTTATTAGGAGCAATGAAAAAGTTTCCGGCAGTGCTCTTGGCTCTCCCCTTGAGGAAAGGCTTCCCCCGCTCCGGGGGAAGATGTCGCGCAGCGACAAAAGGGGGAATCTGGCAA
>OLSN01002793.1_pt1 | contig 12110 bp, 20 predicted proteins | sample 1672411 | NCBI WGS metagenome assembly OLSN01 (sample SAMEA3136683, study PRJEB25190) | human gut metagenome | biome: human gut; feature: human-associated habitat; material: faeces | place: Austria | collected 2013
CTTCAAGAACTCAGAGCAGACGGAAAGGGAAAGCCACGGGAATACGGAAAATGAGACTGGATTAAGGAACCGCCGAAGCGTTTGGGATGTTGCGACACAGGGATATTCAAAAGCCCATTTCGCAACATTCCCGGAAAAACTTATAGAACCGTGCATTTTGGCTGGCTGCAGACCGGGAGGTATTGTTCTCGACCCGTTCCTCGGAAGTGGCACAACGGCGGCGGTATCAGCAAGAACCGGCAGAGAGTACATCGGAATTGACATCAACCCGGAATATATAGAACTTGCAAAAGAAAGAATTGCAGAAGCAGGAGAGCGAGGTACAGGCGCATGAAAAAGCTGAAAAAGAAGTACATTGCCGTTCTTGAAAAAATGGATTGGTCGGTAAGCAGCTACACCGACGACGGCAGGGTGGAAATTGAGACCTATTCACCGGCTGGCGAGGATTTTCTTATGTGCGTGGAGGTAGAAAACTTTCCGAGAGCCGTAGCAGAATACGCAGCCGGATTTGACGTTGACGAACATATAGAAATGTGGATTGAGGCAAAGAGAAGCGGAACCAACGGCGTACCGTCAGCCCGTGAACTTGTGCATGACGCAGAGGCTATTGACAAAATGCTTGATGAACTTGCGGACGCATTGGCAGCAGCATAAAACCAGAAAACAGGAGGAAAAACACAATGGCAGAAATGAAAATCAGACACACGGAAACTGCAGGAGATTACAGCTCCGAGACAGTATTCGAGGGAAAAGACCTTGAATTTATCCACGAGGATTTAATCAAGACTTTGTTCGGGGTGAAGAATGTAGCACCGGCCCCGGAGGGAAAGAAAGAGGTCAAGCTCGCAGCGGTTGAGACCAAGCAGCCGGGCGTAGAGGGGAACGTCGTAGCGATTTACGACAACGCCGGTATTCCCTCATTCATGTATAAATTTACCCGTGTAAGCAATAAGGAGCTGTTCGGCGGCAGCGACAAGCCTCACTCGGCATTTGTTATCGGCGGAGAAGTTTACGACGAGATTTATATTTCGGTCTACCCGAACTGCGAAATTAACGGGAAGCCGTACAGCCTGCCATATCAGAAGCCATGGACGAACCTTACCAACGATGAAGCGTCAGAGGCTTGCTTCAACAAGGGCGAGGGCTGGCACCTTATGACCGCAGCAGAGTGGGGACTGATTGCAAATATCAGCCTCAAAAACGGAACCCTCCCTCACGGAAACACCAGCAACGGCCAGTATCACGCAGACGCAAGCGAAAAGGGCGTGAAGTACGACGGAGGCGACGGCAGAACCCTTACCGGCAGCGGCCCGGCCACATGGACGCACAATCACACCCCGGAGGGCGTACACGATTTATGCGGAAACGTGTGGGAAATGCTTAGAGGACTGCGTATCAAAGACGGCGTACTGTATGCAGCAAAGGACAACGACGCAGCACTCAATATCGACCTCACGCAGGAGGGAGACAACTGGCACAGAATTAAGGACAATTACGGCAACGTCGTAAAGGTATCGGTAGACAGCAGTATCAAGATTACCACATATCCGCCCATTGAGCAGGACTACACCGGGGATTGCTGGGAGGACGTAGACATCGACTGCGAGAGCGAACAGCTCAAGGAGCTTGCATTGTTCGCCGGGGAGCCGAAAGCATACCTCTACATTGACAGCACCGACGGAGAGCGTTTCCCGGTTCGTGGTGGCTACTGGGGCTACGGTGCGAATGCGGGCCTGTTCTACACGGGCTTGTACAACCCTCGCTCCCATTCCTACTGGAACATCGGCTTCCGCTCCGCTTATTTCAAGAAACACTGATAACTGCTTACTGAGCAACTGACAGGGGCGGCGATAGTCGCCCCATACAGAGAGGAGGCGGAGGAAACGGCCAAGCGAGGAGACATTTACTACATCAGAGGGACAGAGACGACAGGCAGTGAGCAGGGCGGAAACAGACCGGCGGTAATCGTGAGCAACAACACCGGGAACCGCCATGCGCCGGTAGTAGAAGTCGTTTACCTTACAACAAAGAGAAAGACCACCATTCCGACGCACGTTTATATAAATTCAGCCCGGAGGCCGTCAATAGCCCTTTGCGAGCAGATTGTAACGGTATGCAAAAGCAGGCTCAAGGAACATATCGGGAGCGTAACCGTGGCGGAAATGAGAAAAATTGACCGGGCTTTGCAGACAAGCCTCGGAATACAGAAAACAGGAGGAGAGAATATGCAGGTAACAATCAAAACCCCATTCGGGGAAATGAACTTCAATATGACGCAGGATAAGGCCAACGACCTTATGAAGAAAGCACTGGACTACGCAACCGGGCAGGAGGAGAAAGAGGAAACACCCGTCAGACCCGCCAGCGTACCGCAGGAACCGCCGAAAACTATCAAGCCAAAGGAGAAGCCACGTAGCAGAGTTGAGAGCCTTTTCGGGGATTTCAGAGGCACAAGCGTAGCACAGGAAGAAAAGGAAGAATCAGCGGAGTCGGAGGAGTACAGAGGATTTTTGCTTATCAAGTGCCAGCATTGCGGAAAAGTTAAAGGATTTTGCAGCAAAACCCCGATGTCGAAGTACACCTGCGAGTGTGGAAAGGCTACGCCGCTGCATGACCTTAAACCAGCCCATTTACATTGCAAATGCGGAAGCTACTGGAAGTACAAGACCAACATCACCGACGAAACATTTGATTACAACTGCTTGAACTGTGGAAACCCGGTGAGTATGCAGTTGAACAACCGCAGAAACACATACGTCACAATCGAGTGAGGAGGGGCAACGGAATGGTATTCAGAAAGATTTGCAATGACACCAGCACCATGAGCGCAACCGAACTGGCTCACAATTTTGTTTTCGTTAAGAATGGAGAAGCATGGTACAGGGATTTTGACAGAGAAATTTCCGCCAGAGACCTTATGAGAGAGATTTGTGCGAAACACGCAGCACCGGCGGACGTAGACGAGCTTACTGACGAGGAGCTGGACGAAATTCTCTACGATAACCTGCAATTTGGCACAGACGACCTTGAGGGCGTGTTCGCATTGCTTTATATGGCACTTTACGGAATGGCAGATGTGAGGGCATGGCTGGAAAGATACGAGACCACGGGGCTTCCAACTACAAACCGCCCGGAGGTATTGCAGGAGTGCGTAGCCACCTACGGAGCGGAGGCACAAGTGGATATGGCAGTAGAGGAAATGAGCGAGCTGACAAAGGCATTGCTCAAGTACCGCCGCAAAGCAGCACAGGGCAGCAAAGACCTCGAAGCAGCAAGAGAGAACATTCTTGAGGAGGTAGCGGACGTTATTATCATGCTTACCCAGCTTATTATGATTTATGGAGGCAGAGGCCTCGTACAGGAGACCATAGAGAACAAAGTAGACCGACAAATAAAGAGGCTTGCGAATACCGAGAGAGAAACCGGCTCAGAAGCAGCACAGGAGGTATTGCAGCCAGCAACATAAAGGAGGTGCAGCATGGTAGCGATTTATATTTTGGCAGGTATCGGAGGATTTTGCTTGCTTGGGGGTGTTGGAATGGTTCTATTATTCATTTTTTCATCAGCATCAGACCCGGAGGGAGAAAAAGAGGACGAGGAAAAGACGTACATTTGTGCGTTGACGGACTGCAATTGCATTTATGTGGGCGGGCATGGAAGTTGTATCACTTGCCCGGTCAGAGAGGAGGCGGAGAAGATTGGCAGCCGATAGAATGGATAAAAATGCGGAGGGTTACGCCGACCCTACCGCCGGAGGAGCATGGAACAATATCAGAGAAAAGGAACGCCGGAAAGAAGCAGCCCGTATGACTGTGATAAGCAACCTCATTCCGATTTTGAAGCAGACGGCGGAGCTGGCCGGGTTCGAGGTTGTGGGGCGTATCACCCTCAGAGACAAGGCGAGCGGGAAAGAGTACAGATAGGAGGCGACTATGCAGGAGATAAAAAGATACCATTGCATAAAAGAATGCGGTTTTGACTTGTGCGACGACGACGGATTTATCATAGACGGCAAATACAGTTATGTAGAGCCGGGGAGCATTTGGCAGGAAAGCAAAAACTTAATTGCGGGCGGCCCGGATAGCATACACCTTGACAGAGAGGATGGAAAACCAAACACCTGCGAGTGGTGCGAACCGCTGAAAGAAACGCTTGCGGAGTGCTTCGAGCAGATAGAGAGCATTTTTGTGTAGGAGGGCCAGCGTGAAAAGAGGAGAGATAACAAAGGCCCTTTCAGAAATGACAGAGAAGCTCATAAACCCATACAACGACCCACGGATATATTGGGCGAAAGAGGTTACATTCGATTATTCGAGCAGCCACGCCATACGGGTTGACTACATGAAGTTCAAACCGGTAAACAACACGGTTGGGGGGATTGAAAAGGGAGATTTCTACTGCTACGAGGTGAAATCCTCGGTTGAGGATTTTCATTCAAAGAACGGCCATAACTTCATAGGCGATTTCAATTACTACATTATTCCAGAGGAGGTTTATGCGGCGGTCAGTTTGGAAATCCCATACGCCGTAGGAGTGTATTGCCCGGACGGTTCGGAACTGCGCTCTATAAAAAAGGCGAAAAGAAAAGACCGGGAGCGGCCAGTATCGGAAATGCTTTTGATGATGTTCCGCTCGGCAGCACGGGATATAAAGAGAGGGTAAGACATGGATAAATATTTTGAGATACAGGCAGATTGTGACTTATACAGAAAGTATTTTGCATACAAGAAAGACACTCCGAAAGTTGTTGCGGCGTACAGAGAGGTATGCGAAAAATTTGGGATTGAAACAAAACAGTTTTATGTCACAAAAGCCTACCTGCGCATTGTTCCGACGGAGGCAGACAGAGAAAAGTTTGAAAGCCTTATGAAGAAAACAAGCTATGGAGAGTTCAAGAAAAACTCAGAGCCTTGCAAGATGTGGGTTTCGTTTGTAAAGGATATTGAGAACTTCGAGAAGCCGAAGCTGTTTTACTATTTTGACCTGCTCGGCCACCGCTGGAAAGAAAGGCTGTTTGAGGTGGAGGACAAGCTCTATTGCTCAATCGAAAGCGACGGAGAGGTGAGTACGCCAGACTTCGCAATCGAAATGAAAGCGAGTGAGTTCTATAAAATCATCGAAAGCATTGAGGAAAGCGAGGGATAAAGCGTGAATGTAGTAATTTTGACCGGGAGGCTCACGGCTGACATTGAGTTGAGGCATACGCAGCAGGGAACGCCCTGCACAAACTTCAACCTCGCAGTGGACAGAGCCAGCAAGGACGATACGGCAGACTTTCCGACTATCGTTGCATGGGATAAGACGGCATTATTCCTCAGCGAGTATATGAGAAAGGGCAGCAAAATTGTTGTGCGAGGAGAAATCAGAACCAGAAACTACAATGACAGCGACGGAAAGAGCCGAAAGATAACGGAGGTTGTTGCAGACCGAGTGGAATTTGCGGACAGCAAAACTCAAGGCCCGTTTGCGTAAGGAGGCAGTATGGATATATTAGATGTTTGCATAACCGGGATTGTTTCAGAGCAGGAACTCAACCGAGTTGTGCGTGTGACAATCGACACGGACTGCTGGGGACAGAAAGCCAGAGTAACCGGCGCATTTTTCAAGAACGACTGGGAGAAGTTCAAACAGTGTAAGAGTTACCCGGAAACCAAGATAATTCGAGAGGAGAGCATACCGTATTTCGAGGGACTTAGCGACGATGAATTTCACACCATGAAGTACGGGGCCAAACTCAGTGAATTTTCCGACACGGAGATAGCGGAGGAGTTTAATCGACGACTTGACAGCCCGTTCCATAAAATCAAACTGAAAGGGCAGGCATACATCGGAAAGTAGGAAGGAGAGACATGGTATCAGTAAAGGATTTCAAGCCGGGCCAGACAGCCTACATTTTAACCAGAAAAAGAAGCAGAACGCAGGAGCATTTTGTTTCGCAGTGTGTTGTCGTATCGGTTGGCAGAAAGTATGTAAAGACAGCGAAACAGGAAAGTATCAGTATCACATCGGATTTTTACAACTTGAGAGGAGACGACAATTACCTCAGTGAGGTTGATTACTGTAACACCGGGCGCAGACTGTTCCCAACACAGCAGGCAGCTCTTGAGGATATCGAAAGCGATATGCTGAAAAGTTGGATTTCAAAAGCAACCGACTATTCGAGAATAGATTCATACACGGTACAGCAGCTCAGAAAGGTTAAGGAGATTTTGGAGGGCGGCGCATAATGGAACATTACAAGACAGAACGACGCATATCGGACAGAGAAAAATTATCAGTTCACGGCGTTGATATTTGCAAACTTGTCGAAAAGCAGGGAAAGCGGCAGCTCTTTAAGGAACTTGCGGACAGCATGGAGTACGATACACCGTATTGCGTAGTAATCGAAAAGAAAGTTTTGAACGACGGACTTTCAAGTACGCTCTCGCTTGACATTAAGTTCAAGAAAATGGAGGAATAGAAAACATGAGCAAAAAGAGAAACACAACAGCAGAGGAAAAGGCAATCCACGAGGAAGCGGTACGCCTTAGAAAAATGACCGACAGGCAGCTCGTAGAGGAGTTTCATAGAGCGGCAGAGCCGGAAGTAAGCCTCTCGTCCTCTCACGAGGCGCAGGACGAGCCGGAAGTGGCAGACCCTAACGAGAATACATCAGCAATAGAAAAGCTGCTCTCTGCACTTTCAGACGGTGAGTGCAAGGGTATTAAGGGAGCAACAGCCTACAAGATTACGCAGTTTGCGACGGAAAAGGGGCTGATTTAATGGACGAGAGACACTACAAGGCGGTTATGACCGGCAGGAGAAGCAGGGTGGCCGGGGAATATTGGGAGAATATGCTGGAAGCGGCTTGCAGGCACTACCGCCTCCACGAACAGGCAGAAATCACAAAGACCCCGGAACCGATGAAGCCATTAGGCAGACCGAACAGCAGAGGCCAGTTCCTCGCCTGCTACACCAAACAGGCGCAGCCAGACTACAAAGGAACCCTCAAGGGCGGAAAAGCTATCGTATTTGAGGCCAAGCACACGGATAGCGACAGAATGCAGCGCAGCGTGATAAGCGAGGAGCAGGAAAAGCAGCTCAACCGACATGAGAAGCTGGGAGCAGAGTGCTTCGTTATGGTTTCCTTTGGATTTGAGCAGTATTTCAAGATACCGTGGGCGGTTTTTAGAGACATGAAAGACCACTACGGCAGGAAGTACATAACGCCGGAGGACGTACAGGAGTACAAAATCCGCTATGTGGGCGGTGTGCTTCAATTTTTGTAACAGAAAACAGGGAGGCGAACTCCCGGAGAAAATAAAAGGAGGGAGCTATCCATGAAGAAGAAAACAGAGATACAGGCACTTATTGAAGCCGCTGTAATGGCGGCAACGGAAGCCTGCATGAAAGGCATTGATGAAAAGCTGCAGGCAGCGGTAAACCTCGGAGTGACAATCGGGGCCGCCGCCGGAGCAGAGGTCGGAGCAGCAGCGGCAGTAAAGGCCGTGGAGAGAGAAAGACAGAAATTCAAGAAGCAGCAGTACGATTATAAGTACCACAATACGAAACTATTGTTGAGAAATTACCGCCGCCTTAATGAGTATTACAAAAACGCCGTATTCAGTACCGACGGCGCAGAGGAAGCGGACGAGAATTTTGAGGAAATCATGCAGAACATGGGCCGCCCGGCAGACGAGGAGATATTCGTAGAGAGTATTCAGAAGAATTATATTGCAACCAGAATTATTATGACCCATGTAAATAAAATGCTGGAATGTTACAAGATTATGTGCGAGCGTTCCAGCAGGGCCGACGACGCAAGACACTGGCGAGTGTTGGAGAACCTTTATATCGCAGAGGACTACACCACAGCGGAGGAAATTGCGAAGCAGGAGAAAATCGACAGGAGAACCGTGTACCGTGACGTGGATATTTGCGCAGCGGATATGACAGCTCTTTTGTTTGGAATTGGTGGTATAGACCGCTTTTGAGAGGCGAATGTCACAAAGCCGCCATTGCATTTCCACTATGGAGCTGATAAAATGGTAGGCGGTAAAGTGCGAAAAAGAGAGATACACAGTTTGGCGGAGTTATCCACAGACTGTGTATTTTTTTGTGGATAAATGACCCGAAACGGGACGGAAAGGAGTGAGAGCGTGAATATAAGGACGCTAAAAGCAACAGAATTAAAGACAGCGGCGTACAATCCGAGAAAGGATTTGCAGCCAGACGACGCAGAGTACCAGAAGCTCCGCCGTTCCATTGAGGAGTTCGGCTATGTAGAGCCTATTATCTGGAACGAAAGAACAGGAACCGTCGTCGGAGGCCACCAGAGGCTCAAAGTTCTGCTCGAACAGGGAGCGGAGGAAATCGAGTGCGTAGCGGTAGACCTCGAAGAAAAGGACGAGAAAATCCTCAATGTGCTGCTCAACAAGGTAAAGGGACGCTGGGACATTGGAAAGCTGACCGACCTTTTGCAGGAACTTGAGGAAACCGGGGACTTAGAGCTGACCGGCTATGAGGACTGGGAGCTGCAGGGACTACTCATGCAGTACGACCACATTAAAGACCTCATGGAGGAGGATTTTTCAGACTTCGGGGACGATAAAGAGCGCAGCACCTTTGTTATGACATTCAGCCTCCCGGCAGGCGCAAGGGAAACCGTAGAAAACTATGTGAAGAACACCGCCAATGCGAAAGAGGAGCTTGCGACGGCGATTATCAACAAGGTAAAGGAGGGCTTGTAATGCAGATTGAAAGAAAAAAGATTTCCGACATGGAAAGAGCAACCTACAACCCTCGTATCGACCTTATCCCCGGAGACGTGGAGTACGAGAACCTGCGCAGGAGCATTAAGACATACGGCATGATTATCCCGGTAATCTGGAATAAGAGGACGAACCGGGTAGTAGGCGGTCACCAGCGATTAACCGTGCTTGAGAATGAGGGAGAAACAGAGGTAGACGTATCTGTGGTTGACCTCGACGAGACGCAGGAACGCCAGCTCAACGTCGCTCTGAATAAAGTAGAGGGCGGCTGGGACAACGACAAACTGGCGGAGTTGCTTACGGAGCTGGGAGAGGATGCAACTCTCACGGGATTTACGCAGCAGGAAATCGACAGCCTCACGAATGACATTGACGGCCTTATCGACGGAGACACCGTGGACGAGGAGCTGAAAAGCATTGAGGAGCTGTTCAACATCAGCCTCACATTTGACAAGGCAGACCAAGCAGACCTCAAAGCCTATGTGAAAGACTTCGGCAAAGAGGCACTTGTGGAGCTGATTATTCAGAAAGCAAAGGGGGAAATTTAGCATGGGTTGTAAATGCGGAACACAGGTTATTTTATGCAATCTCCCGATACGCTTCGACACCTACAAAGGGTGCAGCCACGGGTGTAAATACTGCTTTGTGCAGAAAAAGGCGAATATCGCCAAAATCCAGAGGGACGAGACCGTAGAGGCCCTACGCTCTTTTATTGAGGGCAAGAGAGGTCGAGAGACGGCGTGGTGCGACTGGAATATTCCTATCCATTGGGGCGGAATGAGCGACCCATTCCAGCCGATTGAGAAGAATATTAGAGCCAGCTACGAGTGTTTGAAGCTACTGGCAGAAACGCAGTACCCATTCGTTGTAAGCACAAAGGGCAGGCTCGCAGCGGAGCCGGAATACCTTGACCTGCTGGCGAAATGCAACTGCGTGGTGCAGGTTTCTATGGTTTGCAGCAAATACGACCAACTGGAACCCGGAACCCCGCCGTATGAGGAACGACTGAAAATGGTCGAGACCCTTGCCGGACGGGTACAGAGGGTTATTGTCAGAATACAGCCGTATATGCCAGAAGTTTTCAGAGACGTTATGAAGAACATTCCGAGACTGGCAGCCGCAGGCGTTTACGGTATAGTAGTCGAGGGCATGAAGTTCTACAAGGGCAAGAAAGGCATGGTGAAAATCGGCGGCGACAACTGTTACCCGTTGAGCGTACTCAGACCGCAGTTCGAGAGTATTCGAGCGGAGGCGCACCGACACGGCATGAAGTTTTACGCCGGAGAGAACCGCCTCAGAGCAATGGGCGACAGTATGTGTTGCTGCGGCATTGACGGCCTTGAGGGATTTAAGGGCAACGACTACAACCTCTGTATGCTTCTTAACGGGAAGAACCCGGAGCCAACCGAGACTATGAAACAAATCGGGACAGGCGGGTGCTTCCAGAGCCTTAACCAGATTGCCGGGATCAACAAGAAAATCAATAGCCAGTCTTTCTACGGCCTCATGCAGGAGGAGCTTGGAAACAAGACGGACTATTATAAACGGCTCTTTGGCTTAGAAGAATAGGCTGCCAGTAAAGGAGAGGAGGACAATGCCAAAATGGACTGATAAGCCGTGGGAACGTCAAAAGGGCGAAAGCGAAAAGGCATTTGAGGCATTCGTTACTTACCGGGATATGGGAGAAAAGCGGACACTGACAGCCGTTGCGGAAAAGTTGCAAAAAAGTGGTACTTTAATTCGACGTTGGAAAAGCACATGGGATTGGGCGGAGCGTGTCCGAGCCTATGACAATGAGCTTGAGAAAGAGGCTCACACCAAAGCCGTAAAAGACCGCAAAGCAATGGTAGACCGCCATATCGGGATAGCAATGCAACTCCAAAAGAAAGCCCTTGAAGCGTTGGGGCACTTATCAGCCGAGGAAATGTCCGCCAAAGACATTAAGGAATTTATCAAAATGTCAACAGAACTTGAAAGGCTCAACAGAACATTGGAGGAGGACAGCACACAGGAGAGCAGCAACTCCGACACGCTTGCTGACAGTATCATAGCGGCATACAAGAAGCGAAAGGAGGCGGAGGACGATGCTTGACAGCGAGGCTATTTTGTATTATGCCGACCACCCGGTAGAGTTTGTCGAGGACGTTATCGGGGCGAAACCCGACGCACAACAAGCAAAGATACTCCGCAGCGTTGGAAAGAACCAGCTCACAACCGTAAGAAGCGGCCACGGCGTAGGAAAAAGTACGGTTGAGGCGTGGGTGGTTATTTGGTTTATGGTTACGAGGCCATTCCCGAAGATACCATGCACAGCACCGACGCAGCACCAGTTATTCGATATTCTTTGGGCGGAGGTCAGCAAGTGGTTGAGGCACAACAAAGCCCTCTCCAACGAGCTGATATGGACAAAGGAAAAGGTCTACATGAGAGGCTACCCGGAGGAATGGTTTGCAGTAGCACGAACAGCCAGCAAGCCGGACGCTCTTCAAGGATTTCATGCAGACGACGTTCTGTATATCATAGACGAGGCCAGTGGTGTAGACGACAGTATATTTGAGCCGGTACTCGGTGCACTATCGACACCGGGCGCAAGGCTTTTGATGTGCGGGAACCCGACGCAGTTGTCGGGCTTTTTTTATGAGAGCCACACAAAGAACAGAGCGAGCTACGCAGCGTTCCACATCGACGGGCGGAACAGCAGCAGGGTATCGCAGGATTTTGTTCAGACAATCATCAATATGTATGGGGAGGACAGCGACGTATTCCGTGTACGAGTGGCCGGAGAGTTCCCGTTGCAGGAGGACGATATTTATATTCCACTTTCACTCGTAGAAAATTCCATTATGACGGAGTTTTCTCCACGAAAACACCCGGATTTGGTTCATATCGGGTGCGACGTTGCCCGTTTCGGAGACGATAAGACGGTAATCGGCTACAAGGTCGATGAAAAAGTCACGTTCTACAAGAAACGGCAGGGACAGGACACCATGAAAACAGCGGACGACATCGTTATGTTGGGAGAGGAGCTGGTACAGCGATATAAGCTGACAGACCCTATCCCGGTAAAGATAGACGACGGCGGCGTTGGTGGTGGCGTGGTAGACCGCTTGCGCCAGATAAAGAGGCACAACCCGGAGCGGTTCTGGTGGCTTGAGGTTTACCCGGTCAAGTTCGGCCAGAGGATAAAACACAAGTATTTCCACGACAGCACCACATTTATGATGTCGGTTGTAAAGAAGCTGTTACAGTCTTATGACGACGACGGCAGCAGGAAGCCGGTAGAACTGATATTGCCGGACGACAACGACCTCGTAGCGCAGCTTTCCGGCAGGAAGTATGAGCTAACAGAGGCCAGCAAGA
>OLSN01002803.1_pt1 | contig 12071 bp, 12 predicted proteins | sample 1672411 | NCBI WGS metagenome assembly OLSN01 (sample SAMEA3136683, study PRJEB25190) | human gut metagenome | biome: human gut; feature: human-associated habitat; material: faeces | place: Austria | collected 2013
CTGCCGGAGCGGTGCTTAAGCCGCAAGGCGGGAATTGTGCGGTGTTGCCTTAAGCTAATACACAAAGCGGGTGCTCAGGCGGGCCGATGGTGAGCATCGGCTACTACAAATGGAGCACGCGTCGTGGTATATGGCAATAGTTTGCAGCAGCGCGTTATACGAACTCTTGGGCGGAGAGATTTATCTGGCTGTTTCTAGGTGCACATTTGTGCATTTTATTCTTCATATTCATCTTATTTCGCATTTTTGTGTACCTCGTCTAAAATTTTTAGAGCCAAAATGGAGCCAAATATACTCTTAAAAATATACGTTATAATAATGAACTCACATATCAAAAATACTTAGCTGTGTTTCTTTTAATGACTCAACTTTTCTAATCGTTATTTTGTCATCTTCTTGAACTTGCCCACATAGAAGAGGTGACGAAGGATCATATTTGGCAGCGTTTGTTTCTACACTTTTTGAACTATAATTTGCATAGCAATATGCACATCCATTTTTGCATGTATTATAAGTACCTATTTCAACGCTTTCAACGCATCCACATTCTTTACGCTGATTTTTGTCTTTGCCAACATTAAGTTTACATCCGATAATTTTTTCAATTAATTCTCTATCTATGCAACAATTATGAATTATACCACATTCATCCAAATCTATTTTTTCTGCACAACTTCCAATCTTAATATTATTATCCGTAGCTATCTTACTTAATTTCTCAGCAAATTCCCGCAGCTCATCATCATTTAATTCATAACTTGACAATCCATCCATATTTTTTTTGTTTTTAGGATATATATCAACAAAACTAATCACGCATTTTTCCGTGTATCCACTTAAAGCCTCAGCAATGCTTTTAAATGCCTTCAAATGATATTCTTTCGTATATCTATCAGAAAAGAATATAGGATCATATCTCCAAATCACTTTTTGCTTGCCAATTTTTTCTGACAGTTCTTGAAATACCGGAATCATTTCTGTTTTTTTATTTGGTAAATTAACCTCAACATCATTTCCATATCCAGTCAATGTGAATTGAAAATAGCAATTATAATCTTTTATCTCGTTTAACCTTTTCATCATTGGCAACGGATTCTTTGTCCAAAACACTATGCAATCTACAACATCTGGAGTAATTTTTATTTCACTTATCTGATGAGCATTCATCGGATTACGAACATATAAAAATCCTTCTTTTATTCTATTATAGAACCATTCCGAATAATAATTAGGAATATCAGTTCTTCTACTTACGCTTAATATCATCTAATTCACCCTTTCAAACATGATTACCTGATATCTAATATGTCCTACTTTTAAAATAGGCCATCTACTTAAATATTTCTTACAATTAGATTGACAATTTTCTTCTTGAATTTTATAATTCGCACATTCCACATTTAGAACAATAAGTGAGTGTGGGTACCGACAATCTATCCCCAAACCTCCCGCAGCGCCGCAATCTCCTGTTCCGCCAGGGTGGGGTAGAGGGGGTTGGCAAAAAGAAAATCATAGCGGTAGAGGGCAGCGCCGCTGGCACCGAGGGAGCGCAGGGTGCGGGTCTGGGTTGCAATGGCATGGCCGGTGCACCACTCGGTGCCGGGACCGGAGGTATCGCCCTCGTCGCCGTCACCGATACGGTAAGCACCAAGGCCGAATGCCAGTTGAACGGATTCTGTGCGCGGCAGCGAGAGCCACTCGGCGGCAAGGCGGCCAAGTGACAGAGCATCGGAACCATTTTTGCGGTAGTTCAGGCCCCAGTACAGCTGCGGGATCAGATAATCACAATAGCCTGGCTTGGCCAGCCAGAGCGCGGCATCGCTGTATTGGCCGTCGCGGCAGCCGCTCAGTGTGCCCTGTGGCGAAACCCCAAAGCGCACATTGAACGCATGGGCGGCGGCGTAACAGGCCCGCATTAGATCGTTTACATTTTGCCGCCGCCAATCGGCCAGCGAGATGGTGCAGCCGCTTGCGGCATAACTGTCGGCATCAAAATCCGGGGCAGTAGTGGGGTAAAAGTAATCATCAAAATGAATGCCGTCAATGGCATAATTGGTACATAGCTCACGGATGGAATCGGCCAGATACTGCTGGACTTCGATGCTGGCGGGGTCCAGATACAGGCCGGTTGCAGTGTGCTTGACCCAGTTGGGATGCAGCAGAGCAGGGCTTTGCGCGCAGAGCTCAGCCGGGGTTCCGTTGGCCTGCAGGCGGTAGGGGTTGATCCAGGCTTCCAGCGTAAGGCCCTGGGCATGGGCGGTTTCTACCAGCACGGCAAGCGGGTCAAAACCGGGGTCCTGCCCTTGGGTGCCGGTGCAAAGGTGGCTGAACGGAAAATACCGGCTGGGGTACAGGGCATCTCCAAAAGGCCGCACATGGGCAAAAACGGTGTTTGCCCCAAGGGAGGCAATGTTCTGCATGATGGCGGCGGCATCGGCACGGAAAGCGGATTCACTGCTGAAATCGGTATGCTGCCATTCCAGAAAGCTGACCCAGACGGCGCGAATCTCCTGCGCGGCAGCAGGGGACGGAGTGGGTGCAGCGGAAAGCACCGGGCTTGCGGATGGCTGCGGCGTGGTAGACGGCCCCCATACGGCGGGCATTATGAAAAGAAATGACATAAGGAAAAACACCCCCAAGGTTGATAAGAATATGCGCATGATACCACCCCTTTGCCGGTTTGCCATACACCCCAGCATATGCGCCGAAAACGAAAATAAGTGTTGGCAAGCGGGTAAAATTGTGATATACTAAACAGGTATCTGACATCATGAGGGCCATTAGCTCAGTTGGTCAGAGCTGGCGGCTCATAACCGCTTGGTCCCGGGTTCAAGTCCTGGATGGCCCACCACAAAGCACGAAGGTTTCGGCCTTCGTGCTTCTTTTTTGCTCATTCGTACAGTTCCTTGCTCATCTGGTTGCGAATCTCATCACGCCGCCTATCGTAGACCTGCGTGTAGATCGCAAGGGTCGTGCTGGGCTGCGCGTGTCCGGCTTCTACCAGCTTGCATCTATCAGCTTTTTTCCGGATTTCCACTGTCCGTGATATGATGCTTGCGACTGTGATGACATTGCCTTAGCGTAACCGCAGTATCAATCATTTTTTGCCATTTTTCGCATTGCAATCAAAGCTGCCAACATAATTAAAGGAAATGTGCATCCCGTCAACAAACCTACCTGAAGATTATCTCCTGCCTGCTGTGAAAAATATCCTACCATGCTCGGACCAAAAGCACCACCCATATCTCCAGCTACAGCCAACAGTGCAAACAAGGCTGTACCTCCTTTTGGAATCCTCGGAACAGTAATGCTGATACTTCCGGGCCACATAATACCAACTGAGAAGCCACATAGGATACATCCAATCAACCCCAAAATCGGCATTGCAGATAGACCAGCCAAAAGATAGCTCAATACACAAAGAACTCCCGATACCAGCATAAACTTTGTCAAATCTATCTTTTCACCAAATTTGCCGTACAGCACACGGGCGATGCCCATTGTGATTGCAAACAAGCACGGACCCGCCAAATCGCCAACGGATTTGGTTAATCCTAATGCGGATTCTGCAAAAGCTGATGCCCACTGCGCCATTGCCATTTCAGAAGCTCCAGCGCAAATCATTAGGATAATTGCAACTCCAAAAATAGGCATCTTCAGCAATTGACGCAACGACATTCTCTGACCGTCCTCTACCAAATGCTCAATAGGGCAGGTGGCAAAATTGTAAATATTGTACAAAGGAATCATTGCCCACAAATAGGCTAAAATCCTCCATTTGTCAATACCAAAAACGGAAAAGAAAATTGTAGAAAGTAAAATCACGCCCACACTGCCCCAGCAGTAAAAGGAATGAAGTAGGCTCATCACTTTTTCCTTATGGTCAAAGGGACAGGCTTCCACAATAGGGCTGCACAACACCTCAACAAGACCACTTCCGAGTGCATAAAAAAACACTCCGATCAGTATTCCGACATATGGAGATATTATATTGGGCAAAACCGCAAGTCCGATCAACCCCAGACCTGCAAACAGCTGAGAAGCCACGATGGATTTTCGGTATCCAATAGAATCCACATATTTTGCACAAATTAAATCTACGCTTAATTGTGTTACATAGAATACTGCGGGAATTAAGGCAATCTGTCCCAGTGAGATGTTGAAATCTGAATGAAACGCCAAAAAAAGCAATGGTGCAAAATTAGCTGCGATTGCCTGTGTGATAAATCCGAGATAACAGGCTCTTAATGTTTTTTTATAGTTCTTCATAGCACAAAGCCCTCCTTTCAAACTACATCGAATGATATCATGCTTTTGTTTGGACAGCAATGGACTTTACCACGTTTTTATTGTATAATATCACAATACAAAGGAGGGTGGCATCATTGGCAGACACCAGCGAATTAAAAATCATTACAGATGAAACTCTCATGGAAAAAAGAACCCACGGACAATCGGTATTTCCGTTTCAATACTATCTAGAAGATATCTGGGACTTCGACTTCCATACAATCGGTTGGCATTGGCATCAGGAAATTGAATTTATATATGTGCAAAGCGGTGAAGTGCAATGTTATATCGGAAAAGATAATTTCTCGTTACCAGCAGGCAGTGGTTTATTTATCAACACGAAAATCATTCATCAATTAACAGCAAAACAAACCACATTGATTCCAAATATTGTTTTTTCCCCTTTGCTGTTGGCTTCAGAGGAGAGTTTGATATACCAGCAATATATTAAGCCAGTGCTTACTTCAGATATTGACTTTTTGGTTTTTGAGCCGTATACCCTGTGGCATAAAGAGATACTTTCTTTACTAAATCAGATATTTGAGACGCAGAAACAAGCAAATTTTAGGGAGCTGACAACCATGCGATTGTTGGCAACCATTTGGGAGTTGCTGTACGGAAATATGGAATCCATGTTTCTACAAAGACAAACCGTTAAAAGAAACAGCGATACGTCTCGCCTTCAAATGATGATGAGTTTTATTCATAGTCATTATGCCGACCAGATCCAACTTGATGACATCGCAGATTTTGCCCATGTAAGTAAGAACACTTGTATGCAAATATTCAAGAATGGTATCCGTCAATCTCCTATTTCTTATTTGATACAATACAGGCTGAAAAAAGCCGCAAAACTACTGGCAGCCACGGAAATGAAGGTTATAACCATATCAGAACAATGCGGCTTTCACGATGCGCCTTATTTTTGCCGTAAATTTAAAGAGGTTTACGGGATTTCTCCTATTGAATACAGAAAAAACAACCTCTAAATTTACATATCAACAGCAAGTTTTATCGCTCCCCCAATTATGCTTGTCATACTCATTCTGCGATACTGTTATAAATAAACCATCACATGCAAATCAATTTCTTCTGCCCGGTTATGGATGTTATTATATCGTTGTACCCATTCCATTTGACAGGTACACTTTAATTCCGCTGTCGCGCCCTCGGTAGCTTTCATCTGTTCCATGATAGGAGAACAGCTCGCCCGACTGCCCGTAGAAGTAGTCCAGCGTCATTTGGTGTGACCTCGGATTTTCAACTGTGAGTGCTTGTTCATGTGGAAAACCTCCCTTCCGATTTTTACAAAAGAAAAAGCTCACCTCCTTTTTTTGAAAGTGAGCCATGTAAAAGCAAAATAGTAACAGTAAGTGTCGAGTTTCGTACCCAAAAATTCTTGGGTACGGTTCTGGGTACAAAGAGCCATTTTAGACACGAAAAGACACCAAAAGTTACGTCAAAGTACACAAAGATGTTTTTTCGGAATTATGAGATAGTCACAAGATTCCACAAGAAAAATGAAATTTCAAAATTAGCGACGTTCTCATAACCGCTTGGTCCCGGGTTCAAGTCCTGGATGGCCCATCAAAGAAATGCTTCTGCCGTAAGGTAGAAGCTTTTTTATAGAATGGCAGACAGGGATATAAAAGCAACGACTTTGCCCCTCCCTATGAAAGCGATTGTTTGTGGCGTAGATTGCAGTTTTTTGGCAGTTATGCTACACTAAAATAATAGTGTGAAAATGGTTAGGAGAAAAAATAAATGGAAACACAGCACAGCGGCCGGAGCTCATTTTCCGGCAAACTTGGCTTTGTCCTGTCGGCAGCCGGCGCTTCGGTTGGCTTGGGCAATATCTGGCGGTTCCCATACCTGGCGGCAAAATATGGCGGTGGAATTTTTCTGCTGATTTACATTCTGCTGGCGGTCACCTTTGGCTATACAATGATTATGGCAGAGACAGCGCTGGGACGGATGACCCGGAAAAGTCCGGTTGGGGCCTTTGCAGCTTCTGGAAAGGGACGCTGGCGTGCATTTGGAGGATGGATCAACGCGGTAATTCCCATTTTGATTGTGCCGTATTATTCGGTTATTGGCGGTTGGGTTATCAAGTATCTGGTGGGGTATATTACCGGTCATGGCAGTGAGCTGGCACAGGATGGGTATTTTTCCTCTTTCATCGCCAATGGCGCTTCGGTGGAAATCGTATTCCTGCTCTTTACCCTGCTTACACTGGGCATCATTTTTGCCGGTGTCCGCAATGGTGTGGAGCGTGTTTCCCGGATGATGATGCCGGTACTGGTGGTGTTATCAGTAATTATTGCAGCTTATTCAGTAACACGGCCCGGTGCGCTGGAAGGAGTGAAGTACTTTTTGGTACCGAATCCGGCCAATTTTTCATGGATGACAGTGGTTACAGCCATGGGCCAGATGTTCTATTCTTTGTCCATCGCAATGGGTATTTTAGTAACATTCGGCTCTTACATGAAAAAAGATGTGTCCATTGAGGGATCTACCAAGAACGTTGAGATTTTTGATACGCTGATTGCAATGATGGCCGGGTTGATGATCATTCCGGCGGTGTTTTCGTTCTCTGGTGGTGACCCGGACACCCTGCAGGCCGGTCCCGCACTGATGTTTATTACGATCCCGAAAGTTTTTGAAAGCATGGAACTTGGTTCGCTGGTGGGTGTGCTGTTCTTTGTGCTGGTGCTGTTTGCAGCGGTGACAAGCTCTATTGCATTGACAGAAAGCGCGGTATCGACTTTTGAGGATGAACTGGGATGGAGCCGCAAAAAGGCTGCGGCAGTGATTGGGATTATTATGGTGCTGCTTGGAAGCTTGTCGGCGCTTGGCTATGGCCCGCTGTCGGGCGTGACCGTTATCGGGATGCAGTTCCTTGACTTTTTCGACTTCCTGACAAACTCAGTTATGATGCCCATTGCGGCCATTGCAACCTGCCTGCTGGTGACCAGCGTGATCGGCGTGGAAAAGATTGAGGAAGAGGTGACCCAGAATGGTCAACCTTTCCGCCGAAAAAAGGTTTTCAATTTTATGATCCGCACCCTTTGCCCGGTGTTTGCTGCCATCATTCTGGTAAGTTCTGTGGCGAATGCCCTCGGGTGGATCTCGATGTAAAAGAATTTGATATTATCATACCATATGGGAAAATGGATTTACACCCCCTCAATATGATTTACAGGCGAAACCTTTGGCGGCCAGCGGTTGAAAAATGGTTTGAATAAAATCTCCGTGGGATCTGATATGCTCCCTATATAGCGAACAGTGAAATAAAAACACTGAAAGCTATATAGAGAGCATTTATGTGTTTTTGACCAGGGTGGATCTGAAAAGTCGAAAATATCTTCTATTTCTACAAACACAGCCGGATTATGCGTTAAAAAGCCTTGGAATCCACAAAGGATTCCGGCGGCTCTTTGCCTTACATCCTGCTTGTGTTTGCGGAATATCCGTCATTTTCTTTGTTTTCAGATACCCCTTAAGGTGTATACCAGAAAACCGCTGAACACCGCTATGCCGCTGCTGCCACACCATCACCGAAGGCAAGAACGGCGAGGGCGCGACCTACATCAAGACGGCCAGGGGCTGGCTGCACATTGCCCATGGCGTGCGCAACACTGCGGAGGGCCTGTGCTATGTGATCTACCTGTTTGTGACCGATTTGAAAGAGCCCTGGAAAGTGATTGCCGAACCGGCCGGATTTTTGATCGCGCCGCGTGGCTGGGAGCGCGTCAGCGATGTTTCCAACGTGGTATTTACCAATGGTGCTATTGCGGATGATGACGGTAAGGTGTATATTTATTATGCCGCCAGTGATATGCGCCTGCACGTTGCTTCCACGACCATTGGCCAGCTTTTGGACTTTGCATTCAAAACCCCCGCGGACCCGCTGCGCAGCCGTGACTGCGTGGCCCAGCGTGTGGCGCTGATCGAAAAAAATCAGGCATATCTCAATCAGCAAGACCGGTAATATCGTGTACCCGTGCCCCCGGCGGGGGCGTCCACCCTGGCGTAATCTGGCTGCCCATGCTGGCGCTGCTGGCTTTGCTGGTGTTGGATGTCAGCGTCGGCGCGCAGTTCCCGGTGCCGTGGGGCGAGCCGTTGACCCTGCGCGGTGCGGCTAGCTTTTGCCTGGATTTCGCCCCCCGCCCGGAAGGTGTGGACGGCATCTGGCAGCGCCCTGAATGGCCGTGGAAAACCCTGCCCGCGTCTGATTCTGCAGGGGCTGGAGGAGACAGCGGCCTATCGGGATGAGGCAGGGAAACGGTACACCGGCTTTATGCTGCAGACCCTTGGTCTGCCTCTGCCCGGCGATTACGGCCAGGTGCCCGCAAAGCTGTGGTACCTGCACAAAGTGTAATGCGCAAAAATTGTGCGTCAACATGAAAATGATTCCGCGATATGACCCTATCATTTTATAATGTGCTGTGATATAATGAGGTAAATCGACAATGTCAATTCTAAAACTGACCCCATCCTGCAAGGATTACCTTTGGGGCGGCAGCCGCCTGCGCACCGACTTTGGCGTGCAGAGCGATTTGAACCCGCTGGCGGAAGCCTGGGTACTTTCCTGCCATCCCGATGGCCCCAGCTATCTGCCGGACGGCACCATGTTGGCGGACTACCTGGCCGCCCACCCGGAAGCGGCGGGAACAGACTGCAAAAAGTTTGAAATGTTCCCCGTTCTGACCAAGTTCATTGACGCCAAGAATAACATTTCCATTCAGGTACGTGCTGCTGCTGGCCTTCGCCCTGCTGCAGATCATCGTGGGCCTCATGGAGATCCGCAGCTTCGCCGCGTAAAGAGAACCCATAAAAAAGAACCGTTCCGGGAGGAACGGTTCTTTTTTGCGCGCTTATTCCCCGACCTTGCAGGTCCAGCCGAAGGGATCGGGCCTGGTGCCCCACTGGATGCCGGTCAGTTCGTCATAGAGCTTCTGGGACAGTGCGCCGATCCGGCCGCCGTTGACCTCGTAGCGCACGTCGCCCCAGCCCAGAGCGCCGATGGGGGAGATGACGGCGGCGGTGCCGATGCACCATGCCTCCTCCAGCGCGCCGGTGCGGGCGGCCTCGAACAGCTCGTCCACGCTCAGCAGCCGCTCCTCCACCGGCATGTTCCAGCTCTTCAGCAGCTCGATGGCGGACTTGCGGGTGACGCCCCGGAGGATGGAGCCGGTCAGGGCGGGGGTGACGACGGTGCCGTTGATCTTGAACATGACGTTCATGCCGCCGCCCTCCTCCACATACTTGCGCTCCACGCCGTCCAGCCACAGCACCTGGGAGTAGCCCTTGGCCTCGGCACGCTCACCGGCGCGGTTGGCTGCGCCGTAGTTGCCGCCGCACTTGGCCTCGCCGGTGCCGCCGCGGACGGCACGGACATCCTCGGTCTCCACCATGATGGGCACGGGCTTCAGACCGTCGGCAAAGTAGCTGCCGGAGGGGGAGAGGATGATGACGAAGGATGCCTCATGGACGCCGTGCAGCGCCAGGGTGGGATCGGTGGAGTACAGGAAGGGACGGATATACAGGCTGGTGCCGGGGTCGGAGGGCACCCAGTCCTGATCCACGCGGACTACCTCCTGGATGGCCTGCAATGCGTCGTCGGGATCCACCTGGGGCAGGCCCAGACGCTCACAGGAGCGGTTCAGCCGGGCAATGTTCTCCCAGGGGCGGAAGAGCTGCACCTGGCCGTCAGGGCGGCGGTACGCCTTCAGCCCCTCGAACACCTCGGTGCCGTAGTGCAGGACGCTGGCGGCGGGGGACAGGGCAATGGGGCCGTAGGGCACCACGCGGGCGTTGTGCCAGCCATCCTTCTCGGTGTAGTCCATGACAAACATGTGGTCGGTGAACACGGTGCCGAAGCCCAGCTGATCGGAGGGGGGCAGGGTGCCGGGATGGGGATTCTTGGTGACAGTGATATTCATGGTGATTTACCTCCTGAAAATAATAAAATACAAATAAACAACATGAAAAAGAGGCCCCGCCGGATGGCGGAGCCTCTTGCTGCAAATGCTTTCGTGTACTTACGAGGGCAGGCAGGGGGAAGGGGACGTCATGTTCCGGCATACAACAGGGCTGGTCAGTACCAGCAAAATAATAATGGACGCCAGCGCAATGGCGTCCATGGGCAGAATAATGCTGTTGCTGTCAGAGCATGCGGACACAGCGCAGGCGGCCTGCGCGTAAGCGGTCATATGGGCGAATACGTTGGTCATCATCATTTCCACTGTGTCCTTTCGTAAGATTTGAACGGAGTGTAGCACACATTTTCTCCCAATGCAAGAGGAAAATTATCCCAGAAACCCAGAATCGTCCGAACGCACAATGCCGCCGCGCCGCGGTCTTGAGATATTTGGGCAAAAGGGCAAGACTGTCCACCGGGTGCGGACATCTCCGCTTATGGCAGCCATCGGAAAACGGAAAGGGTTTGCAAAACGGGGCCAAGCCTGCTATACTGCACCTAACAGCTTTTTCCGGGAGGGTTCCGTATGAACGATCTCAACGTTTCCAAGATTCTGTCAACATCCCTGGGCGGGTTCACCCTGGGGCATATCCTGTCGGCCATCCTGACGCTGCTGGTCTGTCTGGTGGTGGTGCATCTGGTGATGAAGCTGGTGACACGGCTTTTGAATCGCGTTCAGAAGCTGAACGACCGGCTGCGGAAGATCACCCTCACCGCTGTAAAGGCGGTGCTGTATGTGCTGACGGCCATCATCACCGCCGGGGCCCTGGGCGTCAACACCACGTCGCTGACGGCCATCATGTCGGTGCTGACCTTGGGCGTGACCCTGGCGGCGGAGGACATCCTGGGCAACGTGGCCGGGGGGCTGGTGATCCTGTCCTCCCACCCCTTCAGTCTCGGCGACGTCATCGAGGTGGACGGGGCCGAGGGCACCGTCCGTGAGATCACCCTGAACCACACCAAGCTGGAGGCGTATGACGGCCAGATCATCATGGAGCCCAACAAGACCCTGGCCTCGGCCAAGGTGGTGAACTACACCACCCTGGGGCGGCGGCGGATCGTCCACAACGTGACCGCCTCCTACGACGCGCCCACCGAGGCGGTGAAGGCCGCCGTGGCCGGCCACACGGGCGTGATGGTGGGCTTCGAGCGCGAGACGGGCGAGGCGTACGCCGTCAAACCCGTCCTCATCCCCATCGAGCAGGTGATGCTGACGGAAAAAAACATGCCGGACGAATTTATTAACGAGGCGGGCAACGGTATCACCGAGGCGTTCAAGGCGTGGTGCCGCCCCCTCATCGGCACGCCGTTGCGCAGGTTCGTCAGCTTTCAAACGAAAACGAGGAGTTGTGAACAATGAAATTGGAATTTGAGTACGGGCAAGGACTTATGAGCGCGGAATTGCCGGATAGCACGGACGTGTTCATCCCGGGGCAGACGGTGGCGGACCCGTCGTGTATCGAACAGACCTGGGAGACGCTGTACGCCACCACCCTAGACAGCATCCGCAACCCCATCGGCATGCCCACGTTGACACAGCTGGCCCACAAGGGCAGCAAGGTGGCGTTCGTCATCCCGGACATTGTCAAGGGCGGCAACCAGCCCACCAGTCACCGCAAGGTGGCCATCCGTGCCTGCCTGGATGAGCTGTACAGCGTGGGCGTGGAGAAAAAGGACGTGCTGCTGCTGTTCTCCAATGGCCTGCATCCCCGCGCCACGGTGCCGGAGATGAAGACCATCTTGTGCCTTTACGCACGGCCTCCATAATGTCAAATGACATTTTGGGTTCCAGCCCCTT
>OLSN01002807.1_pt1 | contig 12063 bp, 10 predicted proteins | sample 1672411 | NCBI WGS metagenome assembly OLSN01 (sample SAMEA3136683, study PRJEB25190) | human gut metagenome | biome: human gut; feature: human-associated habitat; material: faeces | place: Austria | collected 2013
TTTTCGGTAGACCGGCGGGCCGTCGAGGACGCCGCCCCCTACGAAGGTTTGGCGAACCCGTCCACATAACCCCAAAACCACAATTTCAGGAGTATTTACCATATGAAACAGGAACGCATCAATGTTGGCACCATCGTCAACGCACACGGCATCCGGGGCGAGGTGAAGCTGAACCCCGTGGGGTTCGACCCCGCCTTTTTGGCGGAGTTCGACCGGTTCTGCATCGGCGGCAAGGAGACGGAGGTGCTCTCCTCCCGCGTCCACAAATCCGTGCTGCTGCTGACGCTGCCGGGGGTGGAGGACATGGACGCCGCCCTGGCCCTGAAGGGCAAGACGGTGGCCATCTACGCCGATGACGTGGCGCTGCCGGAGGGCGAGTACTTCGACGTGGAGCTGGAGGGCTGCGCCGTGCTGGACGACGCCACCGGCGAGGAGATCGGCAAGCTGACGCGGGTGCTGCACTATCCCGCCCACAAGGTCTATGAGGTGAAGGGCAGCCGGGAGTATCTGATCCCCGCCGTGCCGGGGGTGTTCATCGCGTCGGTGGACATTGACGCGGGCGTGGTGCGGGTACACATGATGAAAGGACTGGCCGTTGATGAGAATTGACATTATGACGCTGTTCCCCGACGCCATCCACGCCATGATGGATCAGTCCATCATCGGCCGGGCGCAGGAGCGGGGCTATATCACCATCGCCACCCACCAGATCCGGGACTATACCACCAACAAGCAGATGCAGGTGGACGACTATCCCTACGGCGGCGGCCGGGGCGCGGTGATGCAGGCCGACCCCCTGTACCGCTGCTGGCAGCACATCTGCGATGAAGCAGGCCAGCGGGTACACACCATCTACATGTCCCCCTGCGGCCGCACCTTCGACCAGCAGGTGGCCCGGGAGATCAAGGAGAAATACGACCATCTGATCCTGGTCTGCGGCCACTATGAGGGCGTGGACGAGCGGTTCCTGGAGGAGTGCGTGGACGAGGAGCTGTCGCTGGGCGATTTCGTGCTGACCGGCGGCGAGATCCCCGCCATGGCGGTGGCGGACTGCCTGTGCCGCATGGTGCCCGGCGTGCTGCCGGAGGAGAGCTGCTACACCGAGGAGAGCCACTGGGACGGCCTGCTGGAGTATCCCCAGTACTCTCGCCCAGAGGTATGGCATGACCGCCACGTTCCCCCGATCCTGCTTTCCGGCCATCACGCCAACATCGCCAAATGGCGGCGCAAGCAGGCGCTTCGCCGGACCAAGGAACGTCGGCCGGATATGTATGAAAAATTAGATCTTTCCTCTAAAGCAGATAAAAAACTGCTTCGAGAAATAGAGCAAGAAAATGCTGAAAAAAATCACGACTGCGAATAAGTGCAGCCGTGATTTTTTCACGCTTTTCTGTAAAAAGTACGGCGTCGCAGTTTCAGCGACGCCGCACAGGAATTGAATAGATAAGAGTTACTTATCGACTACGAAATTTTCGTTGGTCAGTTCATTGTACTTGCCGCGCTTAACATAGTGCGTGTGCAGGTACTCATGGGAGGCATGACAGCCAGGACCGCCCCACTCTTTATAGAAGTGCATCAGAGACTGATTTTCATGAGACTTACGAACCGTCTTGCGCTCATCTTCCCCATAGAGGGCTTCCATGCGCTTCTGGCGAACAATCTCGATGTTCTCCTGAGGACGGGGCTGACCGCCGCCGGTGATGCAGCCGCCGGGACATCCCATGACCTCAATAAAGTGATAGGGGGAGGTACCATTTCTAATCTGGTCCATCAGCTTCCTGGCACCGGCAAAACCACTGGTGACAGCGATCTTCACCTCAAAGCCTTCCGCAGCTCTCCACTCCGGCTTTACATTCTCCAGCTTGATCGTTGCTTCCTTGATTTCTTCCAGACCCACAATAGGAGAAACGTGCAGGTTGGGGAATGGCAATTCCCGACCAGTGATGATCTCATACACAGTCCGCAGTGCAGCTTCCATCACACCACCAGTCACACCGAAAATATCCGCTGCGCCAGTAGAGAAGCCCATAGGATCATCAAAGCTCTCCTCCGGCAGGCCGTGGAAGTTGATACCCATGGCCTTGACCATATCACCCAGCTCGCGAGTGGTCAGGACTGCATCAACGTTGGGTACACCATCATTGCTCAGTTCGGGTCGGGCACACTCCGTCTTCTTAGCGGTACAGGGCATGATGGAAACAACATACATGTCCTCTGGCTTCTTGCCTAGCTTCTTGGCATAGTAGCTTTTTACCACAGCACCAAACATCTCGTGAGGAGACTTACAGGTGGAGAGGTTGTCCAGATGCTCAGGATAATTATGCTCGATGAACTGGATCCAGCCTGGAGAGCAGGAAGTAATCATTGGCAATGTTGCCACACCGCCATTGATAACAGCCTGGAAGCGCTCTAAGAACTCTGTCCCTTCTTCCATGATAGTCAGGTCTGCGCCCCAGTTGGTGTCGAACACATCGTCAAAACCCATGCGGTGCAGAGCAGCAGCCAATTTCCCCGTCTCACTGTAACCGGCGGGCAAACCAAAACATTCACCGATGCCAACGCGAACAGCGGGAGCTGGTTGGACTACAACGTGCTTGTTGGGATTGTTGATGGCTTTCAGGACACGGTCCCGGTGGCTGGTTTCTTTCAGCGCACCCACCGGGCAGACGATCACGCACTGGCCGCAATAGGTGCAGGCGGTGTTGCCAATGGGCAAACCAAACGCAGGAGTGATGACAGTCTGGAATCCACGGTTCTCTGCCGTGAGAATCGACGTGGTCTGCACTTTGTTGCAAACACTGACGCAACGGCGACAAAGAATACACTTATTGGGGTCACGGGTGATAGACTCACTGACATCGATGGGGCGCAAATCACGCTCCCCTTCATAAGGGGAATCCTCTACACCCAGCTCCCGGCCCAAAGCCTGGAACTCACAGTCCTGGTTCCGGGCGCAGGTCAGGCACTTCTTATCGTGGTTAGAGAGCAACAGCTCATACATAGTTTTGCGTGCTTCCTGGACCTTGGCATTGTTAGTATCAATGACCATGCCATTCCGGGCCTCCACCATACAGGAAGCCTGGAGATTCTTAGCAGGAGGGCTAATCTGCTCTACCACACAGATGCGGCAGGCACCATACTGATGGATGCCCTCTAAATAGCACAGCTTGGGAATGTGGATGCCATTCAGCTCCGCTGCTTGCAGGATAGTGCTGCCGGCGGGGGCGACACATTCTTTGCCGTTGATCGTGAGTTTAATATCAGCCATTACTTACCTCCTGTCACAGCGCAGGCAGCGGCTGGCCTCAGCACGGGCATCCAGCTCGTGCATACCAAGGTTACGTTCGCAGAAGCTGCCAACTGCTTTTTCCGCCTCGATCTGTCTGGTCAGGAAGCGGTCGTGGGGCACTATATCGCCCTCGATGTGATAATCGGTGATCTCCTGGTCAAATCCCTTGAAGAGTTCGCCAGAGCCGCCCAGGTACTTGTCAATACCGGAAGCGGCTACTTTAGCCTCATGGACTGCATTAACGATATCCTCAGGGCCGCGGTGTGCGTCACCGCCAACGAAAACACCCGGCATAGAAGTTGCCTGCGTGTAGTGATCAGCCACCACCCGGTCACCATTGAGCTGAATGGTGCCCTTGATAAACTTAGTGTCCGGTGTCTGAGAGATGGCCGGAATAGCCACATCAAATTCCTCGACGTAAGTTTCTCCGCTGGCAACGGCCTTCCGGCGGCCGGAACTGTCGAACTGACCCAATTTCTGCTTCATGATGCAGATGCTGTTAAGCTTTCCGCCGATGCCCACAAAATCAGTGGGATTGACTAGGGTGCAAATCTTGACGCCCTCTTCAATAGCGTCCTTGATCTCTACCTTATCAGCAGGCATATCCTCGATGGTACGACGATACAGGATGACCACTTCGCTGGCCCCCAGACGGATGGCAGTACGAGCGGAGTCGATGGCGGTGTTGCCGCCGCCAATGACAGCCACACGCTTGCCAGTGAAGTCCAAATCGTGTTTCAGGAAATGGCGCTTCAGGAAGTCCAAGCCATGATATACACCTTCCAGATCCTCGCCGGGGATGCCCAAACGCAAGGTCTTCTGTGCACCAATGGCAATAAAGATCGCGTCGTAATTCTTCTGCAGAGAGCGGAAGGACACATCCACACCGATTTTGGTGTTCAGGATGATGTTCACGCCAGCACGTTCGATGGTGCCGATTTCACGCTCTAGAATATTCAGAGGTAGACGATAGTCAGGGATGCCGTAGGTCATCACACCGCCAGCACGCCGCTCTGCTTCGTAGATATCAACGTGATAGCCCAGACGAGCCAAATAATAACCACAGGTTAAGCCGGAAGGACCAGCACCAATAATAGCTACGCGCTTGTCAATATCGGCCTGTGGCTTCAGATCCTCGTCGTAGGGGAAGCCCTGTGCGTAGGCCCAGTCTGTTGCAAAACGCTTCAGCTCGCAGATATTCATAGCTTCATCTACGCTACCTCTCCGGCATCGGCTCTCACAGGGATGTGTACAAACACGTCCGCAAATACCAGACAGGGGGTTATCCCGCAACATAATGCGGGCGGCACCCATATAGTCGCCGGTAGCAATCAGACTCATATAGCCGGGGATGTTGATACCTGCAGGACATGTATTCTCGCAGGGGCTAGAAACGATATCGCCACAGACGCCAGCAGAACATTTCTTCTCTACAATGTGCTCCTCGTACTCCGAACGGAAGTACTTAATAGTGGATAGGACTGGGTTGGGAGCCGTCTGACCCAAACCGCACATAGCCGTGTCTTTAATGATACCGCCCAGATGTTCCAGCGTTTCGATGTCTCCGGGCTTACCCTCACCGGCAGTAATACGATTCAGGATCTCCAGCATCCGCTTGGTACCGATCCGACAAGCAGTACATTTGCCGCAAGACTCTTCTTGAATGAAGTCCAGGTAGAACCGGGCAGTATCGACCATGCAGGTATCTTCATCCATGACGATCAGGCCACCGGAACCGACGATAGAACCCAGTGCAGCCAGGGACTCATAATCCAGCGGCGTATTGATGTTCTCCGCCGTGATGCAGCCACCGGAGGGTCCACCCGTCTGCGCAGACTTGAACTTTTTCCCGTTGGGGATGCCGCCACCGATGGAATAAATCACTTCGGACAAAGGAGTGCCCATAGGGACCTCCACCAAGCCGGTGTTCACAATGTTACCAGACAGAGCAAACACCTTGGTGCCAGGACTCTTTTCCGTACCAAACTGACGGAACCAGTCAGCACCCTGCAGCATAATCGCAGGCACCGTCGCCAGCGTCTCCACGTTGTTGATAATGGTCGGCTTTCCAAATAGACCACTCTGGAATGGGAACGGCGGCTTCTGACGAGGCTCACCACGCTGACCTTCTACAGAGGCCATCAGAGCGGTTTCCTCGCCACAGACGAATGCGCCAGCACCAATACGGATCTCAATATCAAAATCAAACCCAGAGCCGAAAATATCCTTACCCAGAAGGCCTTCTTCTCTAGCCATTTCCAGAGCCGCTTGCAAACGTTCCACGGCGATGGGATATTCGGCACGGATATACACTACGCCGTGATTGGCGCCAATAGCATAGCCACCAATCAGCATACCCTCAATGACGCTGTGCGGGTCACCCTCAAAGACGGAGCGATCCATGAATGCACCAGGGTCACCCTCGTCGGCATTACAAATGATGTACTTCTCGTCACCTGGCTCATTGTAGGCAGCTTCCCACTTCACTCCAGTGGGGAAACCTGCACCACCGCGGCCACGCAGGCCGGATTTTTTCATATTCTCGATGACTTCCATCCGATCCCCTTTTTCTAGGATCTGAGCCAAGGCCAGGTAGCCATCCTTGGAAACATAGCTGTTGATACAGTTCACATCAATCAAGCCGCAGTTCCGCAACGCGATACGAACCTGATCTCGGAAGAACGCCACATCGTGAATATTGGAGACACGCTTCTTCTGAATGCTGTCGTAGAAGGTATATTCGGTCACAGGTTCGCCGCCGATGAAGTGTTTCTGCACGACGTCTTTCACCCGTTCTGGAGTCATCTCAGTATAGTAAGTCTCATCCGGCAGAACGTAGACCACAGGACCTACAGCGCAGGTGCCCATACAACCACGCTCGATAACAGCCACTTTATCGGAAAGGCCGGCCTTTTCCAGCTCTTCCACCATGGCGTCTCGAACATCTTTACAACCGGAAGACATACAGCCGGTGCCGTAACATACCATGCACAGGTGGCTGTACTGGCCCATCTTCTCCAGATAAGCCTCTTTCATATGTTTCAAATCTTCAATGCTTCTGATCATGCTTTGGCACCTCCTTCGGTCAGAGTCCCCAGGGGATCTTCATACTGGGCCAGGATGCCACGCAGTTTCGCTGGTGTCACCTGCTTGTAAACGTCGTCATCCACCATCATCGCCGGGGCCAAGCCGCAAGCACCGATACATCGGGCAATTTCAAAGGTAAACTGGCCGTCCTCCGTGGTACCACCCACTTCGACTTCCAGATCCCGTTTGATGGCGTCCACGACTTTTTTGCCACCACGGACATAGCAAGCTGTACCCTGGCACATACGAATGGTGTGTTTACCACGCTTTTGAGTCGAGAAGAACGAGTAAAAACTCACCACACCGCTGACCTCTGATACAGGCAGATCCATACCATCAGCGATAAACTCCTGTAACTGCATGGGAAGATAACCAAAAATCTCCTGGGCAGCATGGAGCACCATGATCAGCGAACCTTCTTTGTCTTTGTACTGCTGAATGACCTGGGCAACTTGGGAATAGAGTGCCTTTTCATCCGTGCCACAGGTGGCACAGACAGCATCCGGTCTTTCGTTCATAGTTTTCCTCCTTTTCCTACATACCGGAGCACTCCCGGTTTGCAGATGGTTTCATGAGCCATTTGCGGCTAGAAAAGAAACGATATAAATGCTCATTTATATCAGAGTGGTACTATCACTCTGAGCCCAATACAAAAGAAACCTCTTTTGAGAAACAGCACCCCCACCTCGCCTGGGCCTGCGAGGCGGAATCTAAATTATATGTATGCACATTGGAGCTGTAGTATCAAATGTAATTATAATAATTCCATCTCTTTTTGTCAATCTACAAAACAGACCAAAACGATATTTTTGCAACCAGAAATTTCACATTTTAGCTGTTCGCTTTAGCTAACTCCTGCGTAATATCAAAAAACTTGCAATATAAGCATGTTGAAATGCAAAAAAGAAGCGCCAACCTTGCAGGATTTGGCGCTTCTCTCTATGGAAAGGATTTTAATAACAAAGTGAATATTGTAGCATTTTTACGCAACAAAGTGTCAATGTAGCGTCTCATGCCGAAAATGCGGTTTCATCGGCCACTGCAGCGGCTTGTACCATTGCGTTGGCAAACCCTCGAACATCAAAGCCAGGAATGCCCTGGAAGATACTTTCCAGCCGCATCTGTAAACGCTGACGGAATGCATCTGCCAACTCACAGCCCGGAGTCTCTAGATGAATAATCCAAGACCGACGGTCGTTTTCATCTAAACACGTAGTAAGGTAATTCTTTTTTCTCAGGGAATCTACCATACGGCAGATGGAGGAAACAGACAACTGCAAGTGTGTTCCCTGGAGTTTTTTCTGGGTACAGGCCTCAGGATACTGGGCCAGATGAACCAGGACGAGCATCTCGTTTTCAGACAGCTGATGCTCCTTACCCAGGTCAATCAAGATGTTGCGGTATTGCTCGGTCAAGGTATAGCAGGCGCTGATGACAGCAAACGAATCATCACCGTTGCAAAGGAAAGGTAGTTGAGTGCTCATGGGTGGTTCCTCCTTCAGTCGTGCGGGGTGTAAAATAACAATGGTCTTATCGTTTGGTTGAGTCTTACTTCTTTTTACAGATGAAACTATAGCACTCGAAAGAAAATTTTGCAAGAGTTTTCTTTCTTCTTTCAGAATTTTTGGCGAAATTACCACATTTTTCGCTAAAAATTGCCAATTACTTCAGAATCAGCTTGATGTTTTGCATAATTTTATGCAAAACTAGAAATTTTTCCGTCAATTATCTTATTTTTTGCATCAGCAATTTCAGAATCCTACTTTCCTGGCAGGAAAAGAGGCCCGTCCTAAAAGAGACGGGCCTCAACAGTGGGATACGCGGCGCTGGAATCGGTACGATGGAAATCAAATTTAGCTCAAGTGCCTAGGTAAGCAGCCTTGATGGATTCGTTGGTCAGCAGTTCTTTGCCAGAGCCAGACATGGTGATGCGCCCCGTTTCCAGCACATAGCCTGTGTGCGCAGTCTTGAGCGCCATGTTTGCATTCTGCTCAATGAGCAGAATGGTCACTCCTTTTTTGTTTACCTCTTCGATGATACGGAAAATCTCTCGCACAACCAGAGGGGCCAAGCCGAGGGATGGCTCATCCATCATCATAACCTTCGGGCGGCTCATCAGTGCGCGGCCTACGGCCAACATCTGCTGTTCACCGCCGGAGAGCGTACCGCCTGCCTGCCATTCACGCTCCCGCAGACGGGGAAACAGATTGAAAACCCACTCCATATCCTCGGAAATATCGTCTTTTCGCAGGTAGGCACCGACCTTTAAGTTTTCCTTTACTGTCAGGTCTGCAAAGATACGGCGGCCCTCTGGGACCAGAGTAACACCCTTAGAGACGATCTCTGTGGGGTTCTTCCCGGTGATGTCTTCTCCCTTGTAGAGGATCTTTCCACCTCTGGGCTTAACCAGGCCGGAGATGGCACGCAGGGTGGAGCTTTTCCCGGCTCCGTTGGCACCGATCAAGGTAATAATCTCCCCTTCCGGCACATCAAAGGAAATACCCTTGACAGCTTCGATGCCACCGTAGTTGACTTGCAGGTTCTGAATACTGAGAATTGGCTCACTCATCTTCTACTACCCCCAGATAGGCGTCAATCACGTGCTGATCCTTCTGGATCTCCTCCGGTAGGCCCTTTGCAATGAGACTACCAAAGTCCAGCACATAGATACGATCGGAAATGTTCATGACCAGATCCATGTGGTGCTCGATGAGCAGGATGGTCAGGTGATACTTTTCTCGGATGTCATGGATAAAGTCTGCCAGTTCCAGTGTCTCCTGGGGATTCATACCGGCAGCAGGCTCGTCCAAAAGCAAGAGTTTCGGGTCCGTCGCTAAAGCACGGGCAATTTCCAGACGGCGCTGGAGGCCATAGGGCAGGCTGGTCGCCAAGTCATCCCGGTGTTTCCAAAGGCCCTGCTCTCGCAGAAGCGATTCTGTCTCTGCACGCATCCGAGCCTCTTCCTTCCGGTTAGCCCGAAAGGTCGAGGAAAACAAATTCTGTTTAGCACGCATATGCTTAGCAACAATGACATTATCAAACACGGTCATGCTTTTCCAGAGTCGGATATTCTGGAACGTCCTAGCGATCCCCATCTTGGTGATATGATCCGGCGTGGGAGCAATCACGTGGCCAAGATATTTTGTAGGGTCCTCCCCTTTGTAGAGCTTTTTCATTTTGCCCTGCGGGTGATTCCGCACATAGGGCTTGTCATAGAAGCTAACCTGCCCATTACTGGGCTGATAAACACCAGTGATAACGTTGAAGCACGTGGTCTTACCGGCACCGTTCGGACCGATGAGTGCTACAATCTCCCCTTCGTTGACCTCCAGGGAAAGATTATTCACAGCCACCACACCGCCAAACTGCATGGTGATATTTTCAAGCTGTAAGACATGGTCACGCTGGCTCATCTCTGCTCACCTTCCTTCCCTTCGTCTGCCACAGCGGGGACACCTTTGCGTTTGCGTAGTTTACGGATCATACCCGTAAAGGAAATCTCTTTATCGCCCATGATACCGCGGGAGAAGAACAGGACGATAACCATGATGACCACCGAAAAGACTACCTTTCGGAAACCATCTCGGAAGAAGGGCACAGACATCCCCATAAAGGAACCACTGTCCAGGAAGCGTAGCCACCACTCAGAGCAGGCAATATAGAGAAACGCACCGATACAGCTACCAGAGATAGAGCCGATGCCACCGATGACCACGATCAGCAGGATCTCATACGTCATCGTGGAGGCAAAGGGGTCGGCCTGGACCGTTGTCTGGAACATGGCCAATAGCGCACCACCCACGCCAGCAAAGAAGCTGGAGATCATGAAGGAGAACATCTTGTGCTTAAAGAGGTTGATACCCATGGCTTCGGCAGCCACTTCATCATCTCGGATGGACTTAAAGGCACGGCCATAGGACGAGTTCACTAGCAGAACGATGATGACAATGGAGAGTGTTGCAATCAAGAACGGGAAAATCGTATCCAGCTGGTAGATCATACCACCCACCTGGAGCTTAATATCATGGAAGTTAGTGTACTTCCGCAGCAGGTTCGAGCCGTTGGTGATTCTACCCAATCCATCCCACTGGAAAATGGCACGGATAATCTCGGCAAAGCCCAGAGTTGCAATGGCTAGATAGTCACTCTTCAGGCGTAGGACAGGGATACCAATGAGTGCCGCGAAAATCGCTGCCACAGCACCAGCGATGAGGATGCAGATGATCGATCCCAAGAAGCTACCGGCGTTGTCTCCGAGTGCATTGCTGATGATCTGAGGAATCGAAAATTGGATAGCACCGCCATCAAAATATTGGTAAACAGAAGCATGCTGCTCTGCAGGAATCGAGAAGATTGCATAGGCATAGGCGCCGATCAGCATGAAGCCAGCCTGACCAAGAGAGAACAGCCCCGTGAAACCGTTTAACAAGTTCATTGACACACACACCAAGGCATAGATCACACCTTTTTTCAGAACGGTGGTGAGCATAATCGTCGTGGAGTTGGTGGGGAGCGCATTGTCCAACAGGAACAGGAAGATGTATAACGCCACCAACAGGACAATGGCAATCAGGGTCCCAATCTTCTTCTCAGGGGCCACGGAAGTTTTTAATTTTTTTCCCATAGCACACCTCACACCTTATCCGTGGACTTCTCACCGAAGATACCGGTGGGCTTGAACAGAAGAATGGCAATCAACAGAACAAAGGTAAAGGCGTCGGAGAAAGCCGTCCACCCCAAACCCTTGATAATATTTTCACAAATACCGATGATAAATGCACCGATCACCGCGCCAGGTACAGAGCCGATGCCGCCAAACACAGCGGCTACAAAGGCCTTCAGGCCAGGCATAGAACCGGAGGTAGGAATGACCGAAGTGTAGTTAGTAAAGTACAGCAGAGAACCAACCGCCGCCAAGCCACAGCCGATGACGAAGGTCATGCTGATGACGTTATTGATTTTGATGCCCATGAGCTCACTCGTCTCAAAGTCTTTGGAGACGGCACGCATGGCCATGCCGATCTTTGTCTTCTTAATAAGCACTACCAGCAGAATAACCAGAACGATAGTAATGATGGGGGTAATGATCGTCACCATCTTGGTGCTGGCTGCACCAATTTGAATCTGCTTAGAAAGGAAAGAAATGTTGGGGTAGATCTGGGGCAAACCACCGGTAAAATACAGTGCGCAGTTCTGCAGCAGATAAGACACACCGATGGCAGAGATCATGACCGACATACGAGGCGCCGAGCGCAACGGTTTGTAGGCAACCTTTTCAATGATAACGCCCAACAAAATCGTTGCCACCACAACGATGATGATGGAAACGTAGATGGGCAAAGACGCTGTGGCATAGACCATAATAAGGCCAGCCACCATGAACACATCACCGTGAGCAAAGTTGATCAGACGGAGGATACCGTAGACCATGGTATACCCAATGGCGATCAGTGCATACTGGCCACCGACAGAAATGCCGAAAAGCAAGTATGGCAAATTGGTGGATAGAAATTCAGACATAGTCAGTCTCTTCTCCTTCTCTTTAGTTTTGGGGAGCGCATCGATACGTTTCCCAGCACAACACGCTGTGGAACGGGTCGATACGTTCCCATCCGGGACGGGGCTGAAAGCAGGAATACTACCGAGTGGAAGAAAGGCGGGGGCACAAATGTGCCCCCGCCACAAAG
>OLSN01002810.1_pt1 | contig 12056 bp, 6 predicted proteins | sample 1672411 | NCBI WGS metagenome assembly OLSN01 (sample SAMEA3136683, study PRJEB25190) | human gut metagenome | biome: human gut; feature: human-associated habitat; material: faeces | place: Austria | collected 2013
GGTTTTTGCTGTCAGCTTGAAGGTGATAGCCGTTCCGTGGACGGCCTGACCGTCCGTAAGGCCCGTAACGTCCGTGATCTCCGCCGCGTTGCCGCCATTCAGCGTGGCGCTGTAGCTGGTGTCCTTGGCGGTCAGCGTCACAGTGGTATCGCTGTTGATTTCCACAGCCTTCAAAGCCTCGTCGCTTGCATAGGCAGTCTCGCCGATCCGCCACTCCTTGAAGGTGTAGCCCGCCGTATAAGTCGCTGCGGGGATCTCGGTGATCGTTTTGCCCGCGTCCAAAGTCAGGCTGCCGCTGATGCTTGCCATCGCGGGATCCTCGCTCACGAAGGTAACCTTGTAGGTCTTTACGCTCTGCGCGGTCAGTACGGTATCGGCGCGGAATACCGCCGTTTTGACGGTCTCCGCCGTGTAACCCGTTCCGTTTGCATTCTTCCAGAGCACTTCGTCGGCCTGGTTTGCCAGACGGTAGCCCTCCCGCGCGGTCGGCGTAGGCACTTCTGCTTTCTCGTCGTTTGCAAAGGTGGTATTCGTATAGAAACCAGATCCATCGCCGAAAGTGTAGAGCGTCGTTTCCGTCAAGTCGATGCCGGTACCAGCCTTAAACGTCACCGCGTAGTAGGGCACGGTTGTGATCTCCAGTGCAACTTCCCCAACGATCTCTGCTCCGGGGATGGTATACACGCCGTTCACCGGTGTGATGGTCATGGCCGTGCCACTACTGCCAACGGTGTAGCTGACCTGTTTGACAATATGCTTGGCGTCAGGCGTGACCGTAAAGGTGACGTCCTTTCCGTAGGTCGCCTTGCCGCCAACAACGCCAGCGGTAATATTGACCGTGGACTGGTTCTGCGTATAGGTAAAGGCATAGCTCTGCACGGTGAACACCGGCTTCAGAGTAACATCGCTCTTGACCGTATATGCGTCGGGCTCGATCGTGGTACCGCCCGCCGTCCAGCCGGTAAAGGCATAGCCGGTGTCTGCCGTCGCCGTCGGGAGACCCGCCGCGCTCAGCTTTGTGCCGTCATCCACGGTGATTGCATCCGTGCTGCTCAGGCTGCCGCCCACCATGCCGTTTGTGTCGAAGCTGACCGTCCAGACCTTGGTGGTTTGCAGGTCGAAGGTCTTGCTGTCTGTAAAGGGCAGACCCTTGATCGCGTCGAAATCGGCATATTCCGCCGTGCCGCACTTCCAGAGCTTCTCGCCGGTCTTGTTGTTCAGACGATAGCCGTCCTTTGCCGCCGCCGTAACAGTCGCGGGAGTCTCGCGAGCCGGATCGCTGTAAAGGCCGGTCTCGTCATACTTGGCGTAGAGGGTCACGCTTGCGGCACCGTTAACGGTGCCGTTCCCCGCCGCCAGCGTCACGCGGAGGTCATGCAGATTGACGGTAAGCGCGGCTTCCGGAGAGACGGTAGCTCCCTTTTTCTCGCTGATCGTGGTCATTTCCAGACCGGTGAGGTTGATCTCCGTGGCTGCGTTCACATCCGCATTGGCGGTAAATGTGATTTCTACAAGCGGGGTAGCGTTCGCGCCGTCAGCACCGAGAGCAATGCCCGTTTCGCTGTCAACCACATAGCCGGTCTTGCCGTTCGACTTGTCGTAATCCAGCGAGCCGCCGGTAACAAGGGCGGTTACCTCGCCCAGCGTCAGCTTGCCGCTGTCGAAAACAGGAGTAAAGCCGAAGGAATTGATGCTGCCGTTGCCAAAGGCGGAAACGGTCACTTTTACGGTCTCACCGGCGTTGTAATGAGCCTTGTCCGCGGTCAGACGCAGCGTATAATGGCCCACCACGCGCACGGCATGGAATCCTTCCGTGTCCGCCTCGGGAGCAAGGGATGTGCCGTTCTTGAAGTCGCACTTGCCCTGATTGCGGATCAGGTCGGTGGGATTGACCGTATTCTTGAATGCGCCGCCGGAGAGCTGAATTTTGCCGGCAATAGCCGCATCATCCATGTTCAGCGCAAAGCCGTTGCCCTTGCAGATGATCTTGCCGCCGGAGACGGTGCAAACGGGGCTTGTATTCTGGGTCGCCACGTAGATGCCGTTGTTCCCGCCGGTGATGGTACCGCCGGAAACATGGAACGCGGCGTCGCTCACCGTCAGGGCATTGCCCCTCGTGGCCTCAATGGTGCCGCTCTCGATATTCACCACCGTGCCTCTATCGTTGGCGAGGATCGCGGATTTTTCCGCTCTTGTCGCCGTGTGCTTGAAATCGCCGGTGCCGACAGAATCCTTGAAGGTCAGGGTCGCGCCGCCGGAGACGGTGATGCCGTTCTCGTTGTTGTCGATGGTCAGGGTGCGGCCGTTGAGGTCAAGGGTGACGCTCTTCTTGACCTCGACAGTGCTGGTCTCTACGGCGTCCTCATTCAGCTTGATCTCCGCGCTGTTGTAAGTGCCGGAGGCGTTCAGCGCGTCCGCGGCGGCCTTCAGGCCGGTGTAGTTCTTGGAAGTGTCGTCAACGGTCAGGGTCACGACCTTGGCGGACGCGGTATCGAACTGAGCGGTCACCGTCAGGTCTGAGGTAACGTCGGTGACTTGATTGTTGGCATATACCTTGCCGGATTCGTCCTTCCACTTGCCGTTGAAGGTGTAGGTACAGGTTTCGTCCGCAGCCTTGGTGGGAGTAGGACCGGTATAGGCCGCCGTGCCGTTGTTCCCGCAGGTGACGGTTTGCAGCATGGTGTCGCCGTTCTTGAAGGTCACGGTGTATGCCGTCTGGAGCGTGTACCAGCCGTCTTCACCGGCAACCAGCTTCTGACCCGCAGGGTAGGTGATGACAGCGCTGCCCTCATACTTTTCCGCGCCCTTGGCGCCCTTGTACTGGCCGCCGGTGAAGTTGATGACGGGCTTTCTATCCTTGTAGAGATCACCATAGTTTGAAAGATCCGGGGTTTTTCTTATTGCGTAGCCATTAGTGCCCTCAACAGTGCTGTTCAAAGTCCGGATCTCAGGAGAGATGCAGTCGCCGCTTCCAAAGTCTTCCAGCAGGATTCCGTCAGGACCGGTAATAGTGCAGCCGGTCACGCCTTCAAGTGTTCCGCATTTCACATCCAATGCCGCTACACTATAATCCGGATCATCACAATGCAGCGTAATGGTGCAGTTTTCAATCGTGCCGTAATGTTGGTCGCCCCACCCCTCTAAGAACACAGCGGCCGGCTTTCCCGTCATGGTTGCGCTGCCCTCAAAGACAGAATCGGAGAGCTTTCCTACGCTGCCACTGTACTGATACAAGGCAGCGGTCCTGTTGGCGCGAAGCTCGCAGTCTTGGATCGTTTTGATTGTGGCGTCCTCCTTGCCATAATAGGCACAGGCGGGGGCATACATCCCATCCTCATCAACAAAAGTACTCACACTGACGAGCTTGATGTTTTCCATACGGACCGTTCCATGATTGGTCAGTGCGCCGTAACCATCAAAAGAAACAGTCTCCGTCTCATTCAGCTGAACCACGCCCTTGTCCGTCAGGGCGGTGCTGCTGATCAGAGCCAGGTTACCGTTATTGACGATGGGGCCGTACCCATTCCAACCAGTCGCTTTATTCTGAACGCCGTTCGCGGACAGGGTCTTGCCGTTCAAGTCCAGTGTGACGGTTGTCCCGGACTGAATCATCACATAACCCTTTGCCAGGTCAACATTTTTCAGCAGTTTGACCGTGCCGCCGGTATAACTGTTGACAAAGGTCTGCAAGCCGCTGATGGCCGCCACAACGCCAATGGTCGTCTTGCCGCTTGCGTCAGCCGCGTAGCCCGCGGCGATCATGGCACTGCTGGCCCAGATTGCATGATAGGTGGTGTCTGCCGTAATGACCGTACCGGTGCTGGCCTCCGTGCCGGTGATCGTATCATCCACGGTGTTCAGCACATAGTCCGTGCCCTCCACCGCATACCAGCCAAGGAAGCTCTGGTCATCGACTGCCGCGGGTGCCGCCGGGATTTCGGTCAATTTTCCGCCGTTAGCCACTGTCTCGGTCGCCGCCTCCGTGCCGTTCATAAAGGTGACCGTCCGATCCGTTGTGTTGGCTTTCACCGTGATCGTGCCGGGAACGAAGGTCACGGGGACATCTTCAAGATCCGCATTGGCAATATTGCCTGTGTCGCCATCAATTGGCTTTGCTTCGATGGAAAGTTCCCCACTGGCGGCGCTTGAAATACTCACCGTCAAGTTCATGATGACGCCATCTTCACAGGTAAAGTTTCCAGCTTTTGGTTCCTCAACGTTAACTTTACGATTATTTACTGCCGTTGTAAAAGTGAGATCGCTGGAAAGGGCCGGGCCTTGCTCAATATTAGTTAGCGTTAAACCATCCGAGAGGGTAAATTCAAGACCCATAGCACAAATTGGGTCAGCATTCTTGATGGTGACAGGAACCTGTACGCTTTCACCTGCAACACCCTGCACAGAACCGACTGTGATCTCTGTGCCGCCAATTGCCATTGCAGAAACAGGAAGCAATGACAAAAGCATTGTCAAGGAGAGCAGGAGAGCTGTAATCTTTTTCTTCATTCTTGTAGTCTCCTTTAAAAAGCTTGTATATTACCGAGAATGTACTGCCGAACCCGAATCAAATCTTTGTTGTTGATTTTTCCATCAGAAAAGGTATCCGCAGTTAACCGTTCAAGCTCGGTTGGCATATAGTTTGAAAGGACGATTTGTCGCACACGGATAAGGTCTTTATTATTGATCTTTCCGTCCATAATAACGTCCCCCTTCAACACACTGGTCACAAGAATGGTCACATTATCGCTCACTCCAGTTACTGTGTAGGTTCCCTTTTCGTCAGGCTTGACGGTGACAGCCGCGCCGTCTCCCGTCCGCACCTGCACAAGATGCGTATATGCGCTCTTGAGGGTCTTCACGGTAAAGGTCAGCGTATCGCCGTTCAGCTCATGTTCCACACTGGTGCAGCTGCTGTCAGCCTCGTCATAGCAGGTCTTGTTGACCGCCGTGATCTGATACTGGGACGGCGCGGACTCGCCCGCCGCCCAAGCGCCGGTCATGGACTGGCCGATATTAACCGTTTCGGTGGTATACACCGGCTCATAGCCGCTGTTGCCGTTGATGCTCTCGCCATTGGTAACATACTTCACCGTGTAGCTGAGCAGGGTAAAGCCGTCACCACCGACAGCGTGGTACTCCCCTGCCGTCAGGTTCTGCAATGCGCCGCCGATGTACGCCCGGGCGGTGAAGTTCTCAAAGATGGCGGTATTGTCGGAGTAGAAGCCCACGCCGCCGTCCTGCACATTGTTGGTAAGCAAAGCGCCCTCCGCAATGGAGATACTTCCGGAGCCGGTGCTCTGCACCACGCCGCCAAAGGACGCGCCGCTGCTGACCACCAATTTGCCGCCGTCCACCGTCAGTTCGCCGCAGGCGGAGAAAACGCTGCTTTTCAACTGTTCCGTAGACGCATAGTGCACGCCGCTCATACTTCCCTGCTTCAAGCCGTCCAGCACATAGAGGGAGCCGCCCACCGTCAGGGTCGCCTTGCGTCCTACGGTCAGGGCCGCGCCGGGCATGACCCGCAGATGGTTCGGAATGTTGTAGCTGCCGTTTTTCAGAGTCATGGACAGGTTGTAGGGCAGCGGGAAACCGCATTTCCCCGTGCTGATCTGAACGCCCAAAACATTCATTTCCAGTGCGCCGAAGGTCATGCCGCCGCTGACGGTCCAGTTCTCCCCCTGCCGATGCCGGGGAAAGCGGAGCCCTGCCGTTCAGAGTCATAGGTTCGGGTGATGGCAGCGCCGTTCGCCAGCTGGAACAGTCCGCCGGAGGCAACAATAGGGATTGCCACCTCATTGTAGCTGCTGTCGCCATACAGGCAGCCCCGTCCGTACAGGGTGCTGCCGCTGTCAAGCAGCAGGGCGCACTGGATGTTCTGCATGGCATAGCGCTTAAAGGGCGCCGCGTCTGCTTGATAGAGATTTTTTAGGTTGTTGCCGCCGGCAAAGTCGCAGACGATAAACGGCTCATAAACCGTACCGCCGCCAACAGCCGTTACCGTGCCGGAGCCGGTGATGAGGCCCCAGCTGTCCAAGGTGCCGTTCACGGTGATCGTTCCCTCGTTGATGACGCCGCCATAGGCGCCGTTGTTATGGCCCTGATAGCAAAGAGTCATTTTTCCCATCTTAGCGCCAAGCCGCAGGGTTCCGTTTACCGTCAGCGTCACGCCGCTGTTGACCGTCAGCAGGCGGAAAGGCGTTGCCGTGATTTTGTTGTCACTGCTGATGCCGCCGTTTTTGTAATCCGTGGTGTAATGCTCCTCATAGGGGATGTAGAGCGTCACACCGGATGGGATCTCGGCGTCTTCCGTCAGGGTCGTATCCTTGAGCAGGAAGATGTCGCTTCTCTTATTGTCCACCAGCGCCTCCGTCAGGCTCGTATAGAAGGTGCTGCCGCGGCGGGCCTCATAAGCTCCCTCCGAGGCAAATTCCGCGTGGATCGTCATGTCATTGTTGACGGACACTTCGTACTCCGGCCGATCCGAAAGGAACGTACCGGCGGCGTCCACCCAGCCGTAGAACTGACAGCCGTCTTTTGGCAGCGCCTTCAGCGTAACAGTGGTTCCCGCTTCGTAGCTTCCCGCGCCGGTGACATCGCCGCAAGTTTCATCGTAGGTCACCGCCAGTTCCGCAGAGGTGTTCGTGGCGAAGGAAAAGTTCCGCAGCCATGCGCAGTCGGAGCCGGAATCCGTGCTGCCGTTTTTCTTATAGGCAAAGTAAACGTCCGATGCGCCATCCACTGTGACGGAGCCGTCCGCCCAGCCAAGCTCGCCATAGAAGCGTTGGTATCCATCCGGCAGACCGGAATATGATGTGCCTGCCGTGATCTCCGTCCCCACGCAGATGACCAGAGAATCGGGATTGTTTTCCGTCAATGCACCATCCGGGATTCCTGTGTCACCCGTTTTATAGGAGGAAGAAACCTTATATTGGAAGTGCAGCACACCCGCCTGAGGAACGGTTACCTTGATGGCGGAAACGGTGCTGCCCACCCCGGCGTTGCCGGACTGCAATACTCCATCCGCCACCGTCCAAAGGTGGTCGCCGCCTGTTTGCACGGTAAGATCAGTCGGTGATTCATAGCCTGTGATTGACTGATAGTTGTCATAGGCCGCCGTATTTACGGTCAACGCGCAGAGAAGCGCGGCGAGGAAAAGATGCCTTTTGGTCGCTTTTAAAAGCTTCACGGCTCGCATCCCTCTCTTTCTTCTTCTTTTGAAATAGTACCTTTGGACGGGAGCAATATGCTCCCGTCCAAAAGCTTTTTACGTCTGTGCCGCTCAGGTAAAGCTGACGTTCACCGTAACATTGCCGGTTGCGTCAATCGCGCCAATCAGGTTGTCAAACTGCTGAACGAGTTCCTTAACCATCATTGTCGCATCCCTCTCGTTTTCCAGAGTGGACAGTGCGGTGGAAAGGCTGCCCATCTCATCTGCATCCAATGTAATCGTGACGGTGCAGTTCTTCTCCAGCGTTGCGACGCTGCCGCCCACCGCCAGCTGTGTTCCGGCGGGAAGGTACATGGTGATCTTGCCGCCCTGATCATCGCAGGGGCTCAGCTTGACATGGTTACGAATGGTCTCGTTGAGGGCATTCATGTTGTTGAAGTTGTCCAGCGTCAGGTCGCCGACCTCGCTGCTCGTGAACTCCAGCTTTTCAGTGCCGATCATCAGGTAAGCGCCGTTCTTGATAACGATCTTGCTGTCATCTGCCTGCGTGCCTGCGTTGACGTGAGAGGTCAGCGCCTGCCAGGCGGCACTGGCCGCCGCGGGATCAGTTGCAGCGGTGATCGTGTACATACTGGAGTCAGTTATCTTGTCGATCCCGCGGAGGGTATAGGTGCAGCTCTTGCCGTCGATGGTGGCATCGATGGTAGCACCCTCAAAACTGTAGCAATGCGGCAGCCAAGCATCAAGAGCGACCTCTGTTCCGCCAAGGCCGGTGCTGATGGTCGTGGTGTGAGACTTCACGCCCTCCACGCCCAGAGATGCAACTTTCTGCATTTTTGCCGTCAGGTCAATGCTGCCTGTGTTGACCGTTCCACCCGCAGCAGGCATGGTGAACACGGCGGTGTAGTCTTCGCCGACCGTCATATCGACAGTGCTGCCGGATTCAATTCCAAGGTAGAACTTATAAAGGAGAGGTGCTCTCTCGGTAATATTGCAACGACTGCAGGTACGAGTCTTCTCACCGTCGTTCCCGTTGACAGCGTGTTTTGTAACAGTGTACGCGCCCCAGACATGACCCAATGCGGCGATGGCCTCGGTCTTAGTCTCACCGCAGACGGTGCAGGTATAGGTCTTCACGCCGGACTCAGTGCAGGTAGCAGGCGTCGTTACCACGCCGTCATTCCAGGTGTGGGTGTGCTGCGCCGGAGGCGTATAGCTGCCGCCGGAGGAACCGCTGGAGCTTGCGGACTCCTTGTTCACGGTGGTGGAAGTTCCGGGCTTGACAGTGGTTTCCTTACCCTTGGCGTCAGTCACAGTGATCTCGCTTCTGCCCGTGTTTTTGACTTCGGTGTTCTTAGTCTCAACGGTCACGTCGGTGTCAGACGCAACACTTTTCACCGTGCCGGAGCCGGTAACGGCAGCGCCCGGTGCACTGTTGGCAACATTGTCGATGGTCGTTCCGCTGCCTGCGGCAACAACTGCGCCGGAAGCGCTCTCCGTCAGAGCGATATTTTTAATGTGCGAACCGTTTTTCGTCTCGACCTTGCTGCCCACGCCGCTGATCGTCACGTCATCTGCCGTGGCGTTGTCCAGAATGACGGTGGAGTGATTGCCGGTGATCGCAATGCTGCCGATGTTTTTGCTGCCGCTGACGATCACGACGATATTGTCGGTGGGGATAAGCAGGCGGCCGATGGTTCCGCTGACGGTCACGTCATCGGCTACCACAAGAACCAGTCCGCCGCTGGCGCTGACTGCCGCACCGGCCTTGTCCGCATAGGTCTGGATGGCACGGTCAAGAATGGTAACGGTAGCGGCACGGGTGATGTTGTCCTGCGGCGCAAGACGGTCGGCGGTCACGCCGCCAACGATACCGGCCTCAATGAGTGCGGCAAGATAGCCCTGCGCATAGGGGGAGACCTGCGCGACGTCGGCATACTTGGAGAGGTCAGGGCGGCTCAGCGGCTCGATCCCAAGCGCTCTGGCCAGCATGACCATGGCCCGTTCACGGGTAATGGACGCATTCGGCGTCACGGTGCCATCGCCATTTCCTTTCAGAATGCCAGCGGCGGCGCAGCGGTTGATGGCGTCATAATACCAGGCGTCCGCCGGGTTATCAATGAAGCCTGCGTCCTTTGCAGCGGGCAGCTTCAGGAGTCTTGCCAGAATGGTGGCGAGCTGTGCACAGGTAAGCTGACCGTCCGGGTCAAACTTGCCGTTGCTGCCCTGGATAATGCCGTAGCCGCTCCAGCGTTCGATGGAGGCCTCGGCCCAGTGGCCCGCGGTGTCGCCGTAGGTAGGCTCCGCCGCGCTTGCGCCTACCGTGAACAGACTGACTGCCATGGCAAACGCAAGAATGAGAGATAATGCTTTGCGTTTCATTTTGATCCTCCTATGAGAGATTTATATATTCTGCGGCTCCCCGCAGTTGAGCACCTATTACATTAGTGTGTCGGTTTCTCCGGCTGCCCGGCTAAGATCGCCGTACATTGGCTCAGCGGCCTGCCTGCGCAAACAGGGCAGCCGCAGCGCTGTTTTCCTGTACGGCTGCTGATGACCGATTTCCACGCATGGCCGTTTTCACACAGCCACCAGGCCTTCCGGCTGCTGCCGGGCGTCACCTGCTGCGGCGTGAAGCTGCCGTTAAGGGTTGGATGCCATTGCGACGCGATCACCGGCTCCTTGGTCTCCAGATCATTAAATCCCGGCAGAACCTTGCGGTTGGTGCAGTACGGGCAATCGCTCCCCTTATTCACACGGTGGGCGATGACCGCACAGAAGGAATGGCCCTTGTCACAGAGCCACCACACGCGGCGATTGGAATATGCGCTCACCGCCTCCGGCGTCAGCGCGCCGTTCTTTTTCCGGTCCCACTGGACCGCAAGCCGCGGATGCAGCGAAGCGAGATCATTAAATCCGGACAGGACCTTTTGTCCCGCGCAGAACGGACAGCCTGCATTTGATGTGACGCGGCTGGCAACGCTCGCCTGCCAGCTATGTCCTTTCGGGCACCTCCACCAGACCTTCCGGTGTGCTCCCGGCATGACCTGCGTCGGCAGCAACGGGGAATTCTTTTCTGTGTCCCAGTCCGAAAGCAGATCAGGGAATTTTGCCGCCAGAGAGTTTTCCTCCGGCAGAACAGCGCGGCCCGCGCAGACGGGACAGCCCGTTCCCCGCGCGCGGATTCTGACTTCGGAACGATAGGAATGGCCTTGGGGGCATCGCCACCATACCTTTTGATGGCTTCCGTAGGTCACATCCTTCGGCGTGAGCGGCGCATTGCGTTCATCGTCCCATTGTGCCAGCAGGTGAGTTTGTTCATGCCCGGCGCAGAAATCGTACAGAGACGGATGAATCGCTGCTCACCTCCCGCAGAATACTTGTCCGCCTGCAACACAGGCGGAAGGGTCTTTTATCACGCATTGTGTATCTGGCACAGTGGATAAAAATGTACGCTTTTTTAGTCGGCTTTAAGCTGTTATCCTATTGAAATTCTATTAGAGGAGTGCTATGGTTAAGGTGTAGATTTTATGTATATCGCTGTGGTCGGCAACCTGTACTTTTTTATCCAAGCATCTCCGTCCGCTCTTTCTTAACAATTTCTTTACATCCGTCATCCTGCGCCCAGAGCAAAAAGCTCCGGTGGGTGACGCCCAATAGTTTTCCTGCCGCACGTGCGGACAGCTCGCCACGCTCCCAACGCGCTTTGACTTCGCCGAACCCTTCCGGCAGCGCCTTGCGGGGTCTGCCGAATTTCACGCCGCGCGCCTTCGCTGCGGCGATTCCTTCCGCCTGCCGCTGGTGAATGAACTCGCGCTCTGTCTGCGCCACATAGGATAGCAGCTGCAACACGATGTCTGCGATCAACGTTCCGGTGAGGTCGCGATTCCGCCGCGTGTCAAGCAGAGGCATATCCAGCACAACGATTGCCGCACTCTTTTCCTTTGTGATGATGCGCCATTGCTCCAAAATTTCTTCATAGTTTCTGCCGAGACGGTCGATGCTCTTGATCACAAGCGTATCGCCGTCTTTCAGTTTGCGCAGCAGCCGCTGGTAGCTGCGGCGGTCAAAATCCTTGCCGGACTGCTTGTCCACAAAAATCGCCCGGTCCGTTAAACCGAATTTCCGCAGAGCGATGAGTTGGCGCAACTCATTCTGTTCCTTGGTCGAAACTCTTGCATAACCGTATTCCATGTGCTGACCTCCCAATTTATCGGTGGATAAATTGTAAGCCAGGTGCCGGCCACATGGACAATATAGTGTTATATCACTATTATAGCACATATTTTTCTGTTAGTGAAGTATCACTAATAACCTTTTCTCAAATAATTTACCATAGTGGTAAATCGTCATGGAGGTTTACACTATGGATACTCGGGAAACTGTTGCACTTCGCATCCGCCAACTTTGCGCAGAACGAAAAATTACACCGAACGGATTAGCAAATCTGTCTGCCGTTCCTCAAGCAACCATCAAGAGTATCCTTAATAATGAAAGTAAAAATCCGGGCGTCGTGACGATTAAGAAGCTTTGTGATGGTCTTGACATTACCCTCGGTGAGTTCTTCTCCACGCCTGAATTCGATACACTGGAACAGGAGATCAAGTGAAGCCTCTTTCTCAGCCTCTACCGCCAGCGCTCCTCCATTTTTTCGCGTAGAGTACACGCATAGTGCGTGAACTCTACGCTCTATACGGAGTATTCTCTCATTTTCACGGAAAATCTTCCATCCGCTGCTGAGTTTGACGGTTACGTATTGCCGCCGCGCCGTTTCCCATTTGAATGGAGTACAGCTACATGAAAAATGAATCCCAATATGGTCTGCTACTATTGCAGCGGTATCTGTATGAGCATACGGATGACCAGCATCCGGCCTCTGTGGCGGATA
>OLSN01002826.1_pt1 | contig 11972 bp, 11 predicted proteins | sample 1672411 | NCBI WGS metagenome assembly OLSN01 (sample SAMEA3136683, study PRJEB25190) | human gut metagenome | biome: human gut; feature: human-associated habitat; material: faeces | place: Austria | collected 2013
GCCGCAAGGGCAAAGAGCTCATCGCGGTGTGCAATTTCTGCCCGGTCCTGCGGGAAGACTACAGCCTGCCGCTGCCGAAGGCCGGGTGGTACAAGCCCATCCTCAACACCGACGATGCCGCGTTCGGCGGCTTCGATTTCCAGCCCGCGCCGGTCCACGCCGTGCGCAAGGCGCAGGGCGAATACGCCTACAGCGGCACGTTCCGCGTCCCGCCGATGAGCGTCTGTTTCTATCAGCACGTAAGGAGCAATCCGGAAAAATAAAATAAAAAAACACTAGACTACTTAGAATTATTAAAGTAGTCTTTTATTATGGAGGAATGAATATGAAGAAAAATTTAAAAGAATTCATACCTCTAATAAAACTAGTTAAAGAAGATTTAAATAAAATCATTCTTGCTAGCATAGTTATATTTATATCAGGAATAACAGATATATTTACTGGATATCTAAATGGTAAAGTAGTTGAATCAATCACTAATTTAGATATAAAGAAAGCACTTATCTTTCTCGGAGTATACTTCATACTAGAAATAACAATGGATGGAATAATACTACATAAAGCAAATTCTGTATTATACAAAGAAGAAAGTAAATTAACAAGAAAACTAGGCTTTAATACTTATAAGAAAGCCTTAAACTTACCTGCTGAAGCATATGAAAAACTATCCAGCGGAGAAGTAATAAACAGAATAACAAATGATGCCGATACCTTAAGTTTTACCTTTGGTAGAATTTTAAAGATGGTATCATCACTTATAGCGTCCTCTATAGTATTAATCTACATATTTATAAATTCCTATATTATAGGACTAGAAATAATACTAATAATGTTAATATTATTCTTAATACTAAAGAAGTATAATCCATTACTAAAAAATATACATAAAGAAAGAAAAGGTAAGCAAGATGAATTTACCTCTTTAACAAATGAATCCATTAGAGGTATAAGAGAGATAAAGACTCTTGGAGTAAAAAATAATTTAATTACTAATATGATAGAACTAATAAAAGATATATATAAGAAGTCAGAGGAAGAAATAGATATGCAAAAGAGTTTCAATATCAAAACAAGTTTTCTAAAGTCAGTATTAGAATGTGTGGTCTTTGCTACTTGTGTAATACTTTTATATTATCATAAGATATCATTAACATTTTTTATAGCTATGACTTATTACATATATAGATATACATGGTTACTTGAGGATATAAATGATCTAACTCAAAACTATCAAAAACTTAGTGTATCAATATCCAGAGTAAATGATATCTTAGAAAATAGACTATATGAAGATGAGAAGTTTGGTAATAAAACTCTAAATAATATAAAAGGAACTATAGAATTTAAAAAAGTTTACTTTTCATATCCTGATGAAGATAATATATTAAAAGACTTTAATTTAGAATTAGAACCAAATAAAAAGATAGCTATTGTAGGTTCTTCAGGACAAGGAAAGAGTACATTATTTAATTTAATTACTAGAATATTTGATCCTAATAATGGAGAAATAGATATTGATGGTATAAATATTAAAGATCTAACTGAAGAAGACTTAAGAAAAAATATATCAATAATTAGACAAGAACCGTTTGTCTTTAATAGAACTATCAAAGAAAACTTTAAAATAATAAATAATAAGATAACATTATCAAAAATAAGAGAATGTACTAAATTAGCCTATTTAGATGATTATATTATGTCCCTACCTAAGAAGTATGATACTGTTTTAGGAGAAGGTGGTGTAAATTTATCAGGAGGACAAAAACAAAGACTATCTATAGCTAGAACATTATCTAAAGGAAGTAAGATAATATTATTTGATGAAGCAACATCTGCTTTAGATAATAAGTCTCAAGAATATATTAAAAAGACTATTGATAATTTGGTAAAAGATCATACTATTGTAATAGTGGCTCATAGGTTATCTACGATAATAGATGCTGATATTATCTTTGTCGTGGATAATGGTAAAGTAGTATCTTCTGGTACTCATAATGAATTATTAAAAACAAGTGATATTTATAAAAATTTATATGAAACAGAATCTTTAAATTCATAATTAAAGGAGTATTAATATATTGGTACTTCTTTTAGTTTGTCCTCTTAAGCCTTGGGTCTTAAGAGGCAAAATAAAGTCTTAAATATAAGTCTTTATTTTGAACAATTTTGGTAAGAAAAATACTTGAGAGAATTTTGATTGATTTTGAAAATATAAATAAATTATAACAAAATACTTGACAATTATAAAAATAAATTATATATTTAATGCAAGTGAGGAGATATAAATAACAAATTTATTATAAGCTATCTCGGGTGTAAAAGCCTACACGTGATGTAAAAATAAAGCACGGAGTCACTATTCTTATATGGAATAGTTACCTCCTGTGTTTTTTTTATATTAGAAAAATAATATAATAAAGGAAGGTGAAAAGATGAAAAACATAGGTACAAAATTATTAGAAACAAATAGGTTAATACTTAGAAGAGCAAATCTTGATGATGCTAGTGCAATGTTTAAAAATTGGGGAAGTGATCCAAAAGTATCTAGATATGTTACTTGGGAAACTCATAAAACAGTAGCGGATTCATTAAGATTTTTAGTATTTCTTTGTGATAACTACAATACAGATAATTTTTATAACTGGATAGTTGTAGAAAAGAGTACTGATACTCCAATCGGAACAATAGGTGTAGTTGGTGTTAATCCAAAACATAGCACTACTGAAATAGGATATTGTTATGGTGCTAAATGGTGGGGTAAAGGTTATGCTACTGAGGCTTTTAAAAGAGTAATTAAGTTTCTTTTTGAAGAAGTAGAAGTAGAAACAATATATGCTGAACATTTAGAAGCAAATCCTGCGAGCGGTAGAGTAATGGAAAAATGTGGACTGACTTATGAAGGAACATTAAGAGGTAGAATTCTTGATAAGATAAGTAAGAAGAATGAAGACATTAAGAGTTACAGCATAACAAGAGAAGAATATTTTAAATAGGAGGTAAGAAATAAAACAAATGATATTACCGGATTATAATAATAGTATAGTTAATCTTATGAGTAGTATAAGAAAATATTTTGATTTAGATTACGAAGGAAATACTCTTGATATAGTAGATACTTTATTAAAGAAGAATAATCCTAAGAATGTAGTAGTTATTTTATATGATGGTATGGGTTCAAGATTGGTAAAAAGAAATTTAGATAGTAATAGTTTTCTAAATAAGAATATGATTTCTGAATTATCTACGGTAGTACCATCTACGACAACAGCCGCAACTACATCAGTATTAACTGGATTATATCCTAATAGTCATGGTTATTTGGGATGGGATATGTACTATGAAAAAGAGGATAAAGTAGTAACAATGTTTACTAATAATATAAAGGATACTGATATAAAAGTATTTGACTATAATATTGCTAAGAAGTATTTTCCATATGAAACAATAACTGATAGTATAAATAAGAATGGAAAATACTTCTCAAATATTGTATCTCCTGTTGGAGGAGATATATATAGTGAAAATAATATAGATGAAATGTTTACTAAGATAGAAAATAATCTAAATAAAAAAGAAAAAAATTATATTTATGCTTATTATACTAATCCTGATAGTATTATGCATCATACTGGTACTGATAGCAATGAGACTATAGAATGTTTTAAGATGATTAATGATAAAACAGAATCTTTTAGTAGTAAATTAAAAGATACTATGCTTATTGTAATTGCAGATCATGGTCATATTAACTGTGATGAAATATTACTTGAAGATTATCTAGATTTATATAATTTACTTGATGGAGATACTTGGATAGAACCTAGAATGTGCGCTTTTAAGATAAAGAATGGCGTGGATGAAGAATTTAAATATTTATTTAATAAGTATCTTGGAAAATACTTTGTGCTAAAAAGTAAGAAAGAAATAATAAGAGAAAAATTATTTGGAATAGGTAAAGATAATAAATATTTTACTTCCTCACTAGGAGACTATCATGCTCTAGCGGTATCTGATAAATATTTAAGATACCGAAGAGGCTGTCCAATACATATTTCTACACACGCTGGCTTTACTATAGATGAAATGAAAGTACCACTTATAATTGTTAGTAGAGGACATTAGGTTCTCTTTTTAAATTATAATGTAAAGAAAAGTAAATAATATTGTAAGTAAAATATTCCTTATGATATAATAAAAATATAATGATAGGGAGGTACTTATGAATAAGAAGAAAAATAATAAAAAAGGGTTTGATAATGAGAAATATGTAAAAATACAAATAGAGACTATAAAGAAAAGAATTAAACTATTTGATAATAAATTATATTTAGAGTTTGGTGGTAAATTATTTGATGATTATCATGCTAAGAGAGTATTACCAGGATTTGAATTAGATTCTAAAATAAGACTACTAAAAGAGTTAAAAGATGATACTGAGATGATATTTTGTATTAATGCTAATGATATAGAAAGAAAGAAGATTCGTGCCGATTATGGGATAAGTTATGATGAAGAAGTAATAAGACTAATTCATATCTTTAGAAATCTTAAAATAGATGTTAATAGTGTAGTAATAACTTTATATAATGGTCAGTCTAGTGTAAGTAAATTTAGAAAAAGATTAGATTCTCTTGGAGTAAAATCTTATATTCATACTTATACTAAGGGATATCCAACAGATGTAGAGGTAATAGTAAGTGAAGAGGGTTATGGAGCTAATCCTTATATTGAAACTACTAAACCACTAGTGGTAGTTACTGCTCCTGGTCCTTGTAGTGGTAAACTGGCTACTTGTCTATCACAGTTATATCATGAGTATAAAAGAGGAGTGAAAGCAGGATATGCTAAGTTTGAAACTTTTCCAGTATGGAGTCTACCTTTAAAACATCCAGTTAATATGGCCTATGAGGCTGCTACTGCAGATTTAAAAGATAAGAATATGATAGATTCATTTCATTTAGAAGCTTATGGAATTAGTGCAGTAAATTATAATAGAGATTTAGAGGTATTTCCAGTATTAAAAAATATCTTAAGTAAAATAACTGGAGAAGATATATATAAATCTCCAACTGATATGGGAGTTAATTCAATAGGAGAATGTATAACTGATGATGATATAGTGAGTATGGCCGCTAAAAAGGAAATAATAAGAAGATATTATAAAGCACTAGTGGAAGTTAAAACTGATGATATTGATCCAGAAGTACCTCAGAGAATTAAATTACTTATGAACGAACTTAATATTAGTGATAATTTAATTAAGGCTATAAATAGGGCTAGAGAGAAAGAAGAAGAATCTTCTTCTAAAGTAATAGCTTTAGAAATTACTCCTAATGTTATTATAACTGGTAGAGAGACAGAACTACTGACTCCAGCGGCTAGTTTAATATTAAACTCTATAAAATATTTAACTGATATTCCTGACGAGATAGATTTGTTATCTCCAGGAGTATTAAAGCCTATTCTTGATTTGAAAAAGAATGTCTTATCTAACAAACAGATACTTAATTTGAATGATGTCTTGATATCTTTATCAATATGTTCAGTAACTAATCCTACTGCTAATAAGGCTCTTAAGAATATAAATAAACTAAATGGATGTGATGCTCATGCTACTTTTATTGTGGAAAAGTCTGATCTTGATTTACTTAGAAGTTTGGGTATTAATTTAACTTGCGATCCGGTATTTAATAGTGAAAAATTAATTTAATTATATCCCCTTAAGCCTAGGTCTTAAGGGGCAAAAGGAAGCCTAAAGTCTTCCTTTTGAAGTATATTTTGACAATTATATATATAACTGCTATAATATAAGATACTTTTTGGGGGATTTATATGATAGCGTATACTGAAGATAAAAAAAGATATAATCTTGATACTGATAATTTTATAGATGAAGGAGAATATGGCAGAGTATATTTAACTAGTAATAATAAATGCTTAAAAATATTCAAACAGTCTATATCTAGAAAAGATAAAATGAGTTTTGATGAAGATGTCTTTAATATAATTAGAAAGTTAAAACCTAAGAATATTTATACACTAGGTGATTTATATTATAATAAATCATTAACTAGAATATTAGGTTACTTATCTGAATACTATTCAAAAGAGGATATAAATATATTAACTATGCCCGTAGATTATACTTTTGATAATTTATGTTCTCTATATGATTCATTTGTTTTACTTTCAGAATATAATATACGAATAAGTGATACTTGCACGCAAAATGTAATTTTAAATAATAATGGTATAACAATCATAGATACAGACTTTTATTATATTGATGCTAATAGTAATAAGTTAGCAATAAAAAAGAGTAATATATATGATTTGGGAGAATTATTTTCTTGGATATATATGAATTCTTTAAAAGAAACAGACTTTAATAAAAGAAGTGCAATGATTGATAAAATAGAAAAATTATTTATACCAATAGGTACTTTTGGAGTAGAACCAGTAATTAAAAAATTAATAAAATACAAATATCCAATAGATTATTTACAAAAAAGATGATATACTTATAAAGTAGTGTAGGTGATCATATTGGAATTATTAAGAGTAGTGGATAATAATGGTAATGATACTAATGAAATATTAGAAAGAGAAGAACTTCATAATAGGGGTAAACTGCATAATGAAGTAACTATTTATATTATAAATAATAAAAAAGAAGTATTATTACAAAGAAGAAGTAAAAATAGAAGATTCTGTCCTAATATGCTTGGAGTTATCGCAGGACATGTAAGCTATAATGAAACTCCTCTTGTTTGCGCAGGAAGAGAAATAAAAGAAGAAGTAGGAGTAAGAATAAATAAAAATAATATTCATCCTCTATATGATAGATACTTAGTCAAAGAAAGATTTAATAATCATTTTATGTATCCATTCTATGCTGTATGTAATAAAGAGGCAAGTGAATTCAAAGTACAGAAAGAAGAACTATCTTATGTAAAATGGTATAGTATTGATAAAGTAATTGAAATGATAAAAGAAGGAAATAAAGAACTGGTATTTAAAAAAGAGGAGATACCACTTTTTGAAAAATTAAAAAATATTGAATTATAGTATTGAAATATTTGAAAATTATGCTATAATCTAGATATAAATGTTGATGAGGACATTATTTATATATTTAATTATTTAGAGAGTTACTGATTGGTGAAAAGTAATTAGTTAAAGTATAAGTTTCTACCTCGGAGTGAAATGTAAACATTTCCGGCTAGTAACCGTTATCAAAATTAAGTAAAATAAGAGGATGGTACCGTGCAGTAAGCACTCCTTATGAGTACCATTCTCTTTTATTTTAAAGGAGGAATTATGCGTACTGAAGAAATACCTTTGGGAAGTAAATGGAGACACTTTAAAGGCTCCATTATGGAAGTGATAAATATAGCTACAAATAGCGAAACCCTTGAAGATATGGTAGTGTATAAACACGATAACAAGTTATGGGTAAGACCTATATCCTCGTTTCTTAGTGCTGAGGATATAACTACCAGAAGTGATAATGTTACTGGGCAAAAATATAGATTTGAAAGGATAGGATAAAAATGATAGATATTAATTTAATAAGAACAAATAGGGATTTAGTAAAGGAAAATATTAAGAAAAAGTTTCAAGATAAAAAACTTCCTCTAGTGGATGAAGTATACGATATGGATATTAAATATCGTACTATTAGAACTGAAGCTGATGAAACAAGAAGTAAAGTAAATACTTTAAGTAAAGAAATTGGCCTTTTAATGCGTGATAAAAAACTAGAAGAAGCAAATAAAGTTAAAGAAGAAGTATCTGAGATAAAGGGTAGAATACCAGAACTAGAAAAAGAAGAAGAATATTTAGAAAAAGAAATTAAAGAAAGAATGATGAAGATACCAAATATTATTGATAGTTCAGTACCTATTGGTAAAGACGATAGTGAGAATGTTGAAATAGAAAAATTTGGTGAGCCATTTGTACCAGATTATGAAATACCACATCATGCTGATATAATGGAAAGATTAAATGGTATTGATAAAGATAGTGCTGGTAGAACTAGTGGTAATGGGTTCTACTATCTAATTGGGGATATAGCTAGATTACATGAAGCTACTATTGCCTATGCTAGAGACTTTATGATTAACAAAGGTTTTACTTACTGTATACCTCCATTTATGATAAGAAGTGATGTCGTAAATGGTGTTATGTCTTTTGAAGAGATGGATGCTATGATGTATAAGATTGAAAATGAAGACTTATACTTAATAGGCACTTCAGAACATAGTATGATTGGTAGATTTAAAGGACAATTAATAGATGAAGGTAAATTACCAATAGCTATGACTTCATACTCACCATGCTTTAGAAAAGAAGTAGGAGCTCATGGTATTGAAGAAAGAGGAGTATATAGAGTACATCAATTTGAAAAACAAGAGATGGTTGTTCTATGTAAACCAGAAGATGCCATGGATTGGTATAATAAAATGTGGTCTTATACTGTTGAATTCTTTAGAAGTCTAGATGTATCAGTTAGAACCTTAGAATGTTGTTCAGGAGATCTAGCCGATCTTAAAGTTAAATCATGTGATATTGAAGCATGGAGTCCTAGACAAAAGAAATATTTTGAAGTGGGTTCATGTTCTACTCTAGGGGATGCTCAAGCTAGAAGACTAGGAATAAGAATGAAAACAGAAAATGGTAATAAATATTTAGCTACATTAAATAATACAGTAGTAGCTAGTCCTAGATCACTTATTGCTATTCTAGAGCAGCATTATCAAGAGGATGGTAGTGTTATAATTCCTGAAGTATTAAGACCATATATGGGTGGTAAAGAAAGAATAGAAGTAAAGAGATAAACTATGAATAATAAACTTAGAACTTTTATGATAGGAAGATATGGAATAGATGACTTATATAAAGTATTATTAGTTATATATACTATTCTAATACTAATAAATATCTTTATAAGAAGCAAAATAATTGCTGTAATAGAAGTATTACTTATAATTATAATGATATATAGAGTACTATCTAAAAATATATATCAAAGAAGAAAAGAAAATGATATGTATTTAAAGGCAAAGAATAAGATATTAAGTACATATAATTATAACAAAAAGAAATATAAGGATCGAAATACTTATATGTATAAGAAATGTCCTAATTGTAGGCAGAAGATTAGATTACCACTTAAAAAAGGAAAACATACTGTTAAATGTCCTAAGTGTAGTAATAAATTTGAAGTAAAATGTCATAAAAACGAAAAGATAAAAGTAGAAATAGTTAAATAACATTTAAAGAGTGTAAAGTATAGGAAGATTACTAAGCTAATCTTCTTTTTTATTGACATTTTTCACTATATTTCTTATAATTAACTTGTAAGGTAGGTAATAAATATGAAACTAAATGAAAAAAGAATTATTAACGATATAAGACTATTATCACTCGATATGATAAATACTGCAGGTTCAGGTCATCCTGGAATAGCCTTAGATTTAGCTCCAACTATGTATACACTATTAGCATATCATCTAAAGTTTGATCTAGAAAGAAAAGCTTGGTGTAATAGAGATAGATTAGTATTATCTTCAGGCCATGCTTCTTCTCTTTTATATGCCAGTTTATTCTATTGCTTAGATGACTATTCATTAGAGGAGTTAAAAAACTATAGAAGAATAACATCACCATTATCAGCTTATCCTGAATATGATCTAAATGGTAGAATAGAGTGTACTACTGGTTTACCAGGAGAAGGTCTAGCTACTTCAGTGGGTATGGCAATGGGTGAAAAGTATCTAGCAGCTACTTTTAATAGAAAGAAGAATCCATTATTTGACTATAATATCTACTGTATATGTTCCGAAGGTGATATGATGGAGGGAATATCCTATGAAGCAGCTTCACTAGCGGGAACACTATCTTTAGATAATTTAATAGTATTATATGATTCTAATGAAATGACTGCTGATGGTAGTACTGATAAAACATTTGATGAGAATGTTTTAGATAGATTTAAGAGTATGAACTGGAATACTCTTGAAGTAAGAAATGGTGAGTCAGTTAGTGAAATATCTAATGCTATAGAAAAAGCTAAAAAGAGTAATAAACCTACAATTATCAAGATTAATACTGTACTTGGAGTACATTCAAAATACGAAGGAACAAATAAAATACATTCTAATTTAGAATTAGAAGATTTAAATAATATACGTACAGAGTTAAAAGGAACTGGTGAGTTTACTTTTGACGAAGAAGCAAGAAATAACTTATTAAAATTTATTAAAGAAGGAACTGATGACTATTATAGAGAATGGTACAGTGAATATGAGATGTATATTGCTAATGCTACTGATAGTGAGAAAGATAATCTTAACTTAGTAATAGAAAATGATAAGATAATTCTTGATATAGCAGCAGTTATTGATACTAGTAAAATATTTGAGGATAAAGCTATGCGTGATATAAACTACCAAATAATGAATGTTATAGCTTCATTTATACCTAATTTTATGGGTGGAAGTTCTGATATGGTATGTAGTACTAAGACTTATCTAAAAGGAAAGAAAGAGTTTGCTTATGATGAAAATACTGGTAGAAATATTAACTTTGGTGTAAGAGAATCTCTAATGGGAGCCATAATGAATGGTCTTGCCCTTACTAATATAAGAAGTTTTGGTAGTACTTACTTAGCCTTATCTAACAAAATGATACCAGAAATAAGGATGTCCTCAATGATGAAACTACCAGTAACTTATATCTTTACTCATGATAGTGTAAGAGCAGGTCAAGAAGGTATGACTCATGAGCCGATTGAAGAATTAGGTAATTTGAGAAATATACCAGGACTTAATGTCTTTAGACCAGCAGATTATAAAGAATTAATAGGTAGTTGGAATTATATTTTAAAAGAAGGAAAACCTAGTGCTTTAGTATTACCTAAAGGACATAATGAAACTATGAAACATACTAGTTCAGAAAAGACTTTACGTGGAGGTTATATAATAAGTGAAGTAAGAACCAGACTAGATCTTATACTAATAGCTACTGGTTCTGAAGTAGAACTAGCTATGAAAATAAAAGATGAACTACTAAAAAACTATATTGAAGCAAGAGTAGTATCAATGCCAAACTTGGGTTTATTCCTAAAACAAGATAAAGATTATCAAGAACAAGTCTTACCTCGTGGTTACAGAAGAATGGCTTTAGAACTATCTAATGATCCAAATTGGTACCGTCTAGTAAATCAAGACGACTTTATTGGAGTAACTGACTTTGGAAGAACAGGCACTGAAGAAGAAGTATTATCATATTACGAACTTGATTTAACTAATATAATTATAAGAATAAAAAATAGTTTATAATTCGACAAAATATATAAATATAGTATGTTAATATTACTATGGTGATATTATGAGAACATACTATATTTTTAATGTTAATAGATATTTTAGTTATATGTATAAAAATAAGCCATTTAAGATGTATAAAATGTTTGAAGAAATATATTATTCTAAGAGTTATGATAGTCTAAATACTTATAGGAATTTTGAAACAGTAGCTGTTCCTTTTAATAAAATAATGTTAAATGAATATATATATTATGAGTTCAAATTAAAATATGGTTATAAAAGAAATGGTAATAAGCATAACTTAAATACTAGTGAGAATAGTACTCTTCAAATAAATAATTATAATATAAAATTAATTACAGAGAATAATTATTCAGTATTCTTTAAATATCTAAATAATTATATCACATTTTCCCCGGTTTGTAAACCTGAACGACTTCGTGTTTTATTTTTCGCCGCCTATTGACATACTATTTTAGCAGTGTTATAATTATAATGGATATAAATGGGGAATGCGCGGGGATTCAGCCCGTGCCTTACAGACAGATAAACGGAGGGCTTCATGGTCTTTTCAGACTTGTTTTTCATATATGTATTCCTGCCAGCGGCGGCGATATGCTACGCGCTGGGGCGGTGCGG
>OLSN01002835.1_pt1 | contig 11927 bp, 7 predicted proteins | sample 1672411 | NCBI WGS metagenome assembly OLSN01 (sample SAMEA3136683, study PRJEB25190) | human gut metagenome | biome: human gut; feature: human-associated habitat; material: faeces | place: Austria | collected 2013
AAGGTGATTCCCTGTTTCTCTATTTTTGTGTTACCTATCTATTGTATCCCAACAGAAAAATGTTTGAAGCAGTTTGAGCTGGTTATAAATTAAACATTATACTAACAGCGAAAGTTTATACTGGAGCATTATAATTTAAATAAAATTTATACTGAAAGTTTATATTTAAATGAATATTTATACTTCAAAATTATAATTTAAAGAAAATTTATACTGGGATATTATATCTAAATGTATGTTTATAGATAAAACATGCCATAAACAAAGTCTTTACTAATGCACATCTAATAAATATCCTTCATTTATCAAAACCCACTTCCATTTATTTTCAAATTTATGTATCATAATATACGGTGCTGAATTAATTCAGCATATGCGATGGAACAAACTTAAATTAATAGCAATGAAGTTCATCAATAATTAGGATAAAAGCCATTAATTGATTTAATTAGGATAAAAGTTATTAATTGATTTAATTAAAACAAAAGTTGTTATTTTAATTGTTACATAAATAATTTATTAATTATGACGAGGCTTATTAATTAATAAAAACATACACATCCACTAATCACAACGGAGGTACTACAATGAAAAATATAAACATTACAGGTTCAACAAAACTTACAGGACTTCTTGGCAGTCCTGTTGCACATAGTAAATCGCCAGCCATGCACAATGAATCTTTTCGACTTCTAGGTTTAGATTATGTATATTTGTGCTTTGATGTAGATGAAAATAACATGCAATCAGCAGTAGAGGGATTGCGAACATTAGGAGTTGCCGGATTTAACTGTACAATGCCAGACAAAATTAAAATGTGGGAATTATGCGATGAATTATCACTTGCAGCAAATCTAATCGGAGCAGTTAACACAGTTGTCAACGTAGACGGAAAATTTGTAGGTCATAATACTGACGGAATAGGATATATGCAGTCCGTTAAAGATGCAGGATTTGATATAATTGGCGGAAAAATGACATTAATGGGTGCAGGTGGTGCTGCTTCTTCCATTCTTGTCCAAGCTGCAATAGATGGTGTAAAAGAAATCGATGTTTACAACAGACCAGGCACAAATTTTGATAAAGCTCAAATCTTGATTGACAAGTTAAATGAAGTTACTTCATCTAAAATTTCTTTATATGATTTAAACGATGAAACTTCCTTAAAAAGATCATTAGATTCAAGCACAATTTTAACCAATGGAACCTCTCTTGGAATGGCTCCAAATACTGATTCATGCATTATCAAAAACAGTTCATTTTTGCATCCTGAATTAATTGTTTCTGATATTGTTTATAATCCACTTGAAACAAAACTTATGAAAATGGGCAAAGAAATAGGTTGCCCTGTATTCAACGGTTTATACATGCTTTTATATCAGGGAGCAGAAGCTTTTAAACTTTGGACCGGAAAAGAAATGCCTGTTGACAAGATTAAAGCAAAGTATTTTTCATAAGCCTCTTAGCCATAAAATCTATAGAATTTACATTTGTTTATAATAACGGCAAAAGCTAAATGGCATGAAATACTATCTGATTTTAATTATGTAAACCATATTACGGATTATATTTCAATTTTCCGTATAATCCGTAAATTTGTTCAAAAATAATTTTCTTTATAAAGTTAAATACGGATGATATTAAACTATTAAATATCATCCGTATTTTTCATTCTTAGTTTCAATAAATCGTCATATTTTCAATACTTTTTACGGATTATTTTTCAATTCTAATTACAATCCGTAATAATGCTAAAGAAATTATTTTATTGAAGAAATATCTGTTATTTTTTACGTTTTTTTATTATTCCTTAATTATTTCCAACAGTTTTAGACATTTTCTTTTTCCAACGCCATAAAATAAATTTTTCAGGAATTCTTTTTAACACTATCTGAATTTCTTCTTTTTTATCGATTTTTTTAACCATCACACTCTGGATTCCGGTTCTGTTTGCACCATACACATCTGTGAATATCTGGTCTCCTACAAATATTGTAGAATCTACATCTGTGTTCATTAATTCCATCGCTTTTTTATAGTTCTTAGTTGAAGGTTTATGTGCATCAAATATGTATTTTGACTTAACTGCATAAGCGAATGGTTCAACTCTTGGTTCCTGGTTATTTGAAATAAGACATGTATCAAGTCCTATTTTTCTTAATTTTTCGAAAAATTCAATACTCTTATCTGTAGCGGGATGTCCATGAGGAACTAATGTGTTGTCAATATCAAATATTACTCCTCTTATCCCCTGTTTATAGTACATGTCAAAATCTATATCTTCTATAGAATTCACATATTCATTTGGGTAAAATCTTTCAAGCATATTTTTCTCCTGCGTTCTATCTTTTCTTTACGATGTTCTTACATCATCAGATGTACTAATTTAAAATGTTCCTACATTGTGAGATGCACTAATTAAAAATGTCCTTAACTCATAAGATGTACTAATTTAAAAACTTCTTTAACTCATCCATAAATGTATTTACATCTTTAAATTCTCTATATACAGAAGCAAATCTTACATATGCAACCTGGTCTAATTCTTTAATTTTATCCATAACGATTTCACCAATCTCGTTACTTGAAATCTCTTTTTCTTCTTTATTGAATATCTCTGCCTCTATTTCTTCAACCGTAGATACTATCTGATCATAAGATACAGGTCTTTTATGACATGAACGTACAATTCCCCTCTCTATCTTACTTCTATCATAAGGTTCTCTGTTATCATCTTTCTTTATAACGATAAGCGGTATTGTTTCTACTTTTTCATATGTAGTAAAACGCTTACCACATACCTCGCACTGTCTTCGGCGTCTGATAGAATTATTCTCTTCTGCCGGTCTTGAATCAATTACCTTTGTATTTTCTTCTCCACAAAATGGACACTTCATATTCTGCCTCCTAATACTTAATTCCAGTCATAAATTGATTATAAAAAGAATTAGTTATCTGGTCAAGACGTTTTGTACTTATGCTTTACATCATCTAAGTCTACACTAACTAAAATAATATCATCCCCAATCTGCTTTACACATTTTACAGGAATTATATATTCAAAATCGCTACATATAAGATTACAGAATTTTGTAGGCCCGGGCACAATCAGCGCTTCTATACATCCTGTGCAAATATCAAATTCCAAGTCTTCTACCGAGCCTATCATTTTACAGTCACAACAATTAATTACTTCTTTCTGTTTTAACTCACATATTCTCATTTTTGCTCTGCAGTCTTTTTTTTATTTTATGAGAAAAATTTGTATTTTATGATTTTATCTCATATAATGCTTCATTTCCTTTATCGCATTTTTTTCAAGTCTACTAACCTGTGCCTGAGAAATTCCTATTTCATCAGCTATTTCCATTTGTGTTTTTCCCTTAAAAAATCTTAAGTCTATTATTTCTTTTTCTCTTTCCGGTAGCCCTTTAATTGCTTCAGCAAGAGCTATTCTATCTACCCATTTTTCTTCTTTATTTTTTTTATCACTTATCTGGTCCATCACATACAAAGTATCTCCTCCCTGGTCATATACCGGGTCAAATAAAGATACCGGACTTTGTATTGCATCTAAGGCATATATAACTTCTTCAGATGTAGCTCCAATTTCTTTTGATATTTCACTTATGGTTGGTTCTTTATTACTTGTCTTCATTATACGTTCTTTAGCATAAATAGCTTTATACGCTGTATCTTTTATCGACCTGCTTACTCTGATTGATGCATTATCTCTTAAAAATCTTTTTAGTTCTCCTGCAATCATAGGCACTGCATAGGTTGAAAACTTTACATTTAATGTGTCATCAAAATTGTCAACTGCTTTTATAAGTCCAACGCATCCAATCTGAAACAAATCATCCATATTTTCATTGCTTCCCGAAAATCTCTGAATAATACTTAAAACAAGTCTCAAATTCCCCTGAATGTACCTTTCCCTTGCTTCTTTGTTTCCTTTTTTTATCTCTTTAAAAAGTTCAGTTTTTTCTTCATTTGTCAGTAACGGTAATTGTGTCGTGTTTACTCCACTTATTTCCACTTTAAAAAGAGCCATATTTTCCTCCAAATCATTCAATTACTTCTTATCAACAAACAAATATTTGTCAATTTGTATTACATTTAAATGATTAACAAAAACACGGCTCTTTATACATTATTCATATTTTACAATTTCTTTTTTTAGTCGATTCATTATCTTTTTTTCTAATCTTGATATGTACGATTGTGATATTCCAAGAAAATCTGCAACTTCCTTCTGTGTCATCTCCTCCCCTTCTTTATTATTTAGTCCAAATCTCATTTCCACTATTGATTTTTCACGTTTATTTAATTTTTCAATAGCTTTTTTTAGCAGACTTTTCTCCACCTCATTTTCAAGTCCTCTTGATATAACGTCCTCATCTGTTCCAAGAATGTCCGAAAGCAAAAGCTCGTTACCATCCCAGTCAACATTTAAAGGCTCATCTATAGATACTTCAAGTTTTGTTTTATTGTTTCTTCTCAAATACATTAATATTTCATTTTCAATACAACGTGACGCATATGTAGCAAGTTTTATGTTTTTATCTGTCTTAAACGTATTTATTCCTTTAATAAGACCAATTGTTCCTATTGATATCAAATCTTCTACGCCTACCCCTGTATTATCAAATTTTTTTGCTATGTATACAACCAGCCTCAAATTATGTTCTATCAACATTCTTCTTGCTGATTCATCATTTTCATTTATTAATTTTTCTAACTGTTTTGCCTCTTCTTCACCTTCAAGTGGAGCCGGAAGCACATCCGGTCCTCCGATATAATGTACTTCATTGCACTGATCTGAAAGTATCCATCTGGTAAGCACAGGAATCACATTTAAATTTTTAAGCAATTTTTCTCTCCTTTCTTTAATTTTTAATTGAGTCTATTACCCAAAATGTGAACGCGACCAACGCCCATGTGGGTGGATGCTTCGGCGACCTGCTATGCAATAATTACATCAATGTAGACATGACCGGTACCAAGGCGGTAAAAGCGTCTGTGACCTCTGCGTCCAGCGCCTCTGCCGGGGGCCTGATCGGACACACGGTGCAGAGGTGCAAGCTGGTGCTGGATGGGGCCTGGCAGGGTACGGTCAGCAGCGGCAATGCGTCTGTGGGCGGACTTATTTACGACCTGGACGGCAAGCTGACGGTAAATAGCGGCTTCTCTGTAAATGGCTCTGTCTTTACATCCAACAATGCCACAAAGGGCATTTTAGTGGCCGAGGGCACCCAGGCGTTTGTTGTGGTCAACTGCGCCCCGTCGGGGTTTGATAATGTAACAGCCGATAATGGGTTTGATCTGTTCGTGGGCAAGAATATTGCTTCCCGTGCGTCTATGAATGTTGCTGCCACCGGCGGACTGGTTTCGGTGGAGACAGGCGACAATATCGGCCAGATTCCCGAAAACAGCGGCTGGTATAGCATGATCTCCGCCCGGCAAAACAGTAATACAAGATATTATTTCAACATCGCCCGGCTGGATTATACAGACGGAAATTATAAGCCCGGCGCTGTGGCTAAGACCCAGGCAGATGTGATCTACTGGCATGTGTACGACTATGTGCAGGGGGCGCTGCCGGACTATGTGTGTGGGGAGAGCTTCCCCACGGCCATCACGGACATCACCGGGGCCAGCACGGCCATCGACATGACCAATTACTCCTTCTATCCCACGAAGAAGGAGGGGGTGACCTTTGACTTCAGCGGGAAGAAGCTGACCTTTGGCTATGCGGTGGCGGACCTGCCCCGGATGGGGCAGATGTTCGGCATTCAGAGCGGTATTTTGTCCGATGTGATCGCCACAAACGAAAGTGTCACCGCTTCGCTTACGAATATTACCCTGGCTGGGACCGTATACCCGGTGAATGGTAGCTCCGGCGCGTTCATCTGCGGTAAGGTGGTGGGCAATCGCACGGCCACTGTGACGGCAGACGCCAATTTCAGGGTGGAAAAGGTGTTCTTTGAAGGTCTGACGGTGGACGGCGCGGCCACGCCGCTGCTGATAGATACCATTGGCAGCAATGTTACCGGAGCCCTGACCTCCGTTTCTCAGTACACACAGGGCACTTATGAGGAGGTCAATAAGACGACCGTTTACACGGCTAAGGCGGCCAGTGCGCTGATCGGCAAGGGCGGCGTAGCAAACGAAAACGGCAGTACGGCCTCCTCCAACATCTCCGTGACTTTCAAAAACATCGTTTTTGCGGCGGAGGAAGGGAAGTCCATCTTCACCAAGGCCAGCTACTTTGAGGCCATCAACTGCGTGAACGGCACGGGCGCATACATATATAACTTCAACCTGGCGGAGGACTGGGACGGCGGACACAAGAACGCCGTGACCTATGGTACGGAAATTTCGACCAACCCCAAGCAGTACGAGTATTACGATCAGGAGATATTGGTGGACCCCACCAGCGCGGGTAATACCCAAAAACCAAACACAGCATTTTCTACCGGGTATATGCCCTATGTGCTTACCACCATGGACGGCGGCACCAGCCTGCGGGTAAACCGCAAGAGTGTGAATTTTGACATTGGTTGGGGCACATACGAGCATCCTTATATTATCGAAAGAGCCGCACAGCTGGAGGAACTGACGAAGCTGGTGAGTATGAGCGGCTCGCACTCGTTCCAGCCGGATTGGGTCATCAACTATCCCAAGGCCAGCGGCACCACCTTGGACTATACCGACTGTGATGTGTACACCGCATCGGCCTCGGGCACGCTGACGAGCGGGGGGACGAAGACCCTGAAAGCGGAGACGCTGCGGGAGTATCTGCGGGGAGCGTATTACAAGATCTCTGCGCCTATGAAGCCTATGGAGCTTTCAAGCGAGTTTACAGGCATCGGAACGGAGCAATATCCTTTCCATGGAGTCATCGTGGGCAGCGGGACCGTTATCACCATGCCGGATAACACGAATGTGGGCAACACGGGCTACTGCGGATTTATCAATGTGGCCAACGGCTGCGCGGTGTACGGGCTGGAGCTGAAGTATGAAAATGTCGGACTTTCGGGGAGCTTTAGCAGTTGGGACAGCCCGACCAGCCGAGCCTTTTCGACTAAGCGGGCTGCCACGAGTGTGGCGCATTTCGGCGGCGCTATCGGCTGGATCGTCGGCGGAGACAATGTGCTGGACCATGTGACCGTCCGTGTGAATTCCCTGACGCCGGGGCATAAGACCTCGGTTTTCGGCGGCTATGTGGGCCTGATTTCCGGCGGCGGCGTCACGGTGCGGAGCCTGGGCCCGGGCGTTGACAAGGTCGAGACTGCGGAGAATTCCCAGTATTTTTACTATGCGCCCTATGTGGGCAAGGCGTTCAGCGGCTATGCTATCTCGGATGACCAGGAATACAAAAATACAGAGAGGTATGCCTCCATCGCCTATATTGCGGCGAAGCAGACCACCGGGACATTCACAGCGCAGGGAGATCAGGGCGGCGCGTTCACGCTGGATAATGCGGCGGACCTGATGATGCTGGGGTACTCCATGTACAGCGGGGCCCTGTCGGACGAGACGAACTCGCTGTCGTACGGCGCAGATGTATTATCCCGCAGCGGGAATTATGCGTATGTGGGTGAGACGAACCACCCGAATGTGACCATTACCGCCGGGCGCTATGCCGAGGATGCGCGGACGGACGGGGATAACCTGATTCGGAGGTATTTCGGTATTCCGGCGGGAACCGGGATAAGCAGAAAAGGGAAAATTACCGCGACCCTGACAGGCGCAGAATATGATATGAGCCAGTTCGGCAATGCCTTTCGTGGACTTGGTAGCCCCTATTTAGGTACGGAGTGCTACAATGTGCTGGAGGTACATGGAGCAGCCACTGGGACTTTGGTCAAACTCAATGCGTCCTTGAAACAGTATTGCTATCAGGCGAGCAGCAAATATGAGCCGGACTCCGTACGCAATATGGCCTTGGTGATGGAGCCAACCGGCGGTGGACCGGTCTTGATCTCTAATATAACTGTGAGCGGCACAATTTCCCTTTCTGTATATGACATTGCCAATAACACAGAGCTGACGAAGAAAATGAGCCACTGGTTGAAGCTGGATGGAAGCAATAATAAGGAAACGCTGTTCTGCTTGGGCGGCTTTTTGGGCTATTCCGGTGGAGCAAAATTCACGGATGTGGCGCTGAAAGATTTGACTATCCACTCTCCCGGTTGGGCCGGTGGTCTTGTCGCCAGTGAGCACAATCAAAATGGTTCTTCTGTAAATGGATGTGTTATAGACAGGGTGAAGCTGGAAGGCTTGCAGAGCACCGGGGCGGTGTACGCTTTCCTTCGGGCGGGCAGCAACACGCAGCTTTCCAATGTGAAAGTGACGAATGCACAGGTCCAGACAAAGGTTTCTGAATTCTCTGACGCAAACAACGATACTTACAATGCGGCTACGGGTGGATTGATCGGCTGTATTATGAACGGGACTATTTCGGTTACAGATTCGTCGGTCAGCGGCTCGAGCGTGCAGTTTGTATCAAAAAAAATGACGAGCTCTTCGTATAACGGAAACGCCGGCGGCTTTATTGGGACAAGCAGGGCCAGCGTGACCTTTAGCAATTGCACCCTGGACGGGGCGGAGGTGGTGGCTTGTGCCGGATATACTGCCAACGCGCCTTATCCCACGGAGTATACGAATTCGACCGTGGATGTGAACGGTATCTCTGACGGGACGAAGAATGCGCTGTCCTATGCCCTCAGCAGCAACACGGATGCTGCCGGAAATGCGGGCGGCTTTGTGGGCGTAACCGCACAGGCTAGTACATACACGAATTGCGTGGTAAAGTCCGACACCGCTCCTTCGGTCGTATTGGGTTACAGAAATGGAAGCGGTTTTGTGGGGAATTCGCCCTCTGCGGTTTCTTACAGCTTTACCGATGCGAGCGTTCAGGCTACAAAGAATCCTCTGTATATCGTCGGACGGTCCTGCTCTGCCGGACTTTTGGCGTGGGACGCTTCCAGCAGCGGTGGCACCATCCAGGCCGAAAAGGTCAAGGTGACGGGAACGAACGGCGGCCTGGTGTATATTCTCGGGACGAAAAGACAAGAGAGCTCAAAAAGAGATGTGTTTGCCGGAGGCCTGTTCGGCGTGGTAAACAAAACGGCTGTGACCATAACGGACGCGGAAGTTTCTGGATGTGTCATTGCGTCTCAAAAAACGGCTGGGGTAATCAACAACAGCGACGGTAAGGCCACGGAACTGAATAATATCAAGGCCTACAACAATTACATACAGAGCACGACTAACTACTCTTTGGCCGGGGTCATTAACACCGTGTCAGGGACCGTTGATCTGAACGGGCTTTACCTGGCTGATAACATGATCCGCAATGTAAGTAGTTCAAGCAATATACGGACCGGCGGCATTACGGATACGATCATTAAAAATGCGACCCTGAACGGCTGCAATATCCTGATGAAGAACAATGACATGGCCTTTACCGGTTCTGCGAAATCGATTGCCGACATATTGAAGATGACGACCACGAAGCCCTCCGGTGTGACTGGGACGGATTACGAGAGCGTCGGATTGATTGGCTACGAGAACAAGGGTACGGCCAATATTCTGGCTCTGAGCGTCGAAGAAGATGACAATGTTGCCAAGCAGGAGCGGTTTGGGTCTGAGAGCAGTAGTAGCAGCAGCACGGTGATCTTCGCCGGGTACGGTGCGCCGTTGGTGTTTGAGACGGAGTATTTTACCAACGGAAAAACCGATTATACCCCTGCGGATGCGCTGCGTGACCATGGCGTTACACCTGTGAAGACGGACAAGCTCAACGGCGACGCGGTGACTAAGACGCAGGGCAGAGCCACGCCCGACTATCTCAACGCGAATCTGGAAAAATGGGCAGCCTGGAAGGATAATAAGGGCGTAAAGCTGACGGACACGGGTATAAAAACCCTGTCTGACCTGACAGCGGATAAGCTGAGAATCACGCAGAATACAGACCTCCCCGTGCTTTCCATCAACGGGGCTACCCAGCAGACCATGTCCTCTTTCCTGAATCTGCTTACAGGCGGCGGGTTCGGCGCTATGGGAAGAGCCTATACGCTTACGGTTCAGGCGGACCGCTATACCCTCGAAAGCGACGGTACCCTGACCCTGCAAGCGGCGGGGCAGGGGAGCGTGCTGCATGACGGGCAGAAGTTCACCGCCGGTAAGTACGATGATCTGGAGTCGGAGAATAAGTCCCTGACGGTGCTGACACTGACTTTCCGCTCCAGTGCCGTCCCCACACAGACCTACTCCATGAATGTGGTGGTATATTACCCGCAGATTTTGGAATACACGTCCAATATATCCGCTTTGGAGGGCGAGGTATACCAGCTCAGCTCTTTCCTGACGGCTCCGAAGAACTTCATTAATGTGTCTGCCGGCAGTAAATACTCCCTGTATGTGGAGTATGCGTATAATGACACGGCTAAGAAGATCGAAAACTTCAATTTTGACAAGCGGATCGAGTCCGGCACCCCGGATGACAGCTCCGGCGACAAGAAGAACGCCTTTACCACCGGGACCAAATTCGTGCTGGTGGATCTGAACAGCCCCGGGGCCTATGGCTACGAGAGCTATTACTATACCGCCCCAGAGGACACCTATACACTGAACTTCAGCAGCTTTCAGAGTGAGGCGGGTACACCGTTTACCGTGAAGCTCTTGCCGGAGGTGGTGAAGAATCTGCTTGTAAAGAAAGACCACCTGTGCAAGGATGCAAACTACGGCCATGTGGAGCGGTATCTCCTGATGGTGATTCCCCAGACGGCAGAGCAGCTGCTGCAGTACACGCTGCGCGCTACGGTGGCGGAAAATGACAGGAACATCATTGTCCGGGAGGATCAAAATAAGGGAAAATGCTCCGTGAATGTGTGGGGCAAGGCCACAGGCAAAATGAATCTCACGCCTGCCACGACTTTTTCCAATGTGGTTGGTAAGGAGTTGGTGGTGAATGCCCATGTGCAGGTGAATTTCCCCAGCAACTATATCTCTGCCATGCATGACCGGGACATCTACGGGACCCATGTGTTTAAGATCATGGATGCGAGCAATAAGGCTGTTTTTTTGCCTGCTGGGACAAAGGCACTCCTGACGGACAAGGACGGCAAGACTTTGCTGACTACCCGCGTCACAACGCCTACCTCTACGGTGCGCTATGAGCTGGATAACATAGTGTCCTTGGCCCCAGGCGACAGCCTGACGGATGATTTTGTGTTTACGCTGGACTTCTCGGAGGTGTCGCCTGCGGATTTCAGCGGGGTATTTGCCGACGGCCGCGCTTATAAGCTGCAGGATGAATTCTACATCTCCAGCGACCGGGCGCACTACACCAACGGCAGCAAAATAGAGGGGAGTACGATCAGTTTTACGGCAAAAACGGCTGTGCCGGTGAAGCTGACGGTGATCCCGGTGGATCGTAAAAGCCAGGCTATCAACATGGGCGGCGTGACAGACAGCACCGACAGCGGTAAAATTCTGTTTGATCTGGTGGCGGATTTCAGCGCCGTACCGGAGAAGGATCGGGTGAATATCGAGTCGGCCCAGGTGGAGTTTTTCCTCTATCAGAAGCAGTATGATGCCGATTCCGGGAAGCATGTTTACAGCAAAAAAAATCTGCCGGGGCCCCTCGGAACGGTGGATGCCGACGGCGGGAGGCTGAACTTGACATCCTCGAAAGCCACGGGTGACTATACGCTAAAGGTGGACCTGGAGTATGTACGCGAGCAGATGAATGCAAACAATCAGGACATTCTGACTAACTACCGGCTGGTTGCGAAGGTGACGGGCCTGGACGCTAACAGTAAGCCCGTGGCGTATTCGGCGGAGAGCTACTTCGTTTTCCTGCTGTGCGACATTGATAACCAGATCGGCGCATAAAGGCATAGGCACAGAGCGTC
>OLSN01002841.1_pt1 | contig 11906 bp, 7 predicted proteins | sample 1672411 | NCBI WGS metagenome assembly OLSN01 (sample SAMEA3136683, study PRJEB25190) | human gut metagenome | biome: human gut; feature: human-associated habitat; material: faeces | place: Austria | collected 2013
AAAGGAAAACTATAATCCGTCTTTTCTTCTCCCCGGTCAATATCAGGAAAGACAATATATTCTTCCTCTTTCCTGCCACTATAATATGTTAATCTCCGATACTGTACTTGATTATACACAGGAAAATGATACCTTAGAAGATTGGATTTCAAATATAAAAAGTTCTTCTGACCACGCTCTGAAAAATGCACTATTCGAATTAGATAATATCAGTGGTAACTGGTTTCAACCTGCTGCGGATTACAATTCCGGTCAAATTTTCTTTGATAAGGAAAAGTGGAGTAATTTCGCATTAGAATACTTATTATTTAAACAAGATTATTTAGAAAATGAAAAGACAAATAATACTGATACTAGCTCTTCGCATATTTTAATCTCATCTTTGGATGACATAAACGAACACACAACGCAAATAGACATAATCCCTGATATTCAGGGAAAAAAAATGGCTGCCATTCGTTGCTTTGGTGCTGTAAGTATGGCATCTGATTATAAAGAAGAAGCTTATCACTTCTTAATGTATTTTTTAAATAACGTAATTCAGGAATCAACTAGTACTAATGGAATGTCACTAAGCGCAAATGGTGTCCTTGGAACAGATTATCCGGTACAAGTATCTGCCATCCGTACAAAACTGTCCTTCTTAGATCAGTCAAAACAGGATTTAGCTATAAAAGCATTTCAGTCCTTAGAAGGAGCATATTTTCCGACAGAAGTTGAACATTTTATTTATGAAGAGATTATAGAAAATAGTAGTTTATTATATGGTCCGCAAACTGATTTTAAAAAGATATGGCAAGATAAGCTTTCGGCTTTAGCAGACAAAGCATGGAATGATTATCATACACAGGTGACAGAATAGTTTTAAGTGAAAGCGAGCGTGATGCAATGAAAAAAAAGAAGAAGGGATTCTTACTGGCTTTCCCTGCAATATCAGGATTTCTTTTCTTTTATCTGATCCCATTTTTGATTGTTTTGTGGTATTCTGTTTCTTTTGGTATCGGAAAACGCGAATTTGTAGGTCTTGATAATTATAAAGAACTATTTAAAAATACAATGTTTTTACTGGCAGTAAAAAACACTTGTAAATATATGCTTGTTACAATACCAGTTACTTTAGGGACAGCTCTCTGTATTTCTGTAATTTTACAACAGATTACGAAAGGTCAGAAAATTTTCCGACTCTCTTTTCTTTATCCAATCATCATGCCAATCGCATCTATAGTTTTAGTCATCCAGTTTTTTTTCAAAAATAATGGTTTTTTGAATCTGATACTAAACTTTTTTTATCTTCCTGAAAAAGACTGGCTTCATACATCAAGCGCTTTTTGGATCATCTGTATTTTATATTTCTGGAAATTTGTTGGATATTATATTTTCATTTATTCTTCCAGACTTCAGATGATTCCGAAAGAATATTATGAATATGCCAGTCTTCACGGAGCCGGAAAATGGCAGAGCTTTTATTATATTACCTGTCCTATATTGTTTCCGGTTATCCTTTTTACATTAATACTCTCCATAATGAATGCGTTTAAATGCTACAGAGAAGCCTTTTTACTTGGCGGAACTCATCCAGACAACAGTATTTATTTTTTACAACATTTTATGAATAATAATTTACAAAATCTGAATTACCAAAAGGTTTCCGCCAGTGCAACTATTATTACCGTATTTATTCTTTTTCTAAGTGGTCTTATCTATATGATATACTATTTTCTAAAGAGGAGGACTGCCGATGCATAAGTACAAACAGTACACCCGGCTCTTTGTTTTTTCGATCATAGCCTTTATTTTTTTATTTCCAATTATCTATCTGATTGTATTTTCAGTTTTTCATTCAGATACCGGATTTTCTCTGATGAATTATTATAAAGTTTTTCTGGCAAAACCTGATTATCTGATAAAATTTTGGAGAAGCCTTGCCATGTGTCTGATGATTGCGGCAGGACAAACCCTTTTTTCCTGTATGTCAGGAACAGCATTTGCAAAATATTCTTTTCCTCTGAAAAAATTCTGGTTTATACTATTTGCACTATTTATGATTTTACCGATTCAGGTAACACTGCTGCCGAATTATATTTTATTAGAAAAACTAAAACTTTTAAACAGTTGGAAAGCTTTGATAATCCCTGCAATATTTTCACCTTTTGGAACTGTATGGCTTACTTTCGTTTTCCAGGCAATCCCAGATTCTACACTTGATGCCGCAAGAATGGATGGCGTAAATCAGCTACAAATGATTCGCTACATTATAGTTCCAAATTCAAAACCTGCCGTTATCACATTATTTATATTAGTATTTACAGAAAGCTGGAATATGGTTGAACAGCCTATCCTTTTTCTCGAAAAAGAAACCGACTATCCCCTTTCTGTTTTTCTCGCATCACTCAATCAAAATGCTGTTGGAATTCAATCCGTCTGTGGTCTACTATGTTTACTTCCAGTGACATTTTTCTTTTTATATTACAATACAGAATTGACGGATGGACTAAAAGATATTTTATGGAGTTGATAAAATGATGAAAAAGAAAACCTGGAATGCCGGATGTATAATCCTGATTTCTTTAATGATCTGTACTATTTTATCCATCCGTATAGAAAAATGGATGCAGATACCTGTAGAGATTGCAACGATCAGTCAGACAGAAGAAGAAAAGCTTAATTCTACCATCCGTATTCCCAAAAGTTGCTATAATACCGATACAAATATGATTTTTTATCTGGCAGAGCAAGAAGGAGTATTCGGAACAAAATTTCTCGCCTTTTCAAAGGCTGTCGATCCTCTTTCCATAACCGCAGATAGTATTCTTCTTCCGGAAGAAAAAGATGAAAAAGGACAACTTTTGCAGATCATAAAATGGTCTACATATCCATTAAAAGATGGAGATGAAGTCACCATCGATCAGGAAGGGGAACATAAAAAACAGTCTGGTGAAAACAGACGTATTTTAGAAAAGCAAAAATCTTTTTTCTTTTTGTTTGGAATAACCGTCCTGATTTTAATTTTTATCTTTGCTTTTGGAATTAAAGATTTGTATAAGTTTCCTGCCGGAGATTATAGAAAATGTGTCAGAGGAATGCTACTCATTCTGATTGGATTTGGTATCTTATGGAAAATTACTGCACTTGTGAATATTCCGCGAGAATATCTGCCTCCGGAATGTATATTGGATCTGGGATTTTATTTACATTAATCTATAAAACGGATAAAGTCAAACTGCTATATGAAAAAGTTTTAAATCGCAATAGCAGTTTGACTTTCTTCTTTTTATCCTATCAATACTTTTTTTCCTTCAAATGCAAAACCATAATGATGAATCTCTTCTTTTTTTAGACCTCTGTCATATAGTTCTGCATCATAACATTTTTCTTTAATCTGTGTCAGTGCCGTCTGCACAGTGTCTTCCAACGATTCTTCTCTTTTTATATTTCTCACTTTAAATTCCATAATAATCGCCGGATACTTTTTTGTTTCTTTTATTTTAGGAATCATCATCACGTCATAACGTCCAAAACCACTTTCTCTGTTCGACCGAATCTCATAGATATCAGTCTGATCCGCAATGAGTCCCAGAACAAATCCATGATAAAATCGTTCCGGTTCATTTTGTCCTACATCAAAATAACTGAATGTTGTCATTATAATCTGATTCATATAATAGTTCATAGCATCTATATCATCACTTAATAATGCCTTCATGAACTGATTATAATTGGATTGATTCTTTGCGAACCATCCTTTAAACATAGTTGTAAACATTGCTGTTGTTTCCAGATTGGTGATTCGCAGATGATACCATGGCTCTAACAAAACGCCCCGATATTCTATCTGCTCTGCTTTCAGATAACCACTTACCAGCATCAGGCTCCAGATTGCATTCTCATCTTGATCAAGCTGCTCAAATACGATTTGTTCATCAAAATTAACTACGATTTCTTTTCCCTGCAACAATTCTTCCATCTTTTCTTTGATGTCTGTGGAAGCTTTTCGAATCAGTTCATCAATCATACTATTTGAACTGGTATCTGCCCAATAAGGACGGACCTGTTTTTTATCTAAAAAATTAGTAATTGACCAAGGATTATAGATATCATGCGTATTTCCAAATACAAAACCATCATACCAGGACTTTACAAGCTTTTTCTGATTGTTCATCCCACGCTCTTCTAACGCCTGAAATACTTCTTCTTCCGAAAATCCGAAACAGGTTTCATACTCCGTTGATGTCGTTGTTACAACGTTAAGATTATTTAAATCTGAAAATACAGATTCTTTCGACACGCGTGTAATCCCTGTCATCATTGCTCTTTCCAAATATGGATTTGTCTTAAACGTTGCATTAAATAAACTTCTGATAAATGCTGTAAATTCTTTCCAATATCCATAGAGATAAGCTTCCTGCATCGGGGTATCATATTCATCCAGCAAAATAATAACTTTCTTTTTATAATACCGGCTCAGGCAATTTGCCAGATTTTTTACCGCATTACAGATTGTATCATTTGCCACCTGTTTTTTGATTCCTGGATTTTTTGCATAATAATCTAACTCTTCAAAGCATTTCCTCTCACCATCCGTAAGTTCATTACTTTCAAGCAGATACCTATGTTCTGAATAGGCTTCATTGATCGCCATGATAATCCCATCTCTGGCATCTTCATAATTACTGCCTTTAATTGCGGCAAAACTCAGAAAAATTACCGGATAGGTTCCTTGCATTTTACGATACTTTTCCTTTTTCCAGACTGCCAATCCTTTAAAAAGGTCTTCCCGTCCTGTAAATTGATTGGAAAAGAAACAATTCAGCATACTCATATTCAATGTTTTTCCAAATCTACGCGGTCTGGTGATCAAAGTAATTTCATCTTTTGATTCCCACCACTTACAGATCAGATCTGTTTTATCAATATAAAAACAATCATTCTCCCGAAGAGATACAAAATTCTGTTTTCCGATACTGATTACTTTTTGCATGAAAGATTTCCTCCCTTCCTGAATATCTATGGGTTATTATATCCTATTTGTTTCTTATCTTTCAACCGCTTATTTGTGTTAAATTTCTTTTCCTTCTGTGATGGTAAAATAGGTAAACTTTTTATGATCCATTTGAATTTTTATTGTGATGGAATGATTCTTTGATTTTTCTTCTTTTATCAATTCTAAGTCTACTTTTACAAAGTAACTATTAGATTCTTTTGTTATGTTAATGTCTATTAAATTGTAGGAATCGTATTGTTGCAGAATTTTTACTGGTAAATAATAAAATGTCTTTAAGAAAGATTGGAATGCCGCTTCTGTTATGAAGTATTTTTGCAAAGGCTGAGATAAGGATTGATTATCACTTCCGGTTTCCAGAATTTTTTTGTATTCTGTCTCTGCCCTGGAATCGTCATTTAGCCATTCATATATGAAAGTAGTAATTACTTCTTTGTCCGGCTGATATTTCTGCAACGATATTATGATTATCGCACAGAGAACAATAATAGTACCAATGGAACTGGATAATCTTTTTTTCATAGGCATTATTTTAAACCTCCTTTGTTCTTTATAAATATCATATATATGATTTTTATTGATGGCAATATTTTTTACAGTTTTTCATATTTATTTTTTGCTTCATTGATACACATTTTTACATGCGTTATACTGAAAAAAATGATTGCAAAACTTAAAAGCCGAAAATGAATCAACGAAATAAGGAACTATTATTGATCTAGATACTATAAAACTCAAAAACAAGTCAACAGAATAAGAATATTTTATTGACTTAGATACTGTAAAATTCAAAGCTAATCAACGAAATATGCAGATATAGTTGATTTAGAATTTCAGAAATTAAAAACAGATCAACAAATTCGTTTAATCTGGTTGATTGAAAATTACAGAAATCATAAATAAATCAACAAATTCGGCGTTGCTAGAGATGTTGGAAAATAATTGAATTAAATTTAGGGAACGCAAGACAGGCGCGGGAAGCGGAGCTGAAGCTCCTGTTCCGCTGGAGATTAATTAGTTTGTAGAATGATGCACTCTACTCTTTTGCCCCGACACATACGCTGTGCTGCATTCGGCTAATGCTGTCGCATCATCCGAATGAGAGCTGGCGCTCTATATAAAAATAAAAAGATGCCAAAAATCATGCGAGCATGATTTTTGGCATCTTTCCATTTTTATGCACAGCTTGTAGCGTTTTCAAACTGCGAATTATACAATTCCGCATAAAACCCATTCTTCTCAAGTAGTTCTTCATGGTTCCCCTGTTCGATAATATCGCCGTCTTTCATTACCAGTATAAGATCTGCATCTCTGATGGTTGAAAGTCTGTGGGCGATTACGAAGCTGGTTCTGCCTTTCATGAGGTTATCCATGGCTTTCTGGATCTGGACTTCGGTTCTGGTGTCTACGGAGCTGGTGGCTTCGTCTAGGATCAGAATCTTTGGATCAGCCAGGATGGCTCTGGCGATCGTGAGGAGCTGTTTCTGACCCTGGGATACGTTGCTGGCTTCTTCGTTGAGAATCATGTTGTATCCGCTTGGAAGAGTCTGGACGAAACGATGTACGTGGGCAGCTTTGGCTGCTGCTACGACTTCTTCGTGGGTGGCATCAAGTTTTCCATATTTGATATTATCTTCGATGCTTCCGCTGAACAGCCAGGTATCCTGAAGTACCATTCCGAACATCTGTCTGAGTTCGCTCCGGTTGAAGTCTTTGATGTTGTGTCCATCGATCTTGATTGCCCCGCTGTTGACATCATAGAAACGCATCAGCAGTTTGATCATGGTTGTCTTTCCTGCTCCGGTTGGTCCTACGATGGCGATCTTCTGTCCTTCTTTTACTTTTGCAGAGAAATCATTGATGATGATATGCTCCGGATTGTATCCGAAGTGTACGTGTTCAAATTCTACATTTCCCTGTAATCCTTCTACAGATACTGGATTTTCAGCAAACTGATCTTCTTCTTTTTCGTCCAGGAATTCAAATACTCTCTCTGATGCAGCGGCTGTCGACTGGAGCATGTTTGCTACCTGTGCAACCTGCTGGATCGGCTGTGTAAAGGATCTTACATACTGGATGAAGGACTGGATATCTCCAACTTCGATGGTCTGTTTGATTGCAAGGTAACCACCTAAGATAGAAACTCCTACATATCCAAGGTTTCCGACAAACTGCATGATCGGCATCATCATTCCGGAAAGGAACTGTGATTTCCATGCAGAACGGAACAGGATATCATTAGTCTCATCAAATTCGCGGATCACGTCTTCTTCTTTATTGAATGCTTTGACAATATTATGTCCGCCATATACTTCTTCTACCTGACCATTGATATGTCCCAGATATTCCTGCTGGCTTTTGAAGTATTTCTGTGAGTGTTTTACGATTACAGAAATCAGTACCATAGATACCGGCAGGATCAGAAGTGCGATCACAGTCATCAGCGGACTGATACTGATCATCATGATCAGTACACCGATGATCGTTGTCACGGATGTGATCATCTGGGTTGCACTCTGGTTCAGGCTCTGGCTCAGAGTATCTACGTCATTGGTTACTCTGGAAAGTACCTCACCGTGTGTAGTCGTATCAAAATAATTCATCGGCATACGATTGATTTTTTCAGAAATTTCTTTTCGCATGCGATAGGTCAGCTTCTGTGATACGCCTGTCATGATATATCCCTGGATAAAGGAGAAACATGCGCTGATCACGTACAGACACAATAAAGTTAACAGGATTTTACCAATCTTTGTAAAATCAATTCCGCTGCCGCCGGATACTTTTCCGACCAGACCTTTGAAAATTTCGGTCGTCGCTTTTCCGAGAACCTTTGGTCCAATAATATTGAAAACCGTACTTCCGATTGCAAATATCATAACAAAGAAAATACCGATTTTATATTCACTAAGGTAAGTAAAAAGTTTCTTCATGGTACCTTTGAAGTCTTTTGCCTTCTCGCCGGTTCCCATTCTTCCATGTCCACCGCCCATAGGTCCTCTTCTTCTTGGCTGATTACTCATACTATGCTTCCTCCTTTCCGTCATTTTCGTTATTTAAGTCTCTCGCAAGCTCTGCTTCAGAAAGCTGCGATGACGCAATCTGATAATATGCATCACAGGATTTCAGAAGCTCTTTGTGTGTTCCGATTCCCGCAATCTTTCCATCATCCAGCACAATGATCTGCTCCGCATGTAAAATGGTGCTGATTCGCTGTGCTACAATGATCACTGTGCTGTCCTGTGTCTTTTCTTTCAATGCAGCACGAAGGGTTACGTCTGTCTTATAATCCAGTGCTGAAAAACTGTCATCAAAAATATAAACTTTTGGTTTCTTTGCAATCGCACGTGCGATAGAAAGACGCTGCTTCTGACCGCCGGATACGTTGGAACCGCCCTGTGCGATCGGACTTTCGTATTTTTTATGTTTTTCTTCGATAAATTCGGTTGCCTGTGCGATTTCTGCGGCTTCCTTCATCTCGGCTTCGGATCCATCCGGATTGCCATACAGAATATTGGACTCGATTGTTCCTGAGAAAAGTACACCTTTCTGTGGAACGTATCCAAGTTCATCCCGCAGATCATGCTGGGAAATGGTACGAATATCTTTTCCATCCAATGTGATCGTACCTTCTGTTACATCATAAAATCTTGGGATCAGGTTGATCATCGTAGATTTACCACTACCGGTACTTCCGATGATCGCCGTTGTCTGTCCCGGTTTTGCTGTAAAGCTGATATCATGAAGTACGTCTTCTTCTGCTCCCGGATAACGGAAGGATACGTGGTCAAATTTTACTTCGCCTTTTCTGGATTCTTCCAGTTTTTCCGGTGTTTTCGGATCTTCGATCGCTGTCCTGCTTGTCAGGATCTCATCCACACGGTCTGCTGCAACAGCTGCTCTTGGAAGCATAATAGAAATCATACAGATCATAAGGAAGGACATGATGATCTGCATTGTATACTGGATAAATGCCATCATATCACCAACCTGCATCTGCCCGTCACTGACACCATGTGCGCCGCTCCATACGATCAGTATGGTAATTCCGTTCATGATCAGCATCATCATCGGCATCATAAATGTCATGGCACGGTTTACAAATAAATTGGTTCTTGTCAGATCTCTGTTCGCTTTATCAAATCGTTCTTCTTCATGCTTTTCTGTACTGAATGCACGGATAACCGGAAGTCCGGTAAGGATCTCACGGGTAACAAGGTTCAGTCTGTCAACCAGGTTCTGCAGAATCTTAAATTTTGGTATTGCCACAATAAATAATACAGCAACAACCATCACGATCAGGATTACCCCAAGTACGATGATCCATGACATGCTGACATTCGTATGGAGAACCTTGAAAATACCTCCAATTGCCATGATTGGTGCATACATCACCATTCTCAGAAGCATAACTGCAAGCATCTGGATCTGCTGGATATCATTGGTACTTCTTGTGATCAGTGATGCAGTTGAAAACTTGTCAAATTCTGCATTGGAAAATCCGACAACTTTCTTGAATACCTTTCCTCTCAGATCACGTCCAGTACTTGCCGCAACTCTTGATGCAAGAAGTCCGACAAGTACACTTGCGATCATTCCGAGAAATGCAAGTGCAAGCATCTTACCGCCAGTTGTTAAAATATATCTGTTCTGGAGCTTATCGGTATTCACACCCAGAACACTGTAGGTTTCTTTAATAAATGAAGTTGCTGCCTGTTCCAGCATGGTATCCGGCATATCGTCCATTTTTTCTGATATTTTATCAATAACGTCTGCTCTCTGTTCATCCGGTATCATGTTCAGGATCTCAAAGATATCTGCATTTTCGATCTTTTTCACCTGTTCATCAATGTTTTTCTGCATTTCATCCTGCTGTTTCTTGGCAAGCTCCGGATTTGCCGCAAGTGCTGCTTTCTGCTCATCTGTCATCTGGGACTGCATACTCTCTGCCTGTTTCTCAGCCTGTTCCTTTATAGAAGAAATCATGTTTTCTTTCATAGATTCTTCCATCTTCTTTGTTGTATCGCTTCCAGATTCAAATCCATAAGTCAGAAGCATCGGCTTTCCAAGGATGTCAAATACCTTTCCTGACTTTTCTTCATCTTTTTTCACGGAATCCTTCAGAACATAAATTGCTCCATCATACTTATAATCCGAATCGGATTCCTTTTTCTCATATGCATCCAGCACTGTCTGCTGGTCTTCTTCTGCCACAAAAAGCAACAGCTTATTCATCTCTTCCTCTGCGATTGCATCCGGAATCTTCTCATCAATTCCTCCCTGCTGGATTCCGACATTGACAATGTCTGAAGTATAAGAAGGCAATGACAGATCGCAGTACGCCTGAACGATCAGGATAACAACAATCGCTGCTATAGTTGCTGCATAAGGATTCAAATGTTTGAATAACTTTCTCATATAGCAATTATTTCCTTTCTTAGTAACTATTTTTATTCCTTAAATGGATTTTTACATGGCATATCACGGAATTCTTTTTCCTGGAAAAGATTGTCACTCATCTGTAAAAGCAGTCTTCTGCACAGTATTTTCTCTTCTGTGCTCATATTCTTCAGGAGTGTATCTTCCGTGCTTCGGAGAATCTCATGCATGTTGCCAAGAATCTTCTCTCCTCGTTCTGTCAGATGGATCCTTGTCATCCGCTGGTCTTTTTCGTCCTGCTCTTTTCTAATATATCCGAGCTTTTCCAGTTTCTGAACTGCTACATTCACCGATGGCGGCGTAATATGAATATGATCTGCAAGCTCTCTCTGTGACATCGGTCCTACCATCTGCAATATTGCAAGAATTCCTGCCTGTCCGGCTTTCAGCTCTGTATCCTTCATCTGTTTCGTCACATACCATTTATACATATGTCCGACCTGTGCAAGAAGAAGTTGTACCGGCATATTCTCCCTGGTAAAATCCCCACACTCAAATTTATCCGACTTCACCCTTTCACCTCCCGCAATTTGATTAGATATCTATTCATTAGAAGTCTAATCGTTATTTTATGCGTATCACACACATAAGTCAACATTTATTCTCAATAATTTATATTTTTATAATATTTTTCACAAACAAATAATTAAATGCCTAACTATTATTTTCTCATATTAAAACACTACGAAAAGCAAAAAAGGACTCTTCTGCCATTTTCTGTGCAAAAAAGTCCTTATCATTTACCATATCTGCCTTACCTGTAAAGCTTTATTCAATTTTTCACAAATTACATATCTTGCAGGAATGCCTTCACATTTTCCTCTTTTGTCGCCCAGGAAGTGCATAATCGGATCACACTATGGGTCTCATCGTACCTTTCCTGATAAGTTACGCCATATTTTTGGCGGATTTCCTGCAATTTGGCATCTTCCACAATAATGAACTGCTGGTTGGTATTGCTGTCCATGAAGAATTCATATCCTTTTTCTTTCAGTCCATCTTTCAAAAGCATTGCCATATCAATCGCATGTTTGGAGATTTCAAAATAAAGACCATCTTTAAAAAGCTCCAGGAACTGAACGCCAAGCAGTCTTCCTTTTGCAAGCATTCCACCTTTTTGTTTAATGCAGTAACGAAAATCTTGCTTTAGACATGGATTTGTGATTACCACAGCTTCTCCGAACAATGCACCGACCTTTGTTCCTCCAATATAGAATACATCACAACACTTTGCAATATCCGGAAGTGTCACATCGGTTCCCGGTGCCATCAGCCCATAACCCATTCTTGCCCCATCCAGGAAAAGATAAAGTCCACATTCCTTACATACAGTAGAAATATTTTCAAGTTCATTCTTTGTATACAATGTTCCTACCTCTGTCGGATGTGAAATATAAACCATCTTTGGCTGTACAATATGTTCACGAGACTCATCACTCCAGTGCAGGTCGTAATATTCCTTTATCTG
>OLSN01002847.1_pt1 | contig 11883 bp, 9 predicted proteins | sample 1672411 | NCBI WGS metagenome assembly OLSN01 (sample SAMEA3136683, study PRJEB25190) | human gut metagenome | biome: human gut; feature: human-associated habitat; material: faeces | place: Austria | collected 2013
GGATACCGGCGGCGAAGATGAGCGTGTCGTACACCCACGTCCGCTCGCAGGTAAGATAAAAGGTTTTCTTTTCCATAAGTCTCTCTTACTCCGTCCAATACGTGCACAGTTTGTCGAAAGGCGTAAATTGCGGCTATTATACCATGGAAACACCGGGACGGGAAGTGCTTTTTCGGTAAGGAAAGTCCCCGGCCGAAGCCGGGGACGGAATCGTTTGTACGAGATATGGGTCAGACCGTGCCGGTAATGACGAGCGTGGCCGTACCGGGCGTGACGGTGAACGTCCCGTCTGTGTTCTGCGTGAACGTGGCCGCCGGAACGGTGATTTGTCCGGCCAGCGTTGTGAAAACGCCGGTCGCGGCGTTGTAGGTGTAGTTTGTGCCCTCCGTCCATGCCGTGCCGTTGTAGGTGACGGCGATGTTGCGGAGAATGGGGGCGAACGTGTCGGTGACGACAACATTACCCGTCGCCGTCGCTTCGGTATTGCCGGTGTTGGAAATGACGAACGTATAGGTGATCCGGCCGTTTTCCGTAACGGTTGTCGGCGAGAGCGCCTTGCTGATGGTGAGATCGGCGCTGTTCGCGGTCTCCACCGTTGCCTGCGCGGTGATCGGGTTTGTGAGACCGCCGCCGGTGATCGTCGCGGTGTTCGTGATCGAGCTGCCCGTTGCGAGCGGTGCGACGGGCGTCGCGGTCGTCTCATAGATGAGGACGGCGCTGCCGCCGGCGGGGACCGTGAGACCGGTCACGGTGAGCGGCGGCCCGGCGGTAACGGTCGGCGCTGCCTGCAAAACGCCGTTAATATAATAGCGCACCGTTCCGGCGTTGTAGGCGAGCGGGTAGACGGTGTTTGCGCCGACGGTATAGCCGCCGAGATTATCGGTGACGGTATAGTCCGTGATGGCCGCTGTGCCGGTGTTCACGAGCGAGAGAGCGTAGGTGATGCGGTCTCCCGCCGAATAGTTTGCCGAAACCGCCGTCTTGACGGCGGTGAGAGCTTCGAGGATCTCGCCGGTGACAATGTTCGAGTTTGTTGTGCCGCCGTTATAGGAAAGCGTGGCGAAGTTGGTAAAGCTTGCCATAGTTCACACTCCAAGATAATGATGTTGAGGCGCACCCCTTACAGCATACGTGGAACCGTGCGGCTCTGCCAATCCGCGGAGGCAGAAAAACACCCCGTCCGCTTTGGGCGGCCGGGGTGCGGCAAAATAGGGGGCATCAGAGAACGTGCACGCTCTCCGGATCAAAGACCAGATGGCAGCGTTCGCCGACCTTGTAAATGCGCTTGTTCTTGGGGTTGTGCTCGGCCAGCTTCACCAGCGTATCGCCCACCATCACATGGTAGTTCTGATAGCTGCCCATGAAGCAGGACACGATCACCTTGCAGGGCAGGCCGCCCTCGTCCGCCAGATGGCCGGACTCGGGACGCAGCACCACAGTATAGGTCTCGCCCTCCTTCAGGTCGTCGCGGCCTGCCACGGCCATTTCGTGACCCTCGATGTTCAGCGTGGCGTGGGTGCCGTTGTGGCCGGTCATAACGCCCTTCAGGAAGTTGGCCTCGCCGATGAAGTCCGCCACGAACTCGTTGACCGGGTGATAGTAAATTTCCTGGGGCGTACCCATCTGCTCCACCACGCCGTTCTTCATGATGATGATGTTGTCGGAGAGGGCCATGGCCTCGGACTGGTCGTGGGTGACGTAGATGGCGGTGATGCCCACCTCCTGCTGGATGCGGCGGATCTCGGTACGCATGGAGACGCGGAGCTTGGCGTCCAGGTTGCTGAGGGGCTCGTCGAACAGCAGGACGGACGGCTCGATCACCAGCGCGCGGGCCAGGGCCACACGCTGCTGCTGGCCGCCGGACAGCTGGTTGGTCATGCGGCCCTCCATACCGGTCAGCTCCACCAGATCCAGGATCTTCATGACCCGCTCCTTGATCTCGTCCTTGGACACCTTGCGCAGCTTCAGGCCGTAGGCCACGTTGTCGAACACGTTGTAGTGGGGCAGCAGGGCGTAGCTCTGGAACACCATGGCGGTATCGCGTTTGTTGGGGGTCAGGGCGTTGATGGCCTCGTCGCCCAGATAGATCTCGCCCTCGTCGGGGCTTTCAAAGCCGGCGATCATCCGCAATGTGGTGGTCTTGCCGCAGCCGGAGGGGCCCAGCAGCGTCACAAAGCTGCCCGGCTCGATGGTCAGGGAGGTGTCCTTCACCGCGTAGAAATCCTTGCCGGTCTTAGGGTCCTGATAGATCTTGGAGATATGCTCCAAGCGGACGCCTTTTTTCACTTTATCCATTTATTTGCCCTCCTTGAGCTTTCTGCTGGTGCCGAAGTACTTCATGAACAGGTTCATCAGCAGCACCGCGCCATAGGTGATGACGATCAGGATGGTGGCGAAGGCGCAGGCCAGGCTGTACGAGCCCTTTTCGGCGAATTCGTTGATCTGCACGGTGATCAGCAGGAACTGCGGCGTCACCAGCAGGATGATGGCGGAAATGGCGGTGATGCTGCGGACGAAGGCCGTCACCAGACCGCTGAGGAAGGAATCCTTGATCAGCGGCAGCGTCACGGTCATGAACACCTTGAAGCTGTCCGCGCCCATGTCATAGGCGGATTCCTCGATGGATTTGTCGATCTGCCGCAGGGCGGAGATGCCGCTTCGCGTGCCGGTGGGCAGCGAGCGCACCACGAACACGATGATCAGGATCAGTCCCGTGCCGTACAGGCCCTGCAAAAAGCCGGTGCCGAACACGCCGCTGGAGAAGCCGCGGATATAGCCCACGCCCAGCACCGTGCCGGGCACGGCCATGGCCAGCATGGACACCGCCTCGATAAAGCCCTTGGACTTGAACTTCCGCTTTACCACCAGATAGGAGATGATCATGCTCAGCAGCGCCGTGATGGGGGCGGAGATCAGGCTCAGCACGAAGGAATCCCGGAAGGCCTGGAAGCCGTGGTAGCGGGTGAACACCAGCTGGAACCACTTGCCGGTCAGCGGGAAGAACTTGAAGCCCCAGGTGGGGAAGAACGCGCCGATGGGGACGCACAGGTACATGAGGATGACGAAGCTGGCGGCCAGGGCGCACAGGATGGTCAGGGGCACCTTGACGCTCTTGTCCTCGATCAGCATACGGGCGCGGGACGCCTTGCCGGTCAGGGTGGCGGCGGTCTTGCGCTCCAGATAGTACTTCTGCACGATGAACATGGCCAGCGTGATGCACAGCAGCACCACGGCCATGGCCGCAGCGCCGGGCTTATCATAGGAGCCGGTGATCTGCAGGTAGATGGTGGTGGCCAGCGTGTCGTAGGAACCGCCGATGATCATGGGGTTGGCGAAGTCGGCGATGGACTCGATGAACGTCACCAGGAAGGCGTTGCCAAGGCCCGGCAGCATCAGCGGCAGGGTCACGCTGGTGAACACCTTCCAGCGGGACGCGCCCATATCCCGGGCGGCCTCCTCCAGAGAGGGGTCGATGTTCTTCAGCAGGCCCTTCAGCATCATGTAGCACACGGGGAAGAAGGTCAGCGTCTGAACGATGACGATGCCCCAGAAGCCGTACACGCTGTTGTCATAGATGCCCAGCAGGAAGCGGGTGATGATGCCCGCCTTGCCGAACAGCATGATCATGGAAAGGGACAGCACGAAGGGAGGGGAGACCACCGGCAGCATGGAAACCACCTTGAACAGGCCGCCTACGAACTTGCCCATGCGGACATAGACCTCCACATAGGCGAACAGCAAACCGATCAGCGCGGAGAGGATGCCCACCAGAAAGCCCACCTTCAGCGTGTTGGTGATGGCCTTGGTAAAGGTCGGCATGGCGAAAATGCGCTGGAAGATGGACACACCAAAGGTGCCGTCACCCACAAAACTATCCACCAGCAGGATGGCCAGCGGGTAGAGGATAAACAAAGTCAGAAATGCGATCAGCACGACGATGGTGGTCACCATGATGGGATCGGCCATCAGCTTTTTCCGGTCCAGCGCCGCGCTCTGGGTTCTTGCCATAGACAGCTCCTTTCTCATCCCGAAAGGAATGGTAAGTTGAAATTCAGAACAGTAAAAAAACAAGCGGGGCGGCGGCACATGCCGCCGCCCCGTAGAGGTTGCTGGGTAATAAAACCGTTATGTACTGTTGTCAGATCACTCGGTCTGGAAACGGCCGGTATCGGTGGTGTTGGCGCCGGCGGCGGCCAGAGCGTTCATGACTTCCTCAACATAGGTGGCGGTGTTGGCCTTGGCATCCTCGAAGTCATACTCCATGACGTTGTCGGGATCCAGACCGAACTCAGAAGCCTGAGAGGGCTGCTCGGCGTTGTCGATCACCAGGAACTGATAGGAGCCGTTCTTGGCAGCCAGCTCAACGCACTCGGGGGACAGCGCGTACTCGATCCACAGCTTGGCAGCGTTGGAGTGGACAGCGCCCTTGAAGATGGCGGTAGCGCCAACCTCGAAGGAGGTGCCGCTGGAGGGGATCACCAGGCCCACGTTGGTGTAGCCGTTGTCCACGATCTGGGTGATGCCGTCATGCAGGAAGCCGATGCCCACGATGCACTCACCGGTACCAACGTTCTTGCTGGGGCCGGAGCCGGACTTGGTGTAGACCTCGATGTTCTTGTCCAGATCGACCAGGTACTGGATGCCCTCGTCATGGCCCATCTTCTGGATCATGGTGTTGACAACCAGCTTGGCGGTACCGGCGGTGTTGTAGTTGGACAGCCAGATCTCGCCCTTGTACTCTTCCTTCAGCAGGTCAGCCCAGTCAGCGGGCGCTTCCTGATTCAGGCGGGCCAGCTCGTCGGTGTTGACCATGAAGCCCAGGATGCCCTTATAGATACCGAACCAGTTGTTGTCGGCGTCCTTGTACATGTCGCTGATCAGGTGGGAAGCGTTGACAGCCTCATAGGGCTCCAGCAGGCCTTCCGCGGCGCACATGTTGTAGGGATCGGTGGTGCCGCCGAACCACACATCGGCGGAGGGGTTGCCGTTCTCTTCTTCGATCTTGGCCTGCACCTCACCGGTGGACAGACGCTGATAGGTGGTCTTGATGCCGAACAGATCCTCGAAGTGCTGGCAGGCAGCGGCCAGATACTCTTCCTCGCAGGAGCCGTAAACGACCAACTCGCCCTCGGCCTGAGCGTCAGCGATCAGGTCCTCCATGCCGGCGAAGTACTCAGGATACTGAGAGTCGCCGTTGTTGTCACCCTGCTGATCGTCAGCAGGCGTGTTGTTGCCGCCGCAGGCTGCCAGAGACAGAGCCATGACCAGCGCCAGCAGAAGTGCAAGAAACTTCTTCATAACAAATGATCCTCCATGTAAAATTTTCCGTTCCGGCGTGAACCGCCGGATGGAACAGCAATTATTATAGACACGTCCTATTTGTTTGTCAACAATTCACATAGCAAAAGTGAAAACGTTTTCAGTATTTTTTACATATCTGACAAAAACAAGGCGTCAAATGTGGCAGAATGACCATGGCGCAATGGGAAAATTGGTGTTGCAATCCCGCATAAGCGTGGTAAAATATCATATTAACTCATATAAAAAGTTAGGAGGAATGGCTATGCTGACAGGACTGAGCAGCTATCTGCCGGAAAGCACCCTGACACTGTACGATAATCTGGAGTTTCTGATCCGTCTGCTGCTGTCGGCGGGCCTGGGCGCCCTGGTGGGCCTGGAGCGCAGCAAGCGGCAGAAGGAGGCGGGCGTCCGCACCCACTGCATCATCGCCTGCACCTCCGCCCTGTTCATGATACTGTCCAAATATGCCTTTGTGGATACGGCCATCGGCGCCGACGGACTGCGGGGCGCGGACCCGGCCCGCATCGCCGCGCAGGTGGTCAGCGGCATTTCCTTCCTCGGCGCAGGCGTCATCTTCAAAAACGGCAACTCCATCCGCGGCCTGACTACGGCGGCGGGCATGTGGGGCACCGCCGCCATCGGTATGGCGGTGGGCGCGGGCATGTACTGGCTGGGCCTCATCGAGGCGGCCATTCTGGTGGCCATCCAGATCATCCTGCACCGCTTTCCCGTGGGGGCCGACGCCCTGACCACCCAGGAGATCCTGGTGGAGATGGAGGACACGCCGGAGCTGCAGGCGCAGTTCGACGCCCTGCTGCAATCCCACAACGGTCAGGTGGTGGAGAGCAGCCTCAGCCGGGACGAGGGATATCTCCGCATGGAGATCACCGCCAAGCTGGAGCCGCCCATCACCCATGACGAGGCGCTGGCCTTCATGAAGGACAACAGCGGCGTCCGGAAGGTATCGGTATAAGTTTCACAGGAAGATACTATATAATACGGGGAGGAGACACAGATGAAACGTTCGGAGATCAATCGCGCCCTGCGGGAGATGGAAGCCATGGTGAAGGAGTACCGGTTCTCTCTGCCGCCCTTCTGTCATTTTACGCCGGAGGAGTGGGCCAGTAAGGGCCACGAGTATGACGAGATCCGCCACAATATGCTGGGCTGGGACATCACCGACTACGGCCTGGGGGATTTTGATAAGGTGGGCTTCTCCCTTATCACCCTGCGCAACGGCAATCTGGCCATGGCGGACCGGTATCCCAAGACCTACGCGGAAAAGCTGCTGTTCCTCAAGGAGGGGCAGTATTCCCCCAATCACTTCCACTGGCACAAGATGGAGGACATCATCAACCGGGGCGGCGGCACGCTGCTGATCCGGGTGTATCACTCCCTGCCCGACGAGGAGATCGACCGGGAAAGCGACGTGACCGTCCACATGGACGGCGTCACCCGTACCGTGCCCGCCGGGACGCAGCTGCGGCTGGAGCCGGGCATGAGCATCTCCATCCAGCCCTATCTCTATCACGATTTCGAGGTGGAGCCGGGCAGCGGCAATGTGCTGATCGGCGAGGTCAGCCAGTGCAACGATGACAACACCGATAACCGGTTCAATCCTCCCGTGGGCCGCTTCCCGGCCATCGAGGAGGACGAGCCGCCCTGCCGCCTGCTGTGCAACGAGTATCCGGAGGCGGCGGAATGAGCACCCGGTACGATATCGCGGCCTTGGGCGAGCTGCTGATCGACTTCACCGACAGCGGCGTGTCCGATAGCGGCATGCGGCTTTTCGAGCGCAATCCCGGCGGCGCGCCCGCCAATGTGCTGACGGCGGCGGCCCGGTTCGGAAGGGCGACGGCCTTTCTGGGCAAGGTGGGCGATGACATGCATGGCCGATTCCTGCGGCAGACGCTGCTGGAGGCGGGCATCGACGTGTCGGGGCTGGTGATGGCGGAGGACGTTTTCACCACCCTGGCCTTCGTGGCGCTGAACGACAGGGGAGAACGGAGCTTCTCCTTTGCCCGGAAGCCCGGCGCGGACACCTGCCTGCGGCCGGAGGAGCTGAACGCCGCCGTGCTGGACAACTGCCGGGTGCTGCATGTGGGCTCCCTGTCCCTGACGGACGAACCGGCCCGCGGCGCCACCTTTGCCGCGGTGGAGCGGGCAAAAGCCGCCGGAGCGGTGATCTCCTACGATCCCAACTACCGCGCCGCCCTGTGGCCGGACGCGGAGACCGCGGCGCGGCACATGCGCAGCATGGTGCCCTATGCCGACGTGATGAAGCTTTCGGACGAGGAGACGGCCCTGCTGACCGACGAGGCCGACCCTGCCGCGGCGGCAGCGGTGCTGCTGGCCCAGGGCGTGAAGTGCGCCGCGGTGACGCTGGGCGCGGATGGCGCTTTTGTCGCCACGGCGGAGGGTATGCGGGCCGTGCCGGGCTTTGCCGTGAGCGCGGTGGACACCACCGGCGCGGGGGACGCCTTCTGGGGCGGCTTCCTGCACCGGATGCTGGCATTGGGCAAAGCGCCGGAGGCGCTGACCGTTGACGATGCAGCGGACTGCGCCCGGTGGGGCAACGCCACGGCGGCGGTATGCGTCACCCGGCGGGGCGCTATCCCGGCCATGCCGTCGCTGGCGGAGGCGGAAGCCCTGCTGGCGGAGTGAGGCCCATTGGGCAAATCATCTAAGCGACGTAAGAATCTTTTGGCGGAAAAACCAAAATTTTTCCTGCGGCGCAAAAGAGCGATTGACACAAAACATACCCTGTGCTAAATTGAAAGCACAACAACTGAAAAGGGATACATCGGACGATGGGATCGGGAGAGACCGCCGCAGGCGGCGCCGAAGGGGAACGCAGAAGCTCTCAGGCAAAAGGACCGGTTCCGGACGATACTCCGAAAAGGCCGGGCGGCGACACCCGACCACCGAAGGTGCAACTCTTTCCGCTTGCGGGAAGGGGAATCTCTCAGGTAACTCAACGGGGGCACGAAGCTGACAAACGGCAGCTTTGTGCCCTTTTATGCTGCTTAAAACGGAACATTTAAGGAGGAAAAACAAATGAGCGAACTGAAGCGTACCCAACTGTATGACACCCATGTAGCCGCCGGCGCGGAGCTGGTGGACTTCGGCGGATGGGAAATGCCCATCCAGTATCCCAGCGGTATCATTGCCGAGCATCTGTATACCCGTCAGGTGTGCAGCCTGTTCGACGTGTCCCACATGGGCCGCCTGCGCATCACCGGGCCGGAGCGCAAGGCGTTTTTGCAGCATGTGCTGTCCAGCAACGTCAGCGCACTGGATCTGAACATGGCCCAGTACTGCATCATTCCCGACAACGACGGCGGCGCGGTGGACGATGCCTATCTGTACCTCTTCGAGGAGGACAGCTATCTGCTGGTGGTGAACGCCGCCAACACCGACAAGGATCTGGCCCACCTGTACGAAGCGCTGAAGGACTTCGACTGCCAGATCGAGAACATCACCGATAAGTGGGCCGCCATCGCGGTACAGGGCCCCAAGTGCAAGGAGATGCTGACGGCGATGGCCGGCGGCGCGCAGCTGACCGAGCCCATGAAAAACGCCCTGGGCACCGTCACGCTGGAGGGACACACCGCCCGGGTGGCCAAGACCGGCTATACCGGCGAGCCTCTGGGCTATGAGGTCTACGTCCGCAGCGAGGACGCGGCGTGGCTGTGGAACCGTCTCGTCGAGCTGGGCGCACGTCCCGCCGGTCTGGGCGCCCGCGACACCCTGCGTCTGGAGGCCGCCCTGCCTCTGTACGGACATGAGATGGGCACCGCGCCCGACGGCAGCGTGATCCCCATTTTCGCCGTTCCTCTGTCCAAGTTCGCCGTCAGCTTCGCCGCCGAAAAGGGCGACTTCATCGGCCGCGCCGCGCTGGAAAAGCAGCACGAGTCCTTCGTCAAGCATATGGATCGTGATTTCAGCGACCTGACCGTCCTGCCCCGGAAGATCGCGCCCATTGCCCTGCTGGACCGTGGTGTCATGCGTGCCGGTATGGAGATCTACAAGGACGGCAAGCTGGTGGGCTGGGTCACCAGCGGCACCATGGTGCCCTACTTCAAGAGCGAGGGCGAGGGTCTGGAGACCGTCATTCTGGAGGCCAGCGGCAAGCGTGCCATCGGCCTGTGCTATATCGACAGCGACATTCTGGAGGACGATGAGGTAGAGGTGGATGTCCGCGGCAAGCGGCTGAAGGCCGTGATCCCCGCCCGCCACATGAGCGTGGCCGCGCCTCCCTACGCCCGTCCCCTCATCTACGGCATGCAGGAGGAGGAACACAAGGTGGGCAGCGGCGACCGCGCCCCCAAGGCACTGGAGCTGCTGACGAAGGCGCTGGAGAATCACCAGTGGCGGCAGGAGCAGTGCATCAACCTGATTCCCTCCGAGAACACCCCCAGCCGCGCCGTCCGCATCCTGTCCGGCAGCGACCCCTGCTGCCGCTATGCCGAGCACAAGAAGGTGCTGGCCTTCTACGATAAGGACATCTTCTACTATCAGGGCACGGAGTTCATCGACAGGGTGGAGCAGCTGCTGGTGGAGGAGATGCGGGCCTACTTCGGCTGCACCGAGGTGGAGACCCGTACTCTCAGCGGCCAGATGTCCAACATGGCGGTGTTCTCCTCTCTGATGGACTGGAAGAACCGCTTCGACCGGAAGGTGGAGGCCAAGCGCCTGGGCTATGTGATGAACAACCACATCATCAAGGGCGGCCACCTGTCCGCCCAACCCATGGGCGCGCTGCACGACTACATCGCCATTGACCCCGTGACGGAAAAGCCCGCCGTGGTGAACTTCCCCGTCTGCGCCGACAACCCCTATAAGATGGACGTGGAGGAGACCAAAAAGCTTATCGAGCGCTATCGCCCGGAGCTGATCATCTTCGGCAAGAGCATGGTGCTGCACAAGGAGCCCGTGGCCGCCATCCGCCAGTTCGTGGATGAGCAGAAGATCCCCACCACCATCATGTACGACATGGCCCATGTGCTGGGCCTCATCGGCGACCACTTCCAGCACCCCTTTGCCGAGGGCGCGGAGATCGTCACCGGCTCCACCCACAAGACCTTCTTTGGCCCCCAGCGGGGCGTCATCGGCGTCAACTACAAGGAGGAGGATCTCAAGTACGGCCTGTGGAAGACCATCGAGACCCGTACCTTCCCCGGCAGCGTGTCCAACCACCATCTGGGCACCCAGGTGGGCATGCTGATGGCCGTCTATGAGATGAACCAGTTCAAGGATGCGTATCAGAAGGCCGTTATCCAGAATGCCAAGTCCTTCGCCCGCAGCCTGAAGGCCGAGGGCCTGGACGTGATGGGCGACCCCGCCATCGACTATACCGAGACCCATCAGGTCATCGTCTCCGTGGGCTACGGCGAGGGCGCGGAGATCGCCAACCGCCTGGAGCGCAACAACGTCATCGTCAACTATCAGGCCACCCCCGACGAGGAGGGCTTCACCGCCTCCGGCGCGCTGCGCATGGGCGTCAGCGAGATGACCCGCTTCGGCTTCGGCGAGAAGGAGTTTGCCCAGCTGGCATCCCTGATGGCCGACTGCATCCTGCGGGGCAAGGAGATCGGCCCCGATGTGGCCAAGCTCCGCGCACAGCATCTGGAGATGGGCTACTGCTTCAACGACGCCCAGTTCGAGGACGCGCTGGAGAAGCTGGCGGAGAAAGCAGGGCTTTAAGAAATAAAATCTATGGGCAGCGCCGCATACGGCGGCGCTGCCCCACAAAACCAAACCCAATCAGGAACAAATAAAATTTGGAGGTAAAGTATCATGTTGTTTCCCGCTGAAATGAAGTATTCCAAGGATCACGAGTGGATGAAGGAAGAGGACGGCGTTGTGGTGATCGGCATTTCCGACTTCGCGCAGGACGCACTGGGCGACGTGGTGTTCGTGAACCTGCCCGGCGAGGGTGACGAGGTTACCGCCGGTGAGGCCTTCGGCGATGTGGAGTCCGTCAAGGCCGTGTCCGACCTGGTGTCCCCCGTGACCGGCACTGTGTGCGCCGTCAACGAGGATCTGCTGGATGAGCCGGAGCAGCTGAACAAGGCGCCCTATGACGCATGGCTCATCAAGGTGGAGAACGTGACCGGCACCGAGGAGCTGCTGGACGCCGCCGCTTACGAGGCCTTCTGCGCACAGGAGGGCTGATATGGGAAGCTACATCCCCTCTACGCCCCAGCAGCGGCAGGAGATGCTGAAGGCCATCGGCCTTTCCTCCTTCCGTGAGCTGTACGGCGATGTCCCGGCGGAGATGTATCTGGATCGTCCGCTGAACATTCCCTCCGGCATGAGCGAGCTGGAGGTGGGCCGGGCCGTCCGCGCCATGGCGGACAAGAACCGGGTCTACGACGTAATTCTCCGGGGTGCCGGCGCTTATGACCACTATATCCCCAGCATCGTCAAGTATATCCCCGCCAAGGAGGAATTCCTGACGGCCTACACCCCCTATCAGGCGGAGATGAGCCAGGGGCTTTTGCAGTCCATCTTCGAGTATCAGACCATGATCTGCATGCTGACGGGCATGGACGTGTCCAACGCCTCCGTCTATGACGG
>OLSN01002850.1_pt1 | contig 11872 bp, 8 predicted proteins | sample 1672411 | NCBI WGS metagenome assembly OLSN01 (sample SAMEA3136683, study PRJEB25190) | human gut metagenome | biome: human gut; feature: human-associated habitat; material: faeces | place: Austria | collected 2013
ATGCACCGCGGGTCTCCCTTCGTCCGCAGCACAACTCCCCGTTGATGCGGCACTTAACGCACATGGTCTTACTCTGTTGATACTTTTATTATAGTCCTTTTGCGGCAGTCTTGCAATCACTCGCGTGGACAACTTTGCCAAAATGCATCGTCAAATTTTGGTGCATGTGCATAGCATCTGCCGGGTTTTGCCCTGCGTCCCCTTTTCATTTGCCGCAGAACGTGGTAAGATGAACCTGACATTTATAATGTGGAGTTTTCTCCCGGAAAGGAATGTTCCCCCATGAAATTCAATGAAATGCCCTATACCCGCCCGGACATCGACGCCCTGCTGGCCCGCTGCAAAGAGCTGGCCGCCAGGGCTGCTGCCGCACCGGACGGCGACGCCCTTGTAGTGCTTTACTATGAGCAGAGCGAAGCTTTTGCCGAGTACAACACGGCTTCTCAGCTGGCTAACATCCACTACACCTGCGACACCCGCGACGCATACTGGAAGGCCGAGCAGGACTTCTTTGACGCCAACGGCCCCGCCGTGACCAACGCCAGCGTGGAGATCAGCCGCGCCTTCCTCGCAAACCCGCATGTGGACGCCCTGACGGCAAAATTCGGCACCACCTGTGTGGCCGGCATGAAGAACGCGGTTCTCAGCATGGACGACCGCACTGTGGAGCTGCAGCAGCAGTTCAATGCACTGGTGAGCAAATACCAGCAGATCTACGGCGGCGCACTGGTGGAACTGGACGGCAAGCAGCTCACCATCCCGCAGCTGGGCCCCTACAAAGAGGGCCTCGACCCCGCCGTGCGCCGCGCCGCCTACGAGGCCGAAGCCGGTTACTTCGACGCGCATCGCGATGAACTGGATGCGCTGTACGGTGAGATCGTCAAAAACCTGAACGCACAGGCCAAGGTTCTGGGCTATAAGGACTACAGCGAACTGTCCTACGTGCGTATGAACCGCATCGGCTATGGTCCCGAGGAGATCAAGAAGTTCCGCGACCAGGTGGCAAACGATGTGGTGCCTCTGCTGCAGAAGGTGATGGCCATGCGCGCCAAACGCACCGGCATCGCCCACCCCACCTTCACCGACCTGCCCATCATGTTCAAGGACGGCAACCCCAAGCCCATTCCCGGCTACGAAGCCCGCATGGACGCCGCCCGCACCATGTACCATGAGCTGAGCCCCGAGACCGCGGAGTTCATCGACTTTATGCAGGACAACGAGCTGTTCGATGTGGAGAGCCGCCCCGGCAAGATGTCCGGCGGCTATATGACCAGCCTGCCCAGCTACAAGGCCCCCTTTATCTTCGCCAACTGGAACAACACCTCCGGCGATGTGGATGTGCTGACCCACGAGTGCGGCCACGCTTTTGAAGGCTATGTGGCCGAGCGCAACCCGGAGGTTCCCGCCGACCTCGAGTGCCCCGGCATGGAGAGTGCTGAGATCCATTCCATGGCCATGGAATTCCTCACCGCGCCCTGGCACCACCTGCTGTTCGGCAAGGACACCGATAAATATGCCCTGCTCCACGCCGAGGACAGCTTTGTGTTCCTGGCCTACGGATGCGAGGTGGACGAGTTCCAGCACATCATGTACCAGAACCCGGACCTGACCCCCGACCAGCGCAACGCCGAGTGGCTCAAGCTGGAAAAGAAGTACCGCCCGTGGATCGATTTTGACAATCTGCCCTTCTACGGGCGCGGTGCAGGCTGGCAGCGCCAGCTGCACATCTACGAGTGCCCCTTCTACTATATCGACTACTGCCTGTCCACCATGGCGGCCCTGCAGTTCTTCCTGCTGAGCCTTACCGACCACAAGGACGCATGGCAGCGCTATCTGCGTCTGGTGCGCCGCGCCGGTCTTGCCAGCTACACCGAGCTGCTCCAGACTGCCGGGCTGAAGGTGCCCTTCGAGGACGGCAGCATCAAGGGCATTGCCCAGCAGATGACCGACTGGCTGGAAGCCCATCAGGTGTAAAAAAGTCGTTTCGTGTCGTTCTGCGGGCCTTTCGTGCAGTTCCCGGCCGCAGTGGGCGTCCGCCTGCTATACTCAGGGCAAAGAACCCCGCTGCCGCATGGCAATGGAACTGGAAAGGAGCCCTGTTTTTATGAAACTGCCTGCATGGTCCAAGCGTCTTCTCGCCGGTGTGTGCACGGCCGCCCTGCTGGCGGGCGGTGCCTCTGCACTGGCCCTCAGCCCCGCCGCGCTGCCCGCGCCGGAAGCGCTCTCGGTCACGAACGCCTCCGATGCACAGCTGCGCGCTGCCCTGTCCAAACTGAGCGTCGTCTACAACAGCGACGCCCGGGGCTGGCAGGTCTCCAGCCCCTACGAGGACGCAAGCCTGAGCAGCGCTTCCTGCGGGCTGTACCCTTACCTGTTCCTTTCGCAGGACGACGCCACGGTCTCCCTCACGCTGGGCATGAGCTGCTTTTCCACCCAGAAGATGGAGCTGCAGTCCATCCGCGTGGAGACCAAGGACAGCACCTACAATTTCACCTGCGACGACCAGTATGACGGCGGCTATGACGCCGACCTCAAATCCTGGTTCGATTTTGAATTCTTCGCCATGGACGACCACGCCGAGTATCTGACCGAGTGGGCCGCCGCCAAGAGCGTCACCGCCACCTTCACCGGCAAGGACGGCTCCACCAGGGCCTACACCCTGACCAAGGATAACCTGCAGGCCATCCGCGACATCATGGCCGCCTATACCACCCTGCTGGATTCCGACGCCTCCACTGCCCAGAGCGTGCTGAGCAGCCTGGCAAAGTAATTTTTCCCGCTGCCGCAAAGCGGCCCCGGCGTTTGAACCGGGGCCGCTTTTTTGCGTTTATTCCGTGGCAACTGCCGCCATAATGGCTTTGATGAGCTCCCGCTGCACGGCGGTCACGCGGCGTCCGCGCTTGCCGTAGATGTAGAACTCCCATTTGAGCTGCAGGTCCTTCACCTTCCGCTTCAGAATATCTTCGGGCAGGGCGCTCTCCTTGCCCGCATAGAAAGAGACGAATCCCTGCCGCAGAAGATCGACGGTCAGCTCCCAGTCCGCATCGCCCAGCACACTGTCCACGGTCAGGCCGTATTTCTGCAGGCATTCCAGCAGCCGCGCCTGGGACTGGTTCTCGGTGTTCAGGGTAATGAGCGGAATGTTTTTCAGGTCTGCAAGGGCCAGTGCATCCCGCTGCGCCAGCGGATTCTCCCGCGACAGGATCACCCCGATGGCGCTTTCCGCCCGGGCCAGCTGGACAAAATCGCTGCTGGTCAGCGGCGAGGTCGTAATGACCAGATCGCAGTCATAGTTGCGGTAGCTGCGGCTGCGCTCGTTGTCCGTGTAGCTGTGGTAGTGCAGCTTCAGTTCCGGGTGCAGGCGCTGGAACTGCGGGAAAAAGTGCGGCGGCAGCTCCTGCAGAAGGCCCATGAAATACCCGATGCGCAGCTGGGGCTGGGCGTGGAAGCGGTGGAGTTGTAATAAGATCTCATCCCGCTCGTTCAGGTGCGGCCGCACCTGCTGCTCGAACAGCCGCCCGGCCTCGGTAAGGGCCACGCCGCCGGAATTGCGCACGAACAGCTGTACGCCCAGCTCCTGCTCCAGATTGGCCAGCGATTTGCTGATGGCCTGCTGGCTGACATAGCACACCTCGGCTGCACGGCTGAAGCTTTTCTGCTCGCAGACAGCCAGAAAGAACTCAAGCTGCTTATACTCCATGGGCTGCGTCCCTCCTACAACTGAAATTTGTACCAAGCTAACTTTTATTTGATTGCCAAAATCTTAACAAAAAGCTAAACTGTACATAGTATAATGCTTTTGCCCACACGATGCAAGAGCAGGACACACACACACAGGAAAAGAAGAAAGGAAGTACCACACTATGGAAAAGATCTCCCGCTCCGGCTTTCTGAAGCTGGCTGCCGCCGCTGCCATGAGCGGCGTGACCGCAGGTGCCCTGACCGCCTGCAATAACTCCGCAAGCTCCTCCACCGCCGCCGCTTCCGGTGCCGCCGTCTACACCCCCGGCACCTACACCGCCAAGGCCACCGGTATGGGCGAAGTGACCGTCAGCATGACCTTCACCGAAAACGCCATCACCGATGTGACCGTGGACACCGCCAATGAGACCATCGACCTGGCCCGCAACTCTGCCGAGGACTTCCAGAAGGCGCTGCTGGACGCCCAGAGCGCCGAGATCGACGGCGTTTCCGGTGCCACCTACACCTCCACCGCCGTGAAGGAAGCCGCCGCCAACTGCATCCAGCAGGCCATGGGCGTGGCTGCCGAGGCCCCTGCTGAGGCTCCTGCTGCCGAGGTGCAGAGCAGCTTCCCCGCCTGCGAGGAGAACCTGGGCGGTGCTGCCGCTGCCGGTCAGGGCGAAGTTGCCTTCGTGGCAGACCCCATCGCCGACAGTGAGATCACCGACACCGTCAACGTGGACGTTCTGGTCTGCGGCCAGGGCCCTGCCGGTATGGCTGCTGCTCTGGCCTGCGCAGAGCAGGGCCTGAAGACCGTCGCCGTGGAGAAGGGCGCTTCTCCCACCTGGCGCAGTGCCACCATGGGTGCCTTCCACGACCGCGTGCACAAGAAGTTCGGCGTGGAGTTCGACACCAAGCAGTGGCTGGACGATGCCATGGTCAACTGCTCCTACCGCGGCGAGCAGACCATCTACCAGAAGTGGATCAACACCTGCGACGAAGCGGTGGACTGGTTCCTGGACGAACTGGAAGTGCCCGTGGAGAACTACTTCCTCACCTTCAATGCCAGCGATTTCCCGGAGTTCACCGCTGCTTACGATGAGCTGAGCCTCTCCCGCAGCTGGAACACCTCCATGAACATCCCGCTCTCCACCGACGAGATCAGCGCAAAGCTGCAGGAGAAGATCACCGCAGCCGGTGCCGAAGTGCTGTTCAACACCCCTGTTGTGCAGCTGATCACCGAGGGTGAGAAGGTCGTGGGTGCCATCGTCAAGGGTGAGAACGGCTATGTGAAGTACCTGACCGCCAAGGGCGTCGTGCTGGCCACCGGCGGCTACGAGTTCAACCCCGAAAAGCTGGCCGCCTGCTGCCGCCCCCGCGACCTGGCTCTGGGCCACTGGATGAACGGCACCAAGACCAACACCGGCGACGGCCACGAGATGGCCAAGGCCATCGGCGCACTGGAGGACGAGTACCCCCACCCGCTGATGCTGGACCCCGAGCAGCTGATGCCCTACCTGCGCGTGAACAAGCGCGGCGTGCGCTTCACCGCCGAGTATGAGGCTTACAACCATCTGGCAAACGCCATTCAGGCACAGCCGGGTGCCTACGATTACTACATCGTGGACGCCAACGTGATGGACATTCTGGAAAGCATCTGGACCCCGTCCTCCAGCTGCTACGGCCCCAAGGAAGTCTGGGCCGGTGCCGCCACCAGCGATAACGCCCTGAAGGCTGACACGCTGGAAGAACTGGCCGAGAAGATGGGCGTGCCCGCTGACGCTTTCGTCGAGACCATCAACCACTGGAACGAGATGTGCGACGCCGGTGAGGACACCGACTTCCACTTCCCCGGCAAGATGATGCACAAGATCGACACCGCTCCGTTCTATGCCACCAAGGAGATGGCTTCCGCTCTGTGCACCGCCGGCGGCCTGCAGATCACCGACAAGAGCGAAGTGCTGAACACCGAGGCCCAGCCCATTGAGGGCCTGTACGCCATCGGCAATGTGTCCGGCAGCATGTTCTCCGGCACCTATCCCCACAACGAGAACTGCCTGAGCCACAGCCGCTGCGTCACCTTCGGCTACAACGTCGCAAAGACGTTGGCTGCCCTGTAAAACCTGGATCCAATCCCCGATACCGCAAAACGCCCCCGGAACGAAAACCGTTCCGGGGGCGTTTTCATGTCTTATAAAAGAGACGGGGAAGACTTACAGGGCGAAGTAACGCTTTGCATTGTCGAAGCAGATGCCCTTGACGATCTTCTCCAGTGCCTTCTCGTCATCGGGATACTCGCCGTCCTCGACCCACTGGCCGATCAGGTTGCACAGGATGCGGCGGAAGTAATCGTGACGGGTGTAGCTCAGGAAGCTGCGGCTGTCGGTCAGCATGCCAACGAAGTTGCCCAGCAGGCCCAGGTTTGCCAAGCTCTTCATCTGGTTCTCCATGCCGATCTTCTGGTCGTTGAACCACCATGCGGAACCATGCTGGATCTTGCCCGGCACCTCGGTGCTCTGGAAGCAGCCCAGAATGGTGCCGATCTGCTCGTTGTCAGCAGGGTTCAGGCTGTAGATGATGGTCTTGGGGCACTCGTTGGTCTCATCCAGAGCGCTCAGCAGAGCAGCGATCTCGCCGCCGCAGGATGCAGTATTGATCATATCAAAGCCGGTATCGGGGCCGAACTTTGCATACTGGCGGCGGTTGACATTGCGCAGGCAGTTGTAGTGGATCTGCATGGCAATGTTCAGACGATGATACTGCTTACCCAGATGGATCAGGATGTAGGTCTGGTACTTCTCTGCTTCCTCGGTGGTGCAGGTCTCACCGGCCATGACCTTCTGGTAGATGGCGTTGACCTCGTCCTTGGAAGCCTCGCGGTAGGGGATGTAATCCAGGCCGTGGTCGGAAGCGCGGCAGCCCATCTCGGCGAAGAACTCGATGCGCTTGGTCAGGGCATCGGTGACGCAGTCGATGCAGGCCAGCTTTTCCTTGCCCACAACGGCAGCCAGCTTAGCCATGTACTCAGCAAAGCCGGGCTTGCTGATGTTGAGGGCCTTATCCGGGCGGAAGGAGGGAGCCACGGTGAACTTGATGGTGGGATCCTCCTTGATCTTCTTGTGCCAGTACAGGTCATCGATGGGGTCATCGGTGGTGCCGATGAAGGCAACATTGCTCTGCTCGATCAGGCCGCGCACAGTCAGCTTGGGATCGTGCTGCAGCTTGTCGTTGCACAGGTTCCACACTTCCTCAGCGGTGTCGCCGTTCAGCACGCCGTCGTAGCCGAAGAAAACGTGCAGCTCCAGATTGGTCCAGTGGTACATGGGGTTGCCAATGGCCATGGGCAGAGCCTCGGCAAACTTCTGGAAGCGCTCGCGGTCGGGCTTGTCACCGGTGATGTACTCCTCGGGCACGCCGTTGGAACGCATCACGCGCCACTTATAATGATCGCCGAAATAGCTGCCGTCCGGGTTGCGGCCGCCCAGCCACACCTGAGTGATGTTCTCAAAGCGGCGGTTCTCGTAGATCTCGCGGGGAGGGATGTGGCAGTGATAGTCGCAGATGGGCATAGCAGCTGCATAGTCGTGATACAGATGCTGTGCGGTAGCAGACTGGAGCATGAAGTCCTTATCCATAAATGCTTTCATGGGATTTTAACTCCTTTTCTCTGATGAGTGATGAGTTTGTTAAAATTTAGACAAAAACGGGCATGAAATGCACCTGCTTTGGACGGGCAGGCTGCCTTATTCTTAGTATACCGGAAAACGCCGATGTATACAACTGAAAAACTGCCAAAATTTCACCCTCAGAATTGTATAAACCGCTGGAAATGCGCTGAATAGCCATTTTTGGACTAAAAACATTGCACAAAACACTTGACTTCTTTGTATACAACAGCATAAAATAGGAGCAGAAGATGGCAGGGAAAACGAGAGCCTGCCATGCAAAGCAAGTTTATAAAGGAGATCAATAAGATGGAAACTTTGAACTACAAGGTTCTGGAAGGCACTGGCTACAACGGCTACATCCTGAAGGATGCTCCCGTTAAGGTAATGCAGTTCGGCGAGGGCAACTTCCTGCGTGCTTTCGTGGACTATTTCTACGATATTGCAAACGAGAAGGCCGGCTATAACGGCAAGGTCAAGCTGGTGCAGCCCATCGGCAACTTCCCCCAGATGGCAGACTGGATCAACGAGCAGGAGGGTCTGTACACCCTGTACCTGCGCGGCAGCGAAAAGGGCCAGAAGGTGGACGCAAAGCGGGTGATCTCCTGCGTGTCCGACTGCGTGTGCCCCTACATCGATAACAAGTGGGACGAGGTTCTGGCTCTGGCTCGCTCGGAGGATCTGGAGACTGTTGTATCCAACACCACAGAGGCCGGCATTGCCTACACCAAGGGCGACAGCCAGTTCGATCAGGTTCCCCCCAACAGCTTCCCCGCAAAGCTGACCCGCGTGCTGTTCGAGCGCTACAAGGCCTTCAACGGCGCTGCCGATAAGGGTCTGGTCATCCTGAGTTGCGAGCTGATCGACAACAACGGCAAGGAGCTGCAGAAGTGCTGCAACAACTATGCCAAGGATTGGGATCTGGAGCCCGCCTTCATCGACTGGATGAACACTGCCAACACCTTCTGCTCCACTCTGGTGGACCGCATCGTTCCGGGCCGCATCCGTGACCCGCAGGAGCTGGCCGCTCTGGAAGAGGCCAACGGCTACCACGATGCTGTTCTGGACGTGGGCGAAGTGTTCGGCGTCTGGGTCATCGAGGGCCCTGCAGGTCTGGAGGACAAGCTGCCGTTCAAGAAGGCCGGCGTCAACGTCATGGTCGTGCCCGACGTTACCCCCTACAAGAAGCGCAAGGTCCGCATCCTGAACGGCGCACACACCGGCTTTGTGCTGGGCGCTTATCTGGCAGGCTTTGATATCGTCCGCGACTGCATGCACAACGATACCGTGCGCGGCTTTATGAACAAGATGCTGCACGAGGAGATCATCCCCACCCTGCCGCTGGACAAGAAGGATCTGGAGGACTTTGCCTCTGCTGTTGAGGATCGCTTCAACAACCCCTTCGTCAACCACGAGCTGATGAGCATCTCCCTGAACTCCACCTCCAAGTGGAAGGCTCGCAACATGCCCTCCTTCCTCGCTTACATCGAGGAGCAGAAGCAGCTGCCCAAGTGCCTGACCATGTCTCTGGCTGCTTACATCGCCTTCTACTCCAACGATATTCAGGAGCGCACCGCAGACGGCCTGATCTGCAAGCGCCCCGCAGGCAACACCTACAAGATCCAGGACGACGCATGGGCTCTGGACTTCTACTTCGCACACAAGGACGACACCGCTGCGCAGCTGGTGCATGCTGTGCTGACCAACACCCAGATGTGGGATCAGGATCTGACCAAGATCGAGGGTCTGGAAGCCGCTGTGCTGGCAGATCTGGAAATGATCCGCACGCAGGGTGCCGAGGCTGCTTACAAGAGCTGCCTGTAAGCTGAAAAATCAACCTACCCGCACAACAAAGGGCTGCTGCTTTGGGCAGCAGCCCTTTTGTGCGATACGATAAGGAGAACAACTATGCCGCAGGCAATTCATATCAGCCCCATCGACAATGTGGTCGTTGCCCTGCACCCCATTGCCAAGGGCACGCTGGTGGAGGTGGACGGCCTTGCCGTCACCGCACTGGAGGATATCCCGCAGGGTCACAAGATGGCAGTCAAGCCCATTAAGAACGGCGAGAACGTCATCAAGTATGGCTTCCCCATCGGTCATGCCACCGCAGACGCCGCCCCCGGCACCTGGATGCACACCCATAATGTGCACACCAACCTGTCCGGCGAGGTGGAGTACAGCTATAACCCCGCCCCGGATCTGGCTCCGCTGCCTAAGGTCGAGCCGGAGACCTTTATGGGCTTCCGCCGCAAGGATGGCCGCGCCGCCATCCGCAACGAGATCTGGATCATCCCCACCGTGGGCTGCGTGAACGATATCGCCAAGAAGATGGTAGCCGACAATCAGGATCTGGTCACCGGCTCCATCGAGGGTCTGTACACCTTCACCCATCCCTTCGGCTGCAGCCAGACCGGCCACGACCACGCACAGACCCGCAAGCTGCTGGCTGCGCTGGTGCGCCACCCTAATGCCGCCGCCGTTCTGGTGCTGCATCTGGGCTGCGAGAACCTGCAGCACGATCAGTTCGTGGAGGAGCTGGGCGAGTACGACCACGACCGCGTCAAGTTCCTGACCTGTCAGGACGTGGAGGACGAGTTTGCCGCCGCCCGCGATATTTTGAAGGAGCTGGCTGCCTACGCCGGGCAGTTCAAGCGCGAGCCCATCCCCGTGTCTGAGCTAGTGGTGGGCATGAAGTGCGGCGGTTCGGATGGCTTGTCCGGCATCACCGCCAACCCCACCATCGGCCGCTTCTCCGACATGATGGGTCAGCGCGGCGGCTCTACCGTGCTGACCGAGGTGCCCGAGATGTTCGGTGCAGAGGGCTTCCTGATGGATCGATGCATCAATAAGGAAGTGTTCGTCAAGGCCGAGCACATGATCAACGGCTTCAAGGATTACTTCATCAGCCACAACGAGGTGGTGTACGATAACCCCTCTCCGGGCAACAAGGCCGGCGGCATCACCACGCTGGAGGATAAGAGCTGCGGCTGCGTGCAGAAGGGTGGCACCGCCCCCATCATGGACGTCATCGGCTACGGCGATCCCGTGGTGACCAAGGGTCTGAATATGCTCTACGGCCCGGGCAACGATCTGGTCTCTGCCACCGCCATGACGGCAGCAGGTGCACACCTGATTTTGTTCTCCACCGGCCGCGGCACCCCGTTCTCCGCTCCGGCTCCCACCCTGAAGATCTCCACCAACACCCCGCTGGCAGAGAAGAAGGGCGGCTGGATCGATTTCAACACCGGTGTCATCGCGGATGGTGAAAAGACCATCGACGAGGCCGCAAAGGACCTGCTGGATCTGGTCATCCGCGTTGCAAGCGGCGAGCAGACCAAGGCCGAGAAGCACGGCTTCCGCGAGATTTCCATCTTCAAGGACGGCGTCGTTCTGTAAAAATCAAAGGCTGCTGAGCGGTTCGCGCCGCCCGGCGGCCTTTTTGTGCATCTGTGAGCCACAGAAAGGATGTGTTTTTATGGCTATGACCACCCGTATGATGATCTATGCATTTCTGCTTTACGGCGGCATTTTTGCTGCCATCGTGGCGGTTGTTGCAAGGGTCATAAAATATCTCATCCGCTATGGCATTGATTATTATTTTGAAAAACTGGCCGAATACCAGAAGCATAAGGAGGACTGAACTATGAATCAGATCACCACCCGTTATGTCACCGAAAACGGTGCCTGCTATGAGCAGTACGTCATCTCCGACCCCGCCGCCAAGACCGAACTGGTCATCACCCCGGAGCGCGGCGGCATGATCACCGGCTTTACCCTCGACGGCGACGAGTACATCTGGACTCGCCGCCCCAACTTCTCTGAGTGCAACCGCCCCCGCTTCGGCGTGCCGGTGCTGTTCCCCAACTGCGGCGGCCCGGACGGCGGCGTGCATATGTTTGACGGCAAGGCTTACCCCATGGAGAACCATGGTCTGGCCGACCTGTGCGCATGGGACGTGGAAAGCGTCGGCCCGGACGGCGTGACCCTGGTGCTGGAATCCACCCCGCTGACCAAGTTCCTGTACCCCTTCGACTTCACCCTGCTGGTGACCTATAACCTCGTGGGCAATAAGGCCACCATCAGCCTGACCGTCATCAACGAAGGCGGCACCGATATGCCCTTCAGCTTCGGCTATCACCCCTATTTCATGGCTTCCAAGCTGGAAAATGTGGACTTCGACATCCACTGCGCCACCTGCTCCGAGAGCGCCAAGGGTGAGCAGCCCGCCGCACCGAAAAAGATCACCCTCACCCGCAAGGAAGGTGCCGACAACACCATCCGCCTGCTGACCGGCGTGCAGTTCCCTATGACCTTCACCGACAGCGGCAACGGCCACAAGGTGACTGTGGATGCCGATGAGACCTTTGACAACGGTGTGCTGTGGCAGCAGGATGCCGAGAACTTCGTCTGCATGGAGCCCTGGAACGGCTGGGCCAACAGCGTGAACGAGGAAGGCAGGCACGAGGTGCTGGAGCCGGACGAGGCCATGACCAGCGAGTGGAGCATCACCATCGAGAAGGTCT
>OLSN01002852.1_pt1 | contig 11865 bp, 14 predicted proteins | sample 1672411 | NCBI WGS metagenome assembly OLSN01 (sample SAMEA3136683, study PRJEB25190) | human gut metagenome | biome: human gut; feature: human-associated habitat; material: faeces | place: Austria | collected 2013
TGCGGCATCGGCATCAATCTGGCCCAGCCCCAGAGCTATTTTGACGCCGCCAACCTGCCCAACGGCACCTCGTTGGCGCTGCAGGGGGCAAACGTTGATCTTGCCGCCGACCCTGCCTGGCTGGCCGAGGGCCTGACCGACTTTGGCTTTGACCGCAACCTGTACACCTTTGCCCGGGACGGCTTTGCGCCCTTCCGGGAGGAGTACAAGGCCGCCTGCGTCAATCTGGGCCGCCGGGTCACCTTTGACCTGCCGGAGGGCGGGCAGGGCGCCGGGGAGGCCATCGACGTGGACGAGGAAGGACGCCTTGTGGTGCGCACCGACAGCGGCGAAGTGCATGTGTTCACCGGCGAAGTATCGGTGCACGGCATCTACGGGGCCGTGTAATATGCAAAAAGAGCCGCTGCTGCACGGATGATGTGCAGCAGCGGCTCTTATCGTTCGGCTTATCTTCTCCGCTTCATTCTGCGCCGCCGGTTCAGGTTGAGGGAACCGCCGCCGCATGCCAGCGTGACAACGCTCAGCACGAGCAGGATGACCGCCAGTGCGGCCAACAGCAGCAGGGTGGACCGGCTGTCGGTGCGGAAGTCGGAGACGTACTCCTGATGGGTCACCAGATCCACCTGGCCTACCTCGCAGCCGTCCAGATACACCGTGGCGGTGCCCAGCTTCTGGCCGTTTTTCACGGTGGCCGACACGCTCTCGGGCAGGTCAAAGGAATAGCTCACCTTGTCGTCCGCGTGGCCGTAGCCGCTGACCGGAGCAGCCGCATACAGTTCCACCTCCGGATGGGTGCGGCATTTGGTCAGGTCCACGGTGGTCACCACGGTCTGGGTGTCCACCAGCGGCCGGTCAGCAAAGCTGGCAAAGGCCCAGTCAAACAGTTCGTCGCACTCGCTGTACAGATGCTCGTTGCTGTCGCTGCCCAGGATCACAAGGCCGTAGGTGTGGCCGTCCTTTTGGGCAAGGGCCACCGCACAGCGGCCTGCCAGGGTGGTAAAACCGCCCTTGACCCACTTGACAGAATCCTTATAATAAGCACCAGAGGCGTCCATCAGCGGGTTGGAGCTGCTGATGGTGCGCTGCTCGCTGTGGAAATTCGTCTGGCCCAGCGTATAGGTGGTGGAACCGGCCACCTGCGCAAAGGTCTCGTTGGCCGCGCAGGCCGCCGCGATCTTTGCCATGTCCTCTGCCGAGGCCACATTGCCGTAATCGTACAGGCCGTGGGCGCAGGTAAAGGTGGCACTGGTGCAGCCCAGCTCTGCGGCACGGGCGTTCATCTGCTGGATGAAGGCATTCAGGCTGCCGCCCACGTCCCAGGCGATGACGCTGGCCGCGTCGTTGGCACTGGTGATGAGCAGGGCGTTCAGCAGGTCGATGCGGCGCACCGTCTCCCCGATGCGCAGGCCCATGGTGGTGCCGTTGGCGTTCTGGATATCCTTGAACTCCTGCGTCAGGTCGGTGGGCACGGTCACTTCACCGTTCAGGTCCTTGCCGCTTTCCACCAGCAGCAGGGCAGTCATCAGCTTGGTCAGGCTGGCCACATATTTCTGCTGGTCGGCGTTCTGGCTCAGGATCGTCTTGCCGGTGTCCGCGTTGAACAGATACACCGCCTCAGTCTCTGTTGCAGTCTGGACGGGCATGGGGTATACTGCAAATACCGGCAGCACTGCGCTGACGGCGACCACCAGCGTGAGCACCAGTGCCGCCAACCGGCGGCAGAACGTGTTGTGAAGCATGAAGGTACCCCCTTGAATCCCGCTCCGGCAAAACCGGCGCGCACATTTTTGTTCCTTACTTATAAGAATACCATAAAAGAACCAAAAGAGAAAGGTGGTTTTTAACAATGTTCTTATCCTTTTGTAGAAAAACGCCCCGCGATGAGGGCGCAGCTTTTGTAGCCCCCAGCGCTACCGTGCAGGGAGATGTGGTTTTAAAGCCCGGCTCCACCGTCTGGTACGGCGCGGTGCTGCGCGGGGATGACGGCACCCTGACCATCGGCAAAAACAGCAATGTACAGGATAACGCGGTGCTGCACTGCGACATCGGCGGCTGCGTGACCCTTGGCGAAAACGTCACGGTAGGGCACTGTGCACTGGTGCACGGCTGTACCGTAGGGGATGGCAGTTTAATCGGGATGCACGCCACATTGCTGAACCACTGCGTGGTGGGCAAAAACTGCATCATCGGGGCAGGGGCGCTGGTGCCGGAGGGCATGGTCATCCCGGACAATTCCGTGGCGGTGGGCGTGCCCGCCCGGGTCATCAAGCAGGTGAGCGCCGCGCAGGTGGAAGCCAACCTGCACAACGCCGCGCACTATGTAGAGCACGGAAAACTGCACGCAGAGCAGATGAAAAACGGGTAAATGAATTTAGAATACGCTCTGCGGGGTTACCCTCACCCTCTCAGGCGCTCCCGCGCCAGATTCCCCTTTTTGTCACCTGCGGTGACATCTTCCCCCGGAGCGGGGGAAGTCTTTCCTCTCAGGGAGAGCCAAGCCGTAAGGTTTACCACTAAAGTTTTAGGTGCAATGAGAAAGCTTCCGGGCGTGCCCGCTCCCCCTTGGGGGAGCTGTCGCGCAGCGACTGAGGGGCTATAAATGGAGAAGCGAAAAAAGCGTTAAAGCGATAGCGCCGACTGGCGCAGCGCTAGCTTTTTTGTGCTTCGACTTCTTCTTTAGGATTGTCAAGGGCGTGCAGCCCTTGACCCGTTGCGGGGTGGGTGGAGTCCAGAGGTAGGGAGGGGGGAGTCGGAACACCCCTCCCTGCCTCTGGCCCAGCGGAGCGTCCCTGCACGCTGATGGCAAGCAGAAACTTCCCCCGCAGCGCGCATTTTGAATCGTTCACCCCGTCAGCCAGCACAGCTGCTGCACGGTAAGGCGGGGCTGCAAAGCGCGGTTGACCGCACACGCCAGCAGCGCCGCGCCGTGGGCGATGACGCTGTCCAGTGCGCGGGGCGTGACCACAAGGTCTGCGCCCTCCTGCGCTTGCATCAGGGTGGGGATGCCCGCCGCCACCACCGGCACGCCTAAGGTGTCCCGGGTCAGGTGGCGGGTGTGGTCGGCCTGCGCCGGGTAAAGCCCCGAGTCCGAAAACTGCACCGTGCGCCCCAGCCGCTGCCCCTCGGCAGAGCAAAGACTGTCCACGCAGACCACCGCCGCCGGGCGCAGCTGCCCCACCAGTGCCGCCGCCAGCTGCTGAAGCGAAAGCCCGGTGGCTGCCGCCACCCCGGGCGCAACGGCTGCTACCGGGCGCAAGCCCCGCACCGGCGGGGCAGCGCCCGCGCCCATGGTAACAAGGATGCGCTGCACCGTGCGCGGGCCAAGGGCATCGGCAGTGATACGGCGGTTGCCCACCCCCAGCACCAGCACAGGGCCTTTGGGCGGCAAAAGGGCGCGCAGCTCCCGGGCGCACACCTCGATGACGGCGGCGTCCCGCTCGTCCAGGACGCTGACGCTGGGCATTTCCAGCGTGACATACCTGCCCCGGGGGCGGCTGAGCCCCTCGCGGGCAACTTCTACCCGCGTCACTGTCACCCCGCCGTGGCGGGCGGTGGCCAGCCGCACCCCTGCGGGCAGGGGCTGCGCCGCGCCGCTGAACAGCTCGTCGGCCATATCCGTAGTACGCATTTCCACACTCTCCGTTCCTTTTTGGGGCAAAAGCCCGCTTTCTTGCCGGAAAGTATGGGAAAAATAAAACTTTTCCAAACAAAAATCAAAAAAACGCTTGCGCTGGTACGCGAAATATGGTATCATAGGGTGCGCTGTTATAGGTAGCCAAGGAGGTGGAACGAATGCCTAACATCAAATCTCAGAAGGACCGCGTCGTGCAGGCTGCTGCAGAGCAGGCTCACAACAAGGCCATTAAGACCAACCTGAAAACAGTCGTCAAGAAGGCAGACGCTGCCATCGATGCGAATGCCGCTGACAAGGACGCAACCGTCCTGGCTGCTGTTTCCGCGATCGACAAGGCTCGCGCTAAGGGTGTCATCAAGAAGAACACCGCCAGCCGCAAGATCAGCCGTATGGCAAAGCGTGCTAACAAGAACGCTTGATCGCGCAGTTTGATTGACGAACAAAACCTCTGTACCGGGTATCCGGCACAGGGGTTTTTGTTTTTTGTCCGGGCCTTACGCCCCGCACAGCGCGGCAAGGCTCTGCCGCCGCACCGGCTGTAGCAGCTGTTCCGGCGGCAGGGGCTGCGGCGGCACCATCCACCACACCGCCCACGCTGCAGGGACCACCGCCGCCAGCATAAGCCCCGGGTACAAAAGTGCCGGCTCGTGCAGCCACGGGCTGCCGGGCGGCAGCACCAGCGCCGTGCACAGACACAGCGCTGCCCACAGCTCCCACAATACGGTCTGTCCGCTGTGTTTCATGCGCCTCACCTCCGTTTTGCCCCCAGTTTACCAGCCGCCGGGTGCAAAATATGGCGAAGCAGCGCAGACAAGCAGCAATTTCCGCAAGCCGCAAACGCATTCCATTATTCAGTTCTGGTCGTGGCTTTTGCCCACAAGGCTGCACACCACGCCGCAGACAAGGCTTGCGGTGATGCCCGCAGAAGCAGCGGTCAGCCCGCCGGTCAGGATTCCGATAGCCCCCTTTTCCGCCACGGCGGTGCGCACCCCCTTTGCCAGCAGATGCCCAAAGCCCAGCAGCGGCACGCTCGCCCCCGCACCGGCAAACTCTGCCAGCGGCGCATACAGCCCCACCGCCGAAAGTACCACTCCCGCCACCACATAGCCGGTCAGGATGCGGGCCGGGGTCAGCTTTGTCAGGTCGATGAGCAGCTGCCCCACCGCGCAGAGGACACCGCCTATTAAAAACGCCCACAGATAGTTCATTTCAGCTCTCCTTTTCCGGCGCGGTCAGTTCCACCAGATGCGCCACCGCCGGGATGCTCTCCTTCTGCAAAAAGGTGGTCTGGCTCATCAGTGCCCCGGTGGCGATGAACAGCACCCGGCGGTTGCCGCGGCGCAGCAGTTTTGGCAGGATATGCGCGCAGAGCACGGCGGCGCAGCAGCCCGCGCCCGAACCACCGCTCTTTACCCGCTGCTCCTCGGCATCGTAAAGCAGACAGCCGCAGTCCGCGTGGTTTTTCAGCAGCAGACCCTCTGCCGCCAACAGTTCCCGCAGCATCTGACTGCCTACCAGCCCAAGGTCGCCGGTGTAGATGCAGTCAAAATCCCGCAGTTCTGCATGGGTATCGGCAAGATAATGCAGCAGGGTGGCGGCTGCTGCCGGTGCCATGGCTGCGCCCATGTTGTTGATATCCTTGATGTTATAATCCTGCACCCGGCCAAGGGTCGTGGCGGCAATGCCCACCCCCTGCCCTGCCGGACACAGCAGGCAGCACCCGGCGGCGGTAGCCGTCCACTGCGCGGTAGGGGTGCGCACCGCGCCGTAGCTCAGTGGAGTGCGGAACTGACGTTCTGCCGCGCAGAAATGGCTGGAAGTCATGGCCAGCAGGTTCTGTGCCGTCCCGCTGCTGCACAGTGCCGCGCCCAGCGCCAGCGCCTCGGCCATGGTGCTGCACGCGCCGAACAGCCCCGCAAAGGGCACACCCAGCTCCCGCAGCGCGTAGCCGGAGGCCGTGCACTGCGCCTGCAAATCCCCTGCCAGCGCAAGGTCCACCCGCTCTGCGGGCAGAGACGCTTTTTGCAGGCAGAGCCGTGCCGCCCGCAGCTGCAATTGCTTTTCAGCAGCCTCCCAACTGCGCTGCCCCAGCCAGTTGTCGGTGGTCAGTTCATCAAAGCCCGCCGCCAGCGGGCCATCGCTCTCTTTTTTGCCGCCAACCGCCGCCTGTGCGGCGATGACCGGCGGGGTGTGGAACAACAGGGTATCGCCCCGACGCTCTGTCATAAAAAATTTCTCCCTTTCTGCAAAAAATGCCCCGGAACGTGCTATACTGTTGCTGCGGCGCTGCAATATCCGGCGGGGCTGTTCCGTATTATAGGACAGAAGCCCCCAACAGCCACAGCACCACACCGTACACCACCGCCGCCAGCGTGCCGTATACGATGACCGGCCCGGCGATGAGGAACATCTTTGCGCCCGTGCCCGTCACCCGTCCCTCGGCCTTGAACTCAATGGCCGCGCTGACCACCGCGTTGGCAAAGCCGGTGATGGGCACCAGCGACCCCGCCCCGGCCTTTGCCGCCAGTTTCTGGTACCAGCCCAGTGTGGTCAGCACCGCCGAGAGCAAAATCAAGGTGCAGCTGGTCAGGGTGCCTGCCGTTTCGGCGTCCGCGCCCTGCCGCAGAAACAGCTGGCGCAGCCCTTCGCCCAGCAGACAGATGCCGCCGCCTACACAAAACGCCCACAGGCAGTCTGCCAGAAGCGGCGAATGCGGCCCCGCCTTCTGCACCCGGCGTGCGTATTCCTGCGCTGTCATCTTCATCTTCCCGCGCCCCCTTTTGCGGATAGTCTGCCCGGGGCGGCGGGTGCTTATCCTTTTTTTGCGAAAGAAGGTATAGTCTATGCGTTCTTCCCATCATCATAACCATCACGCCCGCCGTCTGCTCTGCCTGACGGCGCTGGCCTGTTTTGTGGCGGGCGGCGCTGCCTACGCCTGCACCCACAAAGCTGCGGTGCCGCAGCTGCCCGAGCTGCCTGCCGAGAGCCTTGAGCAGCCCGCCGAATACGGCGTGCAGCAGAGCACCCTTACCGCCGCACAGGCGCAGACCATTTTGGATGACCCCCGCATGATCCTTGTGAGCCGCACCCACCCGATAACGGAGGACTACCCCGTCGAGACCAAGGAATGCGGCTCGGCTACCGCCATCAACAAGACTTTGCAGACCGAAGCCGCCGATGCCTTTCTCTCCATGCAGGCTGCTGCCGCCAAGGACGGCGTGGATGTGCGGATGCAGAGCGGCTACCGCAGCGTCAGCTACCAGAAAAAGCTGTACGACAACAAGACCCAGTACTACCGCGATAAGGGTCTGAGCGAAGCTGCCGCCCGGGAAAAGGCGGCTGTCATCGTGAACCCGCCGGGCTGCTCGGAGCACAACTGCGGCCTTGCCGCCGACCTGAACAGCCCGGAGCACACCACCCTTGACACCGGCTTTGCCGACACCGCCGCTTTCCGCTGGCTGTGCGAGAACGCAGAGCAGTACGGCTTTATCCTGCGCTACCCCAAGGAAGCCGAAAGCGTGACCGGCATCACCTACGAGCCGTGGCACTGGCGCTATGTGGGCCCGGAAAACGCCGCCCTGCTCAACCGGAGCGGCCTGTGTCTGGAGGACGCAGTCGCCGTTTTGCAGCGCATTGCCGCCGGGGAGACCGTGACCGGTTAAAATCCGATGAAAACTGCCGGAAAACCCTGTGGGGTGCGTTGCAATTTACCTGCTGTTATGGTAAGATAAGTACAGTCTGCCCGTGTGCGCGATACCGCCCCGGGCTGTGACAAATGAATTCAACAAAAGAAGGAATATTTTATGATAAACCGCACAAAACTTTCTGTGATCGCCGTCAGCGCCGTGCTGGCTGTTGCCCTGACCGGCTGCGGCGGCAGCGCTTCTTCCGCGCCGTCCTCCGTGTCCAGCGCCTCTGCCTCTGCACCGGCTTCCAGCACTGCCGCCCCGGCGGCGGATACCACCGAAAACGGCACCGCCGATCTGGACAGCACCGTGGAGTCCCTGCTGGCTGTCAACCCCATCTCCAACCAGTTCGAGATCGCCGCCATGAACATCGAGTACGACTTCGGCCTGAAGGCGGAGGACGTAGCCGCCTACAAGGGCGTGAAGAGCAATGACAACGGCGATGCCGGCCTTGTGCTGGTGGTGGAAGCTGCTTCCGGCAAGGCACAGGACGTGGTGACCGCGCTGGAAAGCTACAAGCAGGATCAGGTGGCTTTCTACGGCAACTACGCCGAGTTTGCACAGGCACAGAGCAACGTGGAAAACGCCATCATCTCCTCCAAGGGCGACCGTGTGGTCATGGTGATTGCCTCCAACGAGTGCTCCGCAGACCTGAACAGTGCTGTGGACAGCGCCCTGAACAGCTGAATCTGACCTTCTGAGCCGGTGCCATCTGCGGCATCGGCTTTTTTCAGTAGAAAGCCCCTGATGAGGGGTATTTCTGCTGAAGCCGCGCCCGCATCCGTCATGCCACCTTCCCCCCGGCCGGGGGAAGGCTGAGTTTGTAATTCCGTGTAAAAAAGGAGGCTGACCCCTTGGTTTTCAGCACCATCATCTTCCTGTTCCGCTTTTTGCCCATCACGCTGGCGCTGTACTATCTTGCCCCCGCAAAACTGAAAAACACCGTGCTGTTTTTGTGCAGTCTGGTGTTCTACTGCTGGGGCGAGGTACGCTTTTTCCCGGTCATGGTGGCGCTTATCCTCATCAACTACCTCAGCGGCCTTGCCATCGAACATTTTGATGCAAAGCCCGCGCTGCGCCGCTTTTTTCTGCTGGTGGCGCTCATTGGCAGCTTAGGGATGCTGTTCTACTTCAAGTACGCAAACTTTGTGCTGCGCAGCGTGAATGCCCTGCTGGGCACCGCCTTTGCCGAAATTCAGGGCATCGGCACCTTGCCGCTGGGCATCAGCTTCTACACCTTCCAGACCCTTTCCTACTCCATCGACGTCTACCGCCGGGATGTAAAAGCCGAGCGCAATATCATCGACTTCGGCGCTTATGTGGTCATGTTCCCGCAGCTCATCGCGGGGCCTATCGTCAAGTACCGGGACGTCTCCGACCAGCTGCACGTCTATAAGCACCGCTATAACCTCAAGCAGATCGAAGAGGGCATGACCCTGTTCACCTTCGGTCTTGCCAAAAAGGTGCTGCTGGCGGACGCCGTGGGCGCATTGTGGACGGACATTATCGGGGTAGCCGACAGCCCCTCCACCACCTTTGTGGGTCTGGCAAACGCTTCCACCCCGCTGGTGTGGCTGGGCATCATCGCATACAGTTTGCAGCTGTACTTCGATTTTTCCGGCTACTCCCTCATGGGCATCGGCATGGGCAAGATGCTGGGCTTCGACTTCCCTGCAAACTTCAACTACCCCTATATCTCCGCTTCCATCACCGAGTTCTGGCGGCGCTGGCACATGACCCTGTCCGGCTGGTTCCGAGAGTATGTGTATATCCCGCTGGGCGGCAACCGCAAGGGGCTCAAGCGGCAGATCCTGAACCTGTTCATCGTGGAGCTGCTCACCGGCATCTGGCACGGCGCGAACTGGAACTTTATCTGCTGGGGCCTTTACTACTTTGTGCTGCTGGCGGTCGAAAAGCTGTTCCTGCTGCCCTACCTGAAAAAGGGTAAGGTGTGGCCGCACCTGTACACCCTGTTCCTCGTGGTGGTGGGCTGGGCGATGTTTGTAGGCAACGACACCGGCGTGTCCTTCGGGCTGCTGTTCCAAAAGCTTTTTGTCCCCTCCGGCGGGGTGTCGCCGCTGTATTTCCTGCGGAATTACGGCGTGCTGCTGGCGGTAAGCGTGGTGTGCTGCACCCCGCTGATCGAAAAGCTGTGGGACGTGCTGCGCAAGAACGTGGTCACCCGCTGCGCCGCCATCCTGACGCTGCTGGTGGTCTCCACCGCCTATGTGGTGGGCAGCACCAACAGCCCGTTCCTGTATTTTAACTTTTAAGGAGGCGGGAAGATGTCCAAACACGAGAAAAAGACCTCCTCCCTTTTGCACTACCCGGTGCTGGTGGTGTTCAGCCTGTTTTTCATCGGGCTGTTCGCGCTGGATATGGTCACCCCGGATCGCAGCTACAGCGAGCTGGAGAACACCACTCTAAGCCAGCGCCCGGCGCTGACCCAGTTCACCGCCAAGGGGCTGAACAGCTACTTTACCGCCTACACCAAATACGTCAAGGATCAGGTGGCGGGGCGCGACCAGTGGATCAGCCTGCAGAGCGTGGTGGAGACCACCCTGCTGCAAAAGCAGCAGAACGGCGGCATCCTGCTGGGCAAGGAGCACATGATGTTCCCCCGCACCTACGGGCTGCTTTCCAGCGAGGAGCGCACCCTGCCCAAAAACACCGCAGCGCTCACCAGCCTGTGCCAGCGCTACCCGGGCAAGGTGAATGTACTGGTGGCACCCGCCGCCAGCGATATCTATAAAGAGAACGTGCCCGCCAACGCCCCTCTGCTGGACGAGGACGGCTACCTTGACCAGCTTTCCGCTGCGGTGCAGGCGGCCGGCGGCAGCTTTGTGGACGTGCGTCAGACCCTTACCGCCCACAAGAGCGAGTATATTTATTACCGCACCGACCACCACTGGACGAGCCTTGGCGCCTACTACGCTTACAGCCAGCTGTGCCAGACCCTTGACCTTACCCCCTTTGATCCCGCCGCCCACACTGCGCTGACTGCCGACGGCTTTTACGGCACCCACTACGCCAAGGCGCGCACATGGAACGCCGTGCCGGACGTGATCACCTACTACGACCTTGCCAACACCCTGACGGTATGGAACGTGACGGCGGCAGGCCAGCCCGCCGAGGGACAGACCACCGGCCTGTACGACACGGAGAAGCTCGCCGTCTATGATAAATATGCCATGTTCCTGCACGGCAACAACGGTTTAAGCCGGGTGCAGGGCAACGGCAGCGGGCGCATCCTTGTCATCAAGGACAGCTACGCCAACTGCTTTGTGCCCTACCTGACCGCCAACTACGCCGACATTGACGTGGTGGATTTCCGCAACTATAACTACGGCCTAGACAAGCTGATCGCCGATAACAGCTACGACCAGATCCTTGTGCTGTACAATTTTGACAGTTTCAAGAGCGACCCCTACCTCTACCGCGCCGGGGTGACGGGGTAAAATAACCAAATGCCGAAATTATTGCAGTCTATTTTCACAAATTTATAGCTGCAATTTCATGCGTCCCGCCAGTTTTTGCACAGATGTGCCAAAACCCCTTGATAAAATCCGACCACTGTTGTAGAATGACCATATAGAGAACAATGCTCTATCGGCCTTGGGTATGGACGCCGGGGAATCGGGATGCAATGCGGCATTCCCCCTTGACAAAGGAGTATTGAAGATGAAAAAGATGAATTATCCCGCAGATTATGCGGTACTTTCCAACGAAGAAATGACCTATACCACCGGCGGCGGCGCAGTGGATAATGCTGCCGGTCTCGCCACTACCGCCGCAACGGTCGTAGGTGCTGTGGTGCTGGCCTCCAGCTATATCTGGGGCATCAAGCAGGCACGCACTTGGCTGCAACAGGACGGCAACAAGGACGGCAACTTCTTTACCGTGATGGGCCGTGCCACCGATGCCATTGCCGCCGATATGGGCAAATCTGCCGGCAACTTTGTACGGGACGCCGTTTCCGCCACCATGGTAGTGGCACTGGCTCCCCTGAGCGCCATTCTGCTGGTCGTGCGCTGAGACCCTTTATTCAGAAAAAGCGGTGCGTTTTTGGGTGCACCGTTTTGGATAGCTTTGTTTCAAAAGGAGTGTTATTATGGAAAAAATGATGATGCCCGCGTATTACAACGTCCTGTCCACTGAGGAAATGACCTACACCGAAGGCGGCGCTACTGCTACCATGTCTGAGGCTCTGCTGTGCTGGCTGATTCCTCCGTACGGCTGGTTCAAAGGCGTGACCGCTGTCCGCGACTACCGCCGTAAGAACCCCAACACTTGGATGGAGAAGGGTCTGGATGCTCTGGCTACTGATATGGAGAAGAGCACTGCCAACACCATCCGCGACCTCGCCTGCGCTGCATGGTTCGTCACTTCAACCGCTTCTGGTGTCGGTCTGGTCATCAACGCAGCGATCATCCTGCTCTGATCCATCTTATCTCATAAGACGGATCGGAGTACACCAAAGAACAAAGCAGGCGGAGGCGCTGCCCGAAAGGGCAGCGCCTCCGCTGTTTTTATAGGGTTTTCTTT
>OLSN01002870.1_pt1 | contig 11825 bp, 7 predicted proteins | sample 1672411 | NCBI WGS metagenome assembly OLSN01 (sample SAMEA3136683, study PRJEB25190) | human gut metagenome | biome: human gut; feature: human-associated habitat; material: faeces | place: Austria | collected 2013
TGTCTCAATGACATCATCGTAATGATGGCCGAGTGCAATCTTGTTGCAGCCGAGCTGCTGTGCAAAATGGTACAGATGACCGCGTCGCATTCTCGCGCAGAGATAGCACGGCGAATTTTCCACATGGTATACGGAATCAAAAATATCGGTTTCAAAAATCGTGATCGGAATATGAAGACTCTTTGCATTATCTTCAATGACCTTGCGGTTCTCCGGGCTGTATCCCGGATCCATGACAACGAATTTTACTTCGAAATCAAATTTATTGTGAAGCTTTAACTCCTGAAAGCATTTCGCCATCAACATCGAATCTTTTCCGCCGGAAATACAGACAGCAATTTTATCGCCCGGTTTTACCAGCTCGTATGTGTTGATCGCTTTCGTAAATTTGGACCAGATCGACTTTTTGAATTTTTTGCGGAGACTCTTCTCCACGTCTGCCGCCTTGTCCTGCTCCTCCGGCGCGCTCATCACATCCATCAGCCAGGCGATGTAACCGCCCTCCAGGCTCACAGCGTCCCAGCCTTTTTCCTGTAATTCTTCCGCCGCTGCGACACTGAACCGGCCGCGGCTGCAGCAGATAATCGTCTTTTTGCTCCGGTCAATCGCATCACTTGTCTCGATTTTTTCTGTCTTCATCACAAGCGCTCCCGGAATCGCGCCGTGGGAGATCTCTACCGCATCGCGGATATCGACGATCTGATAGCTTGACGGATCGAGCTCTTTTAGTTCTTTTATTGAAATACTGGTACTCATGTAATTTTTCCTTTTCTAATTAAAATGCCTTACTTTTCTTCATTCTTTCATTGTATCGTTTTTTCTGTGACTGTCAAGAAAAAACGCACAAAAACGGGGAGTCTCTGAACATTCGTTTCAAATCCTCCCCCACTTTTTTATTTTTTCCGGATATCCGCCATCGTCTTCAGCAGAAGTTCTTTCTTCCAGAAGACCAGCCCTGCACTTGCGAGCAGAATCGCGTAACGCAGGATCCTGTACGGGAAAATCAGATTGCAGATGATACTTGCTCCAATCAGAAAAACGGAGCACGCCAGAAGAAATCCTGGATTCATCAGATTTTCCTGGATTCCTTCGTTCACCAGAATCCGTTTGCTCACAATATAATGGCCAACCGAATACAGCATATAGCATGCCAACGTCGTGTAACCGGCCGCAATATAGCCGAACAGGCGGATAAAAATAAAGTTCAGCACCACATTCGCTCCAGCCGCCGCCATGGATGCAGCCATCAGAAACTGTGTTTTTTCATAATAAAACTGCGGCATCGAGAGAATATTATAAATGAAGATAAAAAATACACTCGCTGCCACCGGCGGAATGACGTATACCGCCTCACGGTACTTCGGTGATCCGAAAATCAGCACCAGCTCCGGGCTGATCAGCATCAGCGCCACGGCTATACCGACCACTACAACACTAAGAAGCTGCAGCACCTTCCGCATTGAACGGATGTCGCCCTTTTTGATCTTGCTGTACATCCACGGTGTCAATGCACTGTTCATACCACTGATGAAAAGCTGCACCAGCATACCAATGCTATACGCCAGCCCGTACAGCGCAACCTCCGTCTTTCCGACCATCTTGTCGATCATGATGCGGTCGCCCTGATTCAGGATAATACCGGACAGATAATGCGGCACAATCGGAATTCCGATCCGCAGTGCGTAGCCCCAGTATTCCTTCGAAAAGAACTCTTTTCCTTTGCAAAACTGGAACACAATAATCGGCACGCAGATACAGATCTGCACTCCGACGATACCCAGGATCCTCATCATGGCCGTACCGCCATTCATGCGGATCAGCACCAAGCTCGCAATCGGGTTCATCAGCGCCTGCAGAATCGTCACACAGACCAGAATCCGGTACCGATACTCAAACCGCTGCCGCCCCGACCAGTAGGAAAGCGCCGGACTCAGCAGCGCTTCCAAAAACATCAGCAAAATCATGGATTTCGGCAGATTTAAAATCTTCTCCCAGAAACCCGATGTAAAACAATACAATGCAAAAACCGCACCCGTAATCACAAGCGTCAGTCCCTGCATTGCAGATGTATATTCATCCCGCTGCTTCTCGTACTTTGCCATCGCATTGTCATAAACACCATTAAATAAATACAGCGATGTCATAATCGTCAAAATCTGCAGCCAGGACAGATAAACCGTATAGGTTCCGTACTCCTCGGTGCTCATCAGACGCGTGAAAATCGGAACTGTGATGAACGAAATGCCTTTCTGTAAAAAACTGCAGATCGTAAACCAAAGCGCCGCCTTCGCCTGGACGGAGAGAGAACGGTATTTTGAGGTAATGTTCATGTAAAATAGAACTCCTTGCTGTTGGTTATTTGCGTGTTTTATGTTAACACAAAATGGGGGGGACTGCAAGAGGAACATCCATTAAAATCCCCCATGGTTGAACGCTTCCATTCAACCATGGGGGATTCTCACTGCTTTATGTGTTTCGATTTCCAAATGATTCAGAATATACATATAGGCCAATGCATACAACTGACACACACCTCTTCCGTCCATCAGCACACCATAACTGGTATAATTCTTATAATTCAGATCATACTCTGCATGCAATACCAGATAATCGTGAATTACAAACGCCTTCTACTCATCTGTCATGGAATTGTTCATCAGTTTATAGATGGATGCCAGTTTCTCATCCACTGCATTAAAAATCTGTTTGGTTTCTTCCGGTGTTCCGAATGTATTGGTAATTCTCAAACCTGTATAGTATGCATCACCATACCAGGCAATGATTCTATTATACGTATCACTCGGAAAATACGGCGAATAGCCATAATAAAAGCTTAAGTCATAGGTATCCCTTCTTATTTTTAAATCTTTAATGGATACCCATTCATTTCCAGCCAGCATCGCTTCTTTCACACGATTCTCCAGAACCGTATACAATTCATACTCCGTTCCGCTGAACTCATCGCCTTCATCGACCCCGTATGTATCAATCCCGGACTCATCCTGCTGTGGTTCCATGGTTTAATATCGCCCGTCGGCAATGTAACATCCTCATTTTCGTCCGCAAACGCCTTTTGCGGCATCACAAAAATGGATGCCGCAAGCAGAAACAAAAATGCTGTCAGTTTAACGATTCTCTTTTTTCTCCTCTCCATGCGCTTTTCCTCCCTGCAATTCTTCTAAATACAGTTTTGCATCTTTTAAGAAGCTGACCGCAATCATCACGATCACAATGCCGATCGGAAATGCCGCTACGATACTGACAGACTGCAGACTGTTCATGGAACTCTCTGCAAAAAGAAGTGCAATCGGAAGCAGGATCAGCAGGATACACCACATCAGCTGAATTCCTTTTGCCGGCTCTTCGCCGTCTTCCAGTTTCCGGTAGCTGTAGCACGATGCCGTCAATGCGATCGAGTCGAACGATGTCGCATAAAATGCAACCATCGTAACTAATACAACAACCATAATCAGCGGTGCACACGGCATGGTTTTGATCATCGACACGATCAGATGATATAAATCTCCATTTTCATTATACTGCGAAATGAAATCAATTGCACCTGAAATCTGCTTTCCCATCGAATAATTTCCAAGAATAATAAAGCTGACAAGCGTGGAACCCACACCAAAACCGTATCCGCCGATAATTGTCTGGCGCACGGTTCTTCCGCGGGAAATGCTGCCAATGAAGAACGGTGCTGCCACACACCATACCATCCAGTATGCCCAGTAATAAATGGTCCAGTTCTGTGGGAAGTTTGTCGTACGCATCGGGTCCGTATACGTTGATAAGCCGATAAAGTTCTGAATCATTTTTCCAAGAGAAGAAAATCCAGTTTCAATAATATACCGCGTCTCTCCCCCAAACAGCAGGACGAAGGCAAGGAGTCCGAAAAACAGATAAATGCACACCTTGGCCAGAATGCTGATTCCTTTGAATCCATGCAGAAGAGAATAGGTATAAACACAGCAGGTGATCAGAAGAATGATAATATTAATCACAGTTCTGCTGACTTCCATATGGAACAGCTCGCCGATGATTTCCGCCATCAGAGGAGTTGCCACACTAAAAGTGGTAGCAGTTCCGGCCAGCAGTGCAAAGACAGCCAGAAGGTCAATCAGACGGCCGCCAATTCCATCTGTCTGTTTTCCCAGAATCGGACGGCACGCCTCGCTGTATTTCTGACGGTTTCGTTTTCTTACATGAAGCATAAAGCCAAACGCAACAGCCAGTACCAGATAGAATCCCCACGGGATAAAGCTCCAGTGAAACAGTGGAAATACGCCTGCCCAGTCCTGAATGCTGCCAAGTTCTGCGATGTGAGGATCTGTTGCGTACAAAATCCACTCAGAGAACGAATAAAACAGAATATCTGCTGCCAGACCACAGGTAAACATCATGCATCCCCATGCAAAAAAGGAATATTTTGGCTTCTCATCCGGCTTTCCAAGCACAATATTTCCGTATTTGGAGCCTGCCAGAAACAGAGACAGAAAGAAAATGCCAAGTCCGATGACTAGGTAATACGTTCCAAAGGTGTCTCCAAACAGAAATCGAATCTGGCCAAGTACCTGATTCGACTGCTCCGGTGCAAAGAAAAATACGATACATAGAGCAACGATCAGCGCCAGAGGCACCAGCGTAATCATCCAGTCGATTTCTTTTTTCTTCTGTTGGTTCTTACTGTTCATTTTCTTCCCTTTCTGCGTAATCCGCATACGATGCATCGAGTGCAACAAGCTCGCTGAAATTGTCTACTTCTATGATATCCTCTGCCTTCATTGGCCGGATGCCAAGCTGATACTCTTTCGGGTAGCAGAACATTGCCACATCGTCCCAGTAAATCTGACGGTTTTTCTTTACTTCAAACTCCTGCTCCAGATGGCCTTTTAACCGCTTTCCATCTTCTGCTGTCCATCGGGAAATGCTGTATAGCTGCCATCCGCCCTTTCCGCCGGTTCTGCTGCAGCCTGTCACAATGCCGTTTTCCACGGTCTGCAGCCACTCGTCAGTCTCATCATCGGTCCACACGCTGTTGTAACCGGATCGCTCAAACTCCGGTGCCAGAATTTCCGGATGATAGATGATCTGGTCACCGTCAAGAATAATCGCATTTTCCAGATGTTCCCGCGCCACATACAGCGATGCGATGTTGTTGCAGGTATCGTACCACGGATTGTCGATCAGTTTCAGTCCCGGGTACTCCTCTTCCAGTGTCTGGAACTGTTCTTTGAGGTAACCGATTACCACGTAAATTTCTGTGATTCCGTTTTTGTGCAGTCCATCGATGACGGTATCAATCATCCGCACACCGTTTACCCGGACCAGCGGTTTTGGTGTTTTTAACGTTACCGGCTTCATCCGGTTTCCGAGGCCTGCCGCCATAATAATGGCACGCTCTACTTTGTACATGTTTCTTTTTCTTCCTCTCCCAGTTCCTGCTGGACTATTTTGTAATAATCTTTTGCGTAGCGGTACTGCCGCAGAGAATACTCTCCGAATTCTACGCCTAATTTCCGTTTGTACTCGCACCAGTTACTCCAGAGCAGACCACAGACCGCGATGTAGCAGTAGATTTTTATGCGTGTTCTGTCGTCACAGTTTCCTTCAAAATAAAGATCAATCAGATGATCCACCTGCTCTTTTTTGTAGAGAGAATAGATACAGAACATTGCGATATCCACATGCGGATCCTGCATTCCGGCGTATTCCCAGTCGATCAGGCGGATCTCCTCTTTTCCGTTTTCTTCCACAAACAGAAAATTGTCCGGCACGGCATCAATGTGGGTGAGCACCCGCTCTCCGGCATTTGCTTCGATGTAATCCTTTAACTGAAGCACATGCGCTTTCGTCTTTTCGTAATCTTTATATGCTGACGGAGTTCCTTCCCAGAGGCTTTCATAGTATTCCATCTGTCCGAACAGGTCGAAGGAATGGTCTACTCTTAATTTCTGCCCGTGAAACTCCCGCAGTTTCTTCATGCATTTCTGAAGATCTTCTTCCTTTTCTGCATCGCAGACCCGCGCACCTTCGAGATATTCTGTGATTTTGTAGCCGTTCTCCGGGTTAATATAGGCAATCTCATCACAGATCCTGCGGCCGGCGATCGTCTGATAGACGGCTGCTTCCTGGCGGCGGTTGATCAGCTGATCTGTTCCCTCTCCCGGGATACGCATAATGTATTTTTTATCTTTGCAGGAGAATAAAAAGGATCGATTTGTCATTCCCTTTTTCAGAACTGTAATGTTTGTTACTTCGTCCTGCTGTGCTCCAAGTGCTTCACAGATCACCTGAATGGCATCCGTCTGCAGCTGGCTGGAATCGCTGTCAATCTCACGCAGCTGCTCATAAGTATTAATTTCTACGGCATCTGCTGCATGTACAACACGGGCGGTCACAATCATTCTGTCTTTCCGGTATAAGGTTTCCTCCCAGAACGCTCCGTCGTATCGGGAATCTCTTCCCAGTTCTTCCAGACGCTCCCGCACGATCGCTGCTTCCGCTTCCAATAGATAACAGATACCAATCATGGCGTTTCCGCCAGCCTGCTCTTTCTGTACAACCAGCTCCTGCTTCCGGTTTACACGAACGGTACTGTCATCATCTACCAGATCACTGACCATGTACCAGGAGTATAATTCATTTCTGCTGTATGGATTCTTTTCACACCAGATATCACAGGGAATGATGTAGCTGTTTGATAAATGATCTGCCGCCGTTTTCAGGGAATGCAGATTGTTTTTCGACGTATAATCCGGAGCAACGATCAGGTCTACGCCGTATTCATCGATCAGATATTCATACTGCTCTTTCATAAATCCGACAACGATGTAAATCTCTGTAATGCCGACTTCATGAAGCTGACGGATTGTGCACTCAATCAGCCGCTCTCCTTTGATTTCCAGAAGTCCTTTCGGTGTCTCTGTATTAATCGGAACCATCCGCATACCAAATCCAGCGGCAAGAATAATGGCGTTTTTCGGCGCTTTTTCTTTTGCTTCACGCAGTGCCTTTTCTGTCGGACGGATCTCTTCATCCAGGTAACCTTCTGAAATCAGCTCCTTAAGCGAACGATTAACAATACCAAGCGAATGGCCGGTCTGCGCGGCAAGGATACGCTGATTGATGAAGGGTTCTTTTATCAGGTTGTTCAATATATCTTGTTTCGAATTGTTCATATACTTCCTTCTTTCATTTTTCATGAACTTTTGTTTTCGATTATACCATAACTTTATGACTTTTTCAATCCCCTGTGTGTTAGGATAGTTGTCAGTGAAAGATAATTACTTTTGTGGTAGTATATATGTGAACTTCCTATAAAATTAACTCTCATAAAATTCCTTTTAAAGTATGCTACAACTGGCTTAAAGCAAGAACATGTCGAAACGAGAGTTAATATTTCAGGAAGTTCACATAAAAAGGTCCAAATAATTAACATTATTTGGACCACCTGTCAAAGGAAGCCTTTTTCCTTTTCGCCGTCATCAGGACTTCTTTGCGCTTCCATTCATAAATTTTTCTTAAAATTTACCTTTATTTTACCACACTACTCCCAAAACTACAATATATCTCCATTTTTCATTTTTTTTACATAGAACCTTTCTGGCCTAATACAATCAGTACAGTTTTAAACAAAATCTTAATATCCAGCATAAAGGACCATTCTGAAATGTACTTCGTATCCAGTTTTACAACCTCTTCAAAATCTGTAATCTCGCTTCGTCCGCTTACCTGCCACATACCAGTCAGTCCCGGCTTGATTGCCAGTCTTGCTCTGTGATGGAGCTCATATTTCTCCCACTCATCCACTGTCGGCGGACGGGTTCCTACAAGGCTCATGTCGCCTTTTAACACATTGAAGAACTGCGGGAATTCATCCAGCGAGGTTTTGCGGATAAAGTTTCCGATTCCTTTGCCTGGTCCTTTTTCGCTTCCGATGACACGCGGGTCATTCTCCATTTTGAACATCAGACCATCGCTGACGCGGTTCTGTTTCATCAGTTCTTTTTTCCGCTCTTCCGCATCCATGTACATGCTACGGAACTTGTAAATTTTGAATTTTCTTCCGTTCTTTCCGACACGGTACTGTGAGAAGAAGATCGGGCCCGGAGACTTGATATAAATCGCAGGGGCAACGAACAGGAAGATGATTCCGGTCAGAATACATCCGGCAAGACCGCCGCAGATGTCCATGATTCGTTTCAGCACAAGCTGTCCTGCGCTTGCCATATTGATGCAGGTGGTGACCACGGTATAGTTGCCCATGCGCTCTACAGTCTGATTTTTTCCCTGCATTTCGTTCACGTCCGCAATTTTTACGTGGATCGTAATGCCCATCTCGGCGAATGCGTCGAATACTTTCTGCGGGATTTCTCTGCCTTCCGGCAGAACGATCAGCACTTCGTCGAACCACTCACGGCAGACATACTCAGCTGCATCTGCAAGGTTCGATACCACCGGTACGCCGTGGATTTTGTGTCCGGTTCTGTCCTGGTCTACGAGAACAACGCCAGTCGGACGAACGCCGATGTAATCGAAATCCAGCATGCTCTTTACAACGGACTGTGACTGTTTTTCGGTCGTGATGATCAGAAGCGAACGGCCGCTGTGTTCCCCGCTGCTGCGTTTCTTTACCACAGCCTTCCATCCGATGCGCATCAGATAGGAAAGCATTCCGTACAGAGCACCGGTCAGCATAATGGTTGCTCTGGAGAACTGATCTCCCTCCTGAATCAGGAACAGGTAGAATACACCAAGAACGATGATGTATACCATATTTTTTACAGTCATTCCGATTTCCACGAGGTATCCGCGCTTCATGACGTTTTTGAAGGAATCGTCAAAAAACATGATCATCAGCTGGATCAGAGCGAATACGATAGCCTCATTTCGGTAAATTGGGCTTCCATATGGCTTAAAACTGTGATGTCTTAAGAAATAACCCATGACGAAAGCCAGCTGAAGACAGATAATATCAAGAACCATAAAATCCAGATGCTTCAGCCATCCTGTGGATGATTTTTTGTACATACCTTTCTCCCCTGTCGTATTTTTTTCGCCGTACTCGTAACATTCTCTTGTTTCGCATAGTTTTTCTAGCTTTTATATTACCATTTTCACTAAAACCTTCTCATTTTTTCTGGTACTATGCATTTGTAATATCTTCTGTGACGAATACAGAACCATTTTTTTCTTTATTCCAAATATTCTATCCCATTTCTACTTATTTGTAAAGGTGTGGACACACTTTTGGACATAATTATTTCACATTTTTGCAAATTATTACATTTTATATTATTTCATCACATCCAGAATCTGTAATGTTTTCATCTTCTTTTCGACATAGCGATGGAGATATGCACGCAGCAATCGTTCCAGTTCGTCCAGGATCTCTTCATTTACGGTAAAACCATACAGCTTCGCGAGCGGTGCCGCAATGATATAGCGGCATGCCAGCACGGTGCCCGGCTGCAGCGGCCATGGATCTCTGATGGTTTTTCCACAGTTTGGGCAGTAGATGGCGCTGTCGCGCAGGGAGAAAACGATCAGATTCTCTTTCGTGCCGCACTCCATGCAGGAGAACATCTGCGGTGCTTCTCCGCTGATTGTGATCGTCCGCAGTTCGAAGATGCACCGGATCAGGCGGAGGTCCTGTTTTCCGCGGCGGATGGCGTTCATCGTCACGTACAGAAGGTTCAGCATCTGGGTTTCATCGTTTCCTTCCTGGCCGAAATATTCGGCCAGTTCCAGAAAATAAAAGCCGTAATAAACGCCGGGCTGCATCTGCGCCAGGTCGAGGAAGTATTCTTTAATGTTTGCGCCGGAGAGGGTGTAGCTGTCACGGCCCTCGTAAACCTGAAACTCGCCGAAGACGAACGGATTGGAGACGGCCATCAGCGGGCTTTTCATGCGGCGGGCGCCGCGCGCGAAGGCGGTGATTTTGCCGAGCTCCCGGGTCAGGATCACGACGCGCTTGTCATACTCTCCGACCGGGGAGGCGGATAATACCATTCCGCTTACATTGATTGGTTCTCGCATGTTTCTTCCTTATTATAATGCAATATTATAAATCGAGTTTCTTTTTATCATATCCGAAGTTCTTCACGAGGAAATCGCTGTCGCGCCAGTCTTTTTTGACTTTGACCCAGAGCTTCAGGTTGACTTTCTGCTCCAGCATCTGCTCCAGCTCATACCGCGCGTTGCTTCCGATCTTCTTGAGCATCGCGCCCTGTTTTCCGATGATGATGCCCTTGTGGGAATCGCGCTCGCAGATGATGGTCGCATCAATATCTATGATGTTGCTTCTTCCCGGACGTTTCTTCATCCGGTCGATGGCAACGGCGATTCCGTGAGGGATCTCCTCATCCAGTGCATGCAGAGCCTTCTCACGGATGATCTCTGCGGCGATCTGGCGCTGAGGCTGGTCGGTAACTGTATCCTCATCATAGAACATCGGTCCGTACGGAAGATATTTGAAAATACTTGGAATGATATCCTGTGTGTTTTTTCCGCGGAGGGCAGAGCAGGGAATGATCTCTGCAAAATCACAGATCTTACGGTAGGTATCGATGGCAGGAAGAAGTTCTTCTTTCTTTACGGTATCAATCTTGTTGATGATAAGGATCACAGGAACTCCCACTTTCTGCAGCTGCTCGGCAATGTGGCGCTCTCCTGCACCTACAAATGTGGACGGCTCCACCAGCCACATAATAGCATCTACTTCCTTCAGCGTTCTCTCCGCAACCTGCACCATGTATTCTCCAAGCTTGTTTTTTGCCTTGTGGATACCTGGTGTGTCCAAAAATACGATCTGTCCCTCATCACAGGTATATACGGTCTGTATCTTGTTTCTGGTTGTCTGTGGCTTGTTTGATGTGATGGCGATCTTCTGTCCGATAAGATGGTTCATCAGCGTGGATTTTCCAACATTCGGTCTTCCGATGATCGCAACAAAGCCTGATCTAAAATTATTATCCATTCTTTATCCTCTCATAATCCTTTCACAGCCTGCTATCCCATTTAACGGACAGCAGGCTTTGTTTCTCATCAGCCGATCAGTGGCTTCACTTCCATGAATACATCTTCCGCCTTCTCTATTGCAGTCTCACTTCCTACTACGCAGATCTGCTCATCAGAAAGTACTGCTTCTACAAGAGCTGCCAATTTCTGGATATCCTCCTTCTGCGCTCCGAGGATCTGATTTCTTTCCTTCTGGAGCATATCCTCTGTAACATTGGAGAAATATGCGGTTTTTGAGATACTTCCCTGCATCTGCGGAGTTCTCGGCACATCCTTGTTGCTGATCGTTCCGATGATATATTTTGTCATCTCACGCTCGTCTGCCTCAAAGGCACGGATATAATCCGGCACTCCCTGGTATACTTCCAGGGTTCTCTTTAGATGGGGATCACGGTAGGATACCAGGAAGCTCTCTCCGTTTCTCTTAAAGCCGCTCATGCAACCATACGCTCCACCCTTTACACGAAGGTTGATCCAGAGATAATCGTAGCTTAAGATCACTTTCAGGATTTCAAGTGCACCTGTATACTCCAGGCCTTTTTTACGGAAGTTTCCGTTCTGTGCCACATACTGAACCTGGCCGGAAGTTTTAAATGCCTCATTTTTCTTTGTACAGAACAGCTGTGAAACTGCTTCCGGTTTCTGTCCGTTAAACAGGACTTTTCGGGTTTCTGAGGTCTGAATTTTTACTGCATCCAGAGACTCTCTCTCTCCTGTATAGCTTACGCAGAAATTCTCAGGACGAAGGACTTCTTCCATTACTCTGCGGAGATTTCTGACGATTTCATCCTTGCAGCTGTCAA
>OLSN01002871.1_pt1 | contig 11824 bp, 11 predicted proteins | sample 1672411 | NCBI WGS metagenome assembly OLSN01 (sample SAMEA3136683, study PRJEB25190) | human gut metagenome | biome: human gut; feature: human-associated habitat; material: faeces | place: Austria | collected 2013
TCAGCTGCAAGACCCGCAGTGACATCCCCAAAGGCAAGATTTTTGATGTGGTCCGTGCGCTGAAAGACGTGGAAGTCCCCGCCCCCATAACCATTGGCCAGGTTTTGGCCGAAAATGTGGCGGGCACAGGCGTGGACATCATCGCTACAAAAAATATTGCACACGCCTGATTTTGTGGTAGAATAGGGAAAGTATAAGCGTATACAGAAAGCATAGAGGAAAAATGCCATGAACGAAATCACCCGCGCCGATATTGCCATTATCGGTACTGGGCCTGCCGGCGTATCGGCGGCCATCACCGCCCGCGTGCGCGGCAAGCAGGTGCTGCTGTTTGGCAGCAAAGGGCTGACGACCAAGATGACCAAGGCCCATACCATCCGCAACTACCCCGGTCTGCCGGACATTACCGGCACCGACCTGGCAGACAAACTCAAGCACCATCTGGACGTGATGGGCGTGGAGATCACCGAGAAGCAGGTCACGACCGTCTACGCCATGGGCAGCTACTTCGGCATCCAGACGCCGGATATTATGTATGAGGCCTCGTCAGTCATTCTGGCGGGCGGCGTCGTGATGGGCAAACCTTTCCCCGGTGAGGACGAGCTGCTGGGCCGCGGCGTAAGCTACTGCGCCACCTGCGACGCCCACTTTTACAAGGGCAAGGCAGTGGCCGTGCTGGGCTACAACGCCGAGAGCTGCCGCGAGGCCGACTTTTTGGCCGAGACCTGCGCCCGGGTATTGTATTTCCCGGTCGTACCCCACGAGGTCAATGTCGGCCCCAACGTAACGGTGGTGCGGGAGAGGGTGCTATCCATCCCCGGCACGATGAGGGCCGAGGGCGTGCAGACCGACAAAGATCTGCACCCCGTGGACGGTGTGTTTGTGCTGCGGGATGCCGTAGCGCCGGACAAACTGGTGCCGGGCCTTGCCACCGACGGCCCCCATGTAGCCGTGGACGCCCAGATGCGCACCAACCTGCCGGGCTGCTTCGCCTGTGGCGATCTGGCAGGCAAGCCCTACCAGTATATCAAGGCTGCCGGGCAGGGCAACATTGCCGCCCTGTCGGCGGTGGAATGGCTGGCCGAGCAGAAGTAACCTTACAAAACAATGCAAAACGCCCCCAGTGGTCCGCGATGGGACCGCAGGGGACGTTTTGTTTTGTGTGGTTATCCCTGCACCAGCACCACACTTACATCATTTACATTGGTGCCGGTGGGGCCGGTGACCAGCAGCCCGCCCACTGCCTGCAAGGCGTGGTAGGCGTCGTTATCTGCCAGCACGGCGGGCACAGTCAGGCCGTGGGCGGTCAGGGCGGCATCCGTATCGCCGTCCGTGTAGCCGCCCGCCGCATCGGTGGGGCCGTCGGTGCCGTCACTGCCCACCGAGAAAACGCAGGCATTCAGCCCTGCCAGCGCAGGGGCGGCGGCCAGCGCCAATTCCTGGTTGCGACCGCCCAGGCCGTGGCCCGTCAGGTGTACCACGGTCTCGCCGCCCGCCAGAAAGGCCAGCTTTTGCCCCTGCCCGGCGTGGCTTTGGGCGATGCTGCCCAAAAAGCGCCCTGCCTCCCGGGCTTCGCAGTTCAGCCGGTCGGTCAGCAGCACGGGGGTGTAGCCCGCTTTGCGGCAGGCATCCGCCGCAGCGGCGCACAGTTCCCGCACGCTGCCGGTGATTTTGGTGGTCACATTGTCCAGCGCTTTGGGTGTTTCCTGCTCCAGAAGCGCCGCAGCCGCCGGGGAAAGCTTTAACCCATACCGTGCGGCGATAGCCTTGGCCTCGGCGCAGGTGGAGCTGTCCGGGCAGGCGGGGCCGCTGGCGATCATATCCAGCGGGTCGCCCAAAATATCGCTGAGCACGATGCTGTACACCTGCGCAGGGGCGCAGGCCAGCGCGAACCGCCCGCCCTTGACGCCGGACAGGCGCTTGCGGATGGTGTTCATCTCCACAATATCCGCGCCGCTGGCCAGCAGCTGGGACGTGATGTCCTGCAATTCCGCGCCGGGGATCAGCGGCTTTTCCAATAGGGCACTGCCGCCGCCGGAGAGCAAAAACAGCACAGCATCCTGCGCGGTCAGCCCATGCACCAGCGCCAGCACCTTTTCGGTAGCGGCAAAGCCTGCTTCGTCGGGCACCGGGTGGGCGGCTTCATAGCAGGTCACGCCGGGAATCTCGCCTTTCACGTGGCCGTATTTGGTAATGACCACGCCGCCGTCCGGCCGGCCCAGCACTTCTACGGCGGCATGGGCCATCTGCCAGGCGGCCTTGCCCGCGGCTGCCAAAAACACCCGCCCCGCCGGGGCAAAGCCCTGCAATGCGCGGCGCACCGCTTCATCCGGCAGCACGGCGTGAATGCTGGCAGTTACAATCGTTTCAGCTTGGGCACGCAGGGTGGTATTCATGGCAAAGACTCCTTTTTATAAAAGTCCGGCGGCGGTTATGGTACGCACAAATCCGTCCCGGGCGGCACCCGCCGGGGTAGTCAGCGTGTAGCCGACCCGTCCGGGATTATTATACAGCAATACCGGTGTATCGGGAATCCTCCCGGCAATGGTTTTAAAGTGGAGAAACAGCTCATCGTGGGTCGGCTTCAAGAACATGGGCTGCAGCACGCTGACCGCCGCCGTGCCGTTTGCCATGGCCATTTTGGCCAGGCGGCAGCACTTTTTGGCGTTGATGGCCCCGATGCCGAAGTAGACCGGCACACGCCCGGCGGTCCGGTCCACTATGATGCGCAGGCCGTGCTCCATCTCATCCTCCTCCAGCATGTAGAACTCGCCGTTGGAGCCAAAGGTCAGGATGCCGGTGACGCCGCCCACGATGACGTAATCCACCTGGGCACGCTGTTTTTCTTCATCAATCTTCTCGTCCTCATCCACAATGGTCAGGATCGGGACGACGACGCCCTTGACGAATCGGCGTTCATAGCGGTTCCCTCTTTTCAGCGGCCCAGCGTTTCAGCCCGGGTGCGGACTACACCAGCGCCGCCTGCAGGCCGCGGGCCTAAATCAGCTCGCAGCCATCATTTTGTAACCTTATCGCGCGTTGACAAGCTGCGTCGGTATGGGTATACTCAATACAGAAAGGTGATAGATTCGTATACTGTGCAATCAAGTCTGCTGCCATTTGCTGCATTTCCTGCCGGGGCAGCAGCACTGCGGCCTTTGCCATAACGGGCACCCCCCCTGACGGTCTATTTACCAAAATTATAGCACAGCCAGCGCTGGAATGTCGATTTTTATGCGCGAGGAAATAAGAAGAGATAAGAAGGAGAGAAAAAGAAATGGCGATCCATGTTGTAAACGAAGCCCGCCGCTGCCTGCACTGCAAAAAGCCGATGTGCCGCGAAGGCTGCCCCATCAGCACCAATATCCCGGAAGCGATCGAGCTGTTCCGCACCGGCCACAAAGAAGAAGCCGGCGAAATGCTGTACGAGAATAACCCGCTGAGCGTCATCTGCTCTCTGGTATGCGACCACGAAAAACAGTGCGAGGGTCACTGCGTGCTGGGCCGCAAGGGTGCCCCCGTGCATTTTTCCAGCATCGAAAACTACATCTCCGATGCGTATCTCGACCATCTGGAGCCGGAGATGGAGCCGAAAAAAGGCCAGCGCGTGGCCATCATCGGCAGCGGCCCGGCAGGCATCACCATCAGTGTGCTGCTGGCCCGCCGCGGCTATGACGTGACCATTTTTGAAAGCCGCGAGAAGATCGGCGGCGTGCTGCGCTACGGCATCCCAGAGTTCCGCCTGCCCAAGAGTATTCTGGACCGCTACCAGAAGCAGCTCATCAAGCTGGGCATCAAGATCCGCCCCAACACGGCCATTGGCCGCACCCTTACGGTGGACGACCTGCAGCGAGACGGCTACGAGGCCATCTTTATCGGCACCGGTGTGTGGAAACCCAAGGCCATGGGTATCTCCGGCGAGAGCCTGGGCCATGTCAACTACGCCATCGACTATCTGGTCAACCCGGACGTGTATGATCTGGGCGATAACCTCGTCGTCATCGGCGCGGGCAACTCGGCTATGGACGTGGCCCGTACCGCCCTGCGCAAGGGCGTGCGCCATGTCAGCGTGTTCTGCCGCCGCTACCAGACCGCCGCCAGCGTGCGTGAGGTGGACTACGCCAAGGCCGACGGCGTGGAGTTCTACTACGGCATGCGCCCCACCCGCATTACCGACGACGGCGTTTACTACAAGAAAGTGGAGATGGACGAGGAAGGCAACATTACCTCCACCAGCGAGGAGCAGTTCTTCCCCTGCTCCAGCGTCATCATTGCCATCAGCCAGGGCGCGCAGAACCGCATCGTCAGCACCACCACCGGCCTGGAGATGAGCAGCCACGGTCTGCTTGCCACCGACGAGCACGGCCACACCACCCGTGAGGGGATTTTTGCCAGCGGTGATGTGGTGCTGGGTGCTCGGACCGTTGTGGAGGCTGTTAAATACTCCAAGCAGGTTGCCGAAGAAATGGATGAATATTTGACGAAACGCCGCGAGAAATAATTTTTTGTTTGCGCTTTCGGTGTTCCGCCGCCCTGCGGCAGACACCTCGATATGAGGTGGTCGAATGGGCCAAAATGCTCTACGGTTTATCCTCAATACGACATTACAAAGGGGCGATGCAGTTCTCCGGCATCGCCCTTTTGTGTTGTGTTATATGGAAAGTTTCTTTGCCTACTTTCTTTTCCAAAGAAAGTAGGTCAAAACAGCACCACAGGGCTGGCGAGGTTTTGCAGAAGGGAGACGATGCTCCAGCCGGCGATCTCGGCGGTGCGGCTGTAGACGTCGGAGGTCACTTTCAGGCCGTCGGTCTCCATGGTGATGCAGTGGTCGTCACCGGCAAAGCCTTCCACGCTGGTAATTTTTGCACCCATGGCGTCGGGGCCGATGCTGGCCAGGGCGGCGGCGACCGCCACGTTCACCTTCGTGGGCAATACCTGGATGGCCTCGGCAGCGGTGCCGGCCAGCACCGTCCTTTCTGGCGTGGTCATCAGCTCTTCGGTGAACAGCGGCGTGTTTTTCAGTGACGCCGGGCCTTTGTGGGTGTGGATCTCGGCGGTGATGGGCTGGTTCTTCGCCTTGGCCATCAGGGCCACCGTGTGCAGCACATCAAAGCCGCCCACTGCGCCGTGGGGCAGGTAGATGCGCCCGCCGTGGGCCTTGGCCGCGGCGCAGGCCTTGGCGTAAAAATCGGCATCCGCAAAAGCGCCGATGCTGATGGGGATAAAGCCCAGCCCGGCTTCCAGCACCGGCAGGCAGCTTTCTTTGGCCACCTGCACGGCAGCGGTCTCCACCACGTAATCCGGTTTCTGGGCCAGCACCTCGTCCAAGGTGACGCAGGCCGCGCCGCCCGCTTTGGCGCACAGGGCCTCGGCGTCCGGCAGCTTGCGGCTCATCGCTGCACAGAGGGTATAATCCGGCAGCAGGCCGCTGGCAATGGCATCGGCCACGATGCTGCCCAGCTGGCCGCAGCCCAAAATCGCAATTTTCTTCATAGGGGCACACTCCTTCTTGCTTGTTGCGCCCATTGTAGCATACGGTGCGCAAAAAGAAAACCGGGACGCGGCAAAACGTCCCGGTTTATTTTTTGCGGCTTTTACAGCGGTTACAGAATCTGGCCGTGGCGCACCACTGTCTGGATGTTCAGCTGGTCGTCCACCAGTACCACGTTGCCCCAGCGGCCTGCTTCCAGGCTGCCATAGTCGGCATCGACACCGATGCTGCGGGCGGGGTTGAGGGTGGCGGCGCGGACGGCGCTTTCCAGCGGTACGCCCATCTCCTGCACCGCACGCTTCATGCAGTCAAACAGGCAGGTGGCGCTGCCGGCGATGGTGCCTTCCTGCTCGGTCAAGGTGGCGCGGCGGCCGTGCACGGTGACGGCCTGACCACCCAGGCTGTACTGGCCGTCGGGCAGACCACAGGCCATCATGCTATCAGCAATCAGAATCACGTGGTCGTCGCCGAAGGTGTTGAAGGTAAAGCGCACCACGGCGGGGTGGATGTGCACGTTGTCGGTGATCAGCTCGACCTCGGCACCCTCCTCCAGCGCGGCGATAATGGGGCCGGGGGCGCGGTGGGTGATGCCCGGCATGGCGTTGTACAGGTGGGTCATGTGGGTGGCACCGGCGGCAAAGGCTTCTTTGGCGGTGTCGTAGTCGGTGCAGGTGTGGGCAATGGAAATACGCACCTCATCGTGACATTCCTTGATGAAGTCCATGTTGCCCGGCTCCTCGGGGGCGACGTCCACCAGCTTGATCAGCCCACCGCTGCGGGCCTGCAGTCGGCGGAACATATCGGCGTTGGCGGCCATCACGTACTTGGGGTTCTGGGCGCCCACCTTTTTGGGGCTGATGTAGGGGCCTTCCATGTTGATGCCGACCAGATCCGCGCCGTGCTCATTTTTATGGGCCACAGCCACATCCATGATGCCGTTCAGGATCTCTTCGCTGAAGGTCATCGTGGCGGGGCAGATGGCCAGCACACCTTTGCTGGCCTCGAAATCGGCAATGGCCTGCAGACCTGCTTCGTCGGCATCGCAGAAGTCATGGCCGACAGCACCGTGGAAGTGGATGTCCACAAGGCCGGGCAGGGCGTAGCTGCCCTTGGCGTCCAGCACTTCCTCGTTCTCCTGCGGGGCGGCACCGAAGACGATGCGGCCATCGCGGATCACCAGGTCTTTTTCCACAAAACGGCAGCCATCCGTAAAGACTTTGGCATTTTTGATAATCATAGCGGAAAACCTCCTGCCATCAGATCAGGCTGAATGCTTCCTCATCGCCGACCAGGATAAAGTCGGGGTGCATCTGCAGGATGCTGGCGGGCACTTCGGGAGTGACGGGGCCGAAGAAGGCTTTCTTCACGATTTCAGCCTTGCCCTTGCCGTTGACGACCATCAGCACCTTGCGGGCCTGCATGATGGTCTTGATGCCCATGGTGTAGGCCTGTTTGGGGACCAGGTCCTCGTTGCCGTCAAAGAAGCGCTTGTTGGCCTCGATGGTCTCGGGCTTCAGGTCGACGCAGTGGGTGCCCAGCTCGAAGGCCTCGCCCGGCTCGTTGAAACCGATGTGGCCGTCGTGGCCGATGCCCAGCAGCTGCAGGTCGACGCCGCCGACGCTCTTGATGACAGCGTCATAGCGGGCGCACTCGCCCTCGGCATCCATGTTGGTACCGTCGGGCAGGTTGATGGCTTCGGGGCGGATGTTGACCAGGTCGAACAGGTTGCGGTGCATGAAGCTCCAGTAGCTTTCGGGATGCTCCTTGGGCAGGCCGCGGTACTCGTCCAGGTTGACGCTGGTGACCTCGGAGAAGTCCAGGTCGCCCTTGTTGTACCACTCGACCAGCTGTTTATAGGTACCCACGGGGGTACCGCCGGTGGCCAGGCCCAGCACGCAGTTGGGTTTCATGATGACCTGAGCCGAGATGATGTTGGCAGCCTTGCGGGACATGTCATAGTAGTCTTTCGCGCGGATGATTTTCATAGAGATTTCCTCCTAATTATTGGGGCGGGCCGGTGGGGCCGCCGTTTCTCCTTACCTTGTATTATACCACAATACCGTTTTAGAAAAAGCAGATAAATGTGAATTTTATATCAAAATCCGAGCAATTTTGTGCAAGCTCCAGGCAACATTTCATAAAAAGCGCCGGGGGCAGGCGTCCAGCCCGCCCCCGGCGGAAGATATGCGGTTTAGATAAAGGGAACCAGAACCTTTACCAAGGGGCACTGTAAGCGATCACGCAAGGCTTACAGCATTTTCTTCAGTTCGTCGTACACAAACTGAACCTTGGGGCCGATAACGACCTGGCAGGCAGTCTTGCTGGGACGGATGACACCAGCGGCGCCAGCCTTCTTAACAGCCTTCTCATCAACGGCGGTGTGGTCCTTGATTTCGAAGCGCAGGCGGGTAGCGCAGTAGTCAACGTTGGCAACGTTGCCCTTGCCGCCGACAGCAGCCAGAACGCCCTTGGCGATGGCAGTGTAGTCGTTGTTGGCCAGGGTGATGTTGGCCTCAGCGGCTTCCTCGTCCTCGTCCTCACGGCCGGGGGTCTTCAGGTCGAACTTGGTGATGGCGAAACGGAACACCAGGTAGAACACGACGAAAGCAGCAATGCCCAGAGGAATGATCATCCAGGTGTTAGCATGTGCGGGCAGGCTGGCGGAGAAGACCAGGTCAGTAGCACCGGCGGAGAAGCAGAAGCCTGCGCGGAAGCCGGAGTAGTAGGTGATGATGGTGAAGATGCCGTACAGAGCGGCGTAGACGATGTACAGAGGGAAGCAGAGGAACATGAAGCCGAACTCGAAGGGCTCGGTAACGCCGCAGACGAATGCGCAGATTGCAGCGGAGACGACCAGACCAATAGCAGCTTTCTTGTTCTTAGCGGTCTTGACCATAGCCAGAGCAGCACCGGCAATACCGAACATCATGCAGGGGAAGAAGCCGGACATGTACATGCCGAGGCTCCAGCCCACATCAGCGGAGGTGTCGCCAGCCCAGTAGTGGCTCAGGTCGCCCAGGCCGATGGTATCAAACCAGAACACGTTGTTCAGGGCGTGATGCAGGCCGGTGGGGATCAGCAGACGGTTCAGGAAAGCGTAGATGCCGGCGCCAACGCCGTCCATCTTGGCAATGCCGTTGCCCAGAGCAACCAGAACGCCGAAGATGACAGGCCAGACGAACAGCAGAACGACAGAAACAACGATGGAAACAACGGCAGTCACGATAGCAACGCTGCGCTTGCCGCTGAAGAACGCCAGCCAGTCAGGCAGCTGGGTGTTCTTGAACTTGTTGTAGCAGGCAGCACCGATGATGGCGGCCAGGATACCGATGAAGGAGTTGCCGGCGATCTTGCTGAAAGCAATGTAATCGACGGAGCCTTCTTCCAGGGTACGGACAGCACCGACAACGCCGGGGCTGAGCAGCTGCTGCATCATCAGGAAGCTGACCAGGCCAGCCAGACCGGCCGTGCCGTCATGGTCATCAGACAGACCCACAGCAGCGCCGATGGCGAACAGCCAAGCCATGTTGTCGATCAAAGCGCCACCGGCCTTGATCAGCAGGAAACCAACGGTGTACGCAGCACCGGAGGTAGCACCCTCAGCGCCCATAACGGCGGGAGCGAGCGCATAACCAATGCCCATCAGGATACCACAGACGGGCAGCGCAGCTACGGGAAGCATTAACGCTTTGCCGAGCTTTTGCAGATACTTCATCATAAAAGCATTCCTCCAAAATATTTAAGTGGGGCTGATCTGGTTCCGCCAGCCGACCACTTTGTTAAATATATGTTAACACATTTTTACAAAAAAGAAAACCCCTTTTGTTAAAATTGCCGAAAAGACGAAAAACCCACACCATATTTGGACAATTTGTTAACAAAGAGAGGATTATTGCCCAAAAATCGTAAGATATTTAACTTTTCATTGCCGTTTTCACGTGGTTTTGCGAAAATTTCTTTCGCTTTACAGCGGCAAAGAGAAAATTTCTTTAAAGCATTTTGCAGAGCTGCCGGGGGCGTTGATGAGGGGCAGGTTGCAATAAAGACGCGTGATTACTATAATAATGGGTATATATTTTGTAGAGTATAGAGGGAGGAGCAGCCCATGCAGCCACTATCCACGCGCACAGCGCATTTTACGGATTCGGTCATCCGGCGGATGACCCGCATCTCCAACCAATACGGCGCGGTCAACCTGTCCCAGGGATTTCCGGACTTTGACCCGCCCCAGGCTATTTTGAACCGCCTGGCCGAGGTCGCCCACGAGGATTTCCACCAGTATTCCATCACCTGGGGCGCGCAGAACTTCCGCGAGGCGCTGGCCGAAAAGCAAAGCCGCCTGATGGGCCGTGAAATCGACCCCAACAGCGAGATCGTGACCACCTGCGGCAGCACCGAGGCCATGATGGCTGCCATGATGACGGTGGCCAACCCCGGCGACAAGGTCATCGTGTTTTCGCCTTTTTACGAGAATTACGGTGCTGACACGATCCTTTCCGGGGCCGAGCCTATTTATGTGCCGCTGCACCCGCCCACGTTTGATTTTAACGTGGACGAGCTGGAAGCTGCTTTCAAGCAGCACCCCAAGGCCTTGATCCTGTGCAACCCGTCCAACCCCTGCGGCAAGGTGTTCACCCGTACTGAGCTGGAAACCATCGCTGACCTGGCCAAAAAGTACGACGCCTACGTCATCACCGACGAAGTGTATGAGCATATCGTCTACGCACCTTACACCCACACCTACTTTGCCAGCCTGCCCGGTATGTGGGAGCGCACGATCTCCTGCTCGTCGCTATCCAAAACCTACTCCATCACCGGCTGGCGGCTGGGCTACACCATCGCCCCGGCCGAGATCACCGACCGCATCAAAAAGGTCCACGACTTCTTGACCGTAGGCGCCGCCGCGCCCCTGCAGGAGGCTGTCATCCCCGGCCTGCGCTTTGGCCGGGACTATTACGATGAACTGCTGAAAACCTACACCTACAAGCGGGATTTGTTTGTGCAGGGCCTGGATGCCATCGGGCTGGAGCACACCACGCCCCAGGGCGCGTACTACGTGCTGATGGACATTTCCCGCTACGGCTACAAGAGCGACCTGGAATTCTGCGAGATGCTGGCCCGAGATGTGGGCGTAGGCGCAGTGCCCGGCTCCAGCTTCTTCCGCGAGGATGTGAACCACTTGATCCGCTTCCATTTTGCGAAGAAGGATGAGACGCTGCATGAAGCGCTGAATCGGCTGGAGAAGTTGAAGAAGTTGTAACACAATTGCGCATCCTGCCGAACCATGGTACAATATGGGCAATCTTTTGGTATAGGAAAGGATTTTTTCGTATGGGTATCGTAGTCATCGGTGCGGTGTTTGTGGATATTAAAGGCTATCCGCTGTCCACCTACATCCCGGGCGGGCGCAACGCCGGCCGGGTCGAGCAGGTCCACGGCGGCGTCTGCCGCAATGTGGCCGAGGATATTGCCAATGTGGAGCTGCGCCCCACTTTCGTCAGCCTGGTGGATGACACCGGCTCCGGCCAGGACGTTATCGACAAGCTGGCCAAACATAAGGTGAACACCAAATACATCGAGAAAGTGCCCGACGGCATGGGCACCTGGCTGGCCGTGTTTGACAACGACGGCGACGTCTGCGCCGCCATCTCCAAGCGGCCGGATACTACCCCGCTGACCAGGCTGCTGGAGGAAAAAGGCGACGAAATTTTTGCCGACTGCGACGGCATCGCCTTTGAACTGGATCTGGAAAAGGACACCGTCAAGCAGATTTTGCGCTGCGCCAAAAAGTACAACAAAAAGGTCTACGCCGCCATCTCCAACATGAGCATCGCCATGGAGCGCCGCGCCTTTTTGCAGGAGATCGACTGCTTCGTCTGCAACCAGCAGGAGGCCGGGCTGCTCTTCTCCGACGAGTACGACCACATGGCCCCCGAGGAGATGTGCCGCACGCTGGCCGCTAACGTACACAGCGCCAACATCCCCTGCATGGTGGTGACCATGGGCGGCGAGGGCGCTGTATATGCGCGATCCAACGGCGAAAGCGGCGTTGTGCCCGCCAAAAAGGTGGATGTCATCGACACCACCGGCGCGGGGGACGCCTTCTTCGCCGGTACGGTCATAGGCCTGACCTACGGCAAGACACTGCCGGAAGCCTGCGAGATCGGCAGCCGTTTGGCGGCCTCGGTCATCTGCACGGCCGAGAATGTCTGCCCCCGGTTCCGCCCGCTGGAGTTTGGGCTGAACATCCCCGTGGTGGACTAAAACTAAAATTTAATGCAATACCGCATAATTCTAAGTGCCGATACGGCGAGCGAGGTGCGGCAGCTGCTA
>OLSN01002874.1_pt1 | contig 11812 bp, 10 predicted proteins | sample 1672411 | NCBI WGS metagenome assembly OLSN01 (sample SAMEA3136683, study PRJEB25190) | human gut metagenome | biome: human gut; feature: human-associated habitat; material: faeces | place: Austria | collected 2013
ACATTAAGTCCCGATCTTCTACAGGCAAAGCCAATTACGGTTATGTTTATGCAAAGTCATATCGAGAAGTCAAGGCAAAACTTATCAGTCAAAGTTCGTGCACGAGTAATTCTGTCACTGTCGATCCAGAAATTAGCTCAGATCAATTTGAACAGGTTGCTATGGAATGGTTTCAAGCTATATGTCCTAAAGTGAAGGAATCTACAAGCAACAAATATAGGAATCTTCTCAGCTCGTATATACTTCCTGTGTTCGGAAGCAAACAATTGCGTGATATAACACACGAGTTTATTGAAACGCAGTGTAATTTTTTCCTTGTTTCTGGTGGATTAAAGGAGAATGGACTTTCCTCTAAAACTGTTTCAGATATTTTATCTCTAATTCGAAATGTCTTACAATTTGCCACCCGAAACGGGAAAGCCATTTCTTGTGACGCACGATCTATACAGATAAAACGTCAAACGAAGGAAATGAGAGTTTTGAGTCGTGCTGAACAGGAAAAATTATGCCAATACTTGTATTCTAATCTTGATTCCTGCAATATTGGTATATTAGTATGTTTATTCACTGGTCTCAGAGTAGGTGAAATTTGTGCGTTACGATGGGAAGATGTTTCATTCTCAGATTACACAATCCACGTGCATCAAACGCTCCAGAGAATCCAAGATAGAACCAACAGTGAATACAAGACAAGGATTGTTGTTACCACACCAAAAAGTGCTTGCTCCATCCGTACTATTCCAGTACCCCATGGCTTAATGACTATTCTTACAGCACACAAAGCTTCTTCTACTGGCTACATCCTAACCAATAGCGATCAGAATCCATTAGAACCAAGAACCATGCAAAATCATTTTAAGAAGGTATTGAAAAACAGCGGAATCACCTCCGCAAATTATCACTCGTTACGTCATACATTTGCTACAAGGTGCATAGAGCTTGGATTCGATGTAAAAAGTCTCAGCGAAATATTGGGTCATGCCAGCGTGAATATTACAATGAATCGCTATGTACACCCATCCATGGATTTAAAAAGAGAAAATATGCAACGGCTTTCTGATTTATTAGCCGTCAAATAAATTGTCAACACCGTCAAATAATGCTGAGTTTTCAGTGTTTGGCGGTGTTTTTTCGTGGAGTAATGTACTCTACGAAAGAGTATACCCAGGAGGAGATTTATTGATTCAATTTGTAGGGCGAGATGCTTATAAGCAGTTTTGGAATTTTAGTAAAGATGAGAAAGAGAACTTGGCCACTCAATTGGCGATTGAGTTACCCGCACTCAGAGGAAAAGTTGGTGCATCACAAGAAGAAATTGCTTCGGCTGTTGGTATTTCACGACAAACTTATAGTGCCTACGAAAATCGGACACGCCCAATTCCATGGAGTTTATATCTAGCACTATTGTTTTATTTTGATTACATTCCAAGTACACATTATATGATTCGCCAGCTTGAATTATTCCCAAATGAATTAGACGAATGTTGGTTAGCTGGTAGAGTTTTTATTGAGGAAGAAAAATGAGCGAATATTCACAGCAAATAAAAAGGGATATTGATAATTTTCAGATGGCAGTTCAAAAACTTGGCACAGGAATAAAAGCAGCTTCAGCTTTGTGGCGAGATCCGAAATATTCGGAATTGTCTTCAGAAATGACTCAGATAGCAAATTTATCAAAAACAGTATTGACCGCTGGTGATAAAAGTTGCGAAGCGATAAATAAATTCTTCAAAGTTGCAAGTGAAGAATATTGAATGAAGGGAAGGTGGTAACTTGGCAGATGTATCAGTTGACGCATTACAGAAAGTCAAATCTGCATTAAGCACTTTCCAAAGTGATATTGCTGGCATTTCTCTCCGAGCAAGTAATCAATCGCAGAATTGCCTTAATGCCTGTCGCCAGAAAGTAGATGAAACGCAAGCTAAAATTGAAGAGCTTGAATCGGCAATAACAAAACTGAACAATAAAATAGAAACTCTTGATGGGCAGATCAGTTCTGCGTTAAGTCAAATTCAACAGCTGGAAAATGCGATACCTCAAATGGAAAGACGTCTCAGAAGTATTGAAATGGAAATCAGCAGCCTCCAACAACAGCTTTCCGCATTACAAGCCCAGCTAGCTGACGCTGAAGATGATGATACACGGCAACAAATTCAATCGCAGATAAATATGGTCACACAACAGCTAAATTCACTGTTCCGTGAGCAGTCTGAGTTAGAGTACCAAATTCAGAATGCTGAAAAACAAAAAGCTTCTTTGCGTCAGAAAGTAAGTGAGATGAAAAGCGAGAAATCTCGCTGTGAACAAGAGCTGAGTATCGCCAAAAAAAAGAAGAACCAATATCAGCAAAAATTTGACCGGCTGAAAACCATGCTAGGAACAGTCAATTCAAATTTGGATGTCTACATAAACGCAACCAGAAAATTTGAAAGTTCCTCCTCTTCCAGCGCTGGTCAAAATATTAAAGCCGTTGATAAGTGTATTGAGCATATTGAGGAATATCTGTCTACGGCTCTGTAAAGGTAATTTGGAGAGTTCTCTCACCAAAAAATAAAAAGATAAGGAGGAATAAGAATGGCTAGTGGTGTATCCGTTGAACGTACTGCGCTTCAATCCGGTATTGGCGTATGTAAGACTTGTATTCATGAGTTGTCTGACGCATCTCGTACTTTGAAGCGAGATTATCAGAGTGCTGGTTCCGGGTGGAAAGATCAGCAGTATGCGAGACTTGGTGGAATAATTGAGGAATGCTGCTCTGCACTGGAAAAACCCATTAGTGAGCTTGAAGGCTGTCAGGCAAGCCTCGAAAAACTTCTCAAGGCAGTTGCCGATTACGAAGAAGTAAGTCTGTAAAGGAGGTTATGAAATGGCAGTTAAAGCATCAGCGGAAACAATCCGTGAAATGAAAAAGCAAATTGCTCAGACAATTAAAGATATTGAGCGAATCAATCAGGGAATCAAAAGCGGTATCCGTGCAACTGGTTCCTGGGACGATGCTAAAGCCGCAGAGTTTAATATGCTCATGCAGAAAATAGCAAGACTTACGGTATCTCCCGTTGAAACATTAAATGCAGCACTCCCGAAATTGGAGAAGCTCGCACAAACACTTGATAACTACAATTCGCAAAGAATTGGTAGGTAAACTTACTATTAAGGAGGACTATCATGGACAACCAAAACAAAACCCAAGGAATTCCGACATTCACCCCACCGGAGGATGGCGCTCCCGTTTTCACTCCACCTAAGACGCCGCAACACGATGGACCGGTATGCTATCACCATCCTTCTGAGCCTGCGGTTGCTCGTTGTGCAAGATGCGGTAAATATATATGTAAGGACTGTGCTGAAGCATACACTGTTACAGGTGGCGAATACGCCAACAAGTGCTTGTGTTTCGATTGCTGTGAACAGCTCGTTGCTGAAAACGTTGCTGAATTGACCAAAAATAAAAACAAAATTAAAGGACAGTTTATTTTACAGCTCATCGGTATGGTAATCGGATTTATCTACGGAATGGGTGCCGGTATCACTTCTGGTGATATTGGCGGAGGTTTCCTGGCTGGTCTGATTTGTGCTTGTATTGGCGGCGTGTTCCTCAGTGCATTGAAGGCGTTTGGCTCTCTTACTTGGGAAGCTATCAAGATTGCCTTTTCTGGTAACTTTGGTGTGCTGACTGTTATCTCCATTATTTTCCAGATAATTGTCATTGCATTCAAGTGTATCTGGATCACCATCAGCAATACCATTCAATATATCCTGTACCTCAAGAGAACACAAGGCTTTATCGAGTCTGACTCTGCAGCTTTGCAGCAGATGAGAGACTATATGGAGTACACTTTGGTTCGTAATCAGAACAAGGGCGTTGACCTTGAAGATCTGATGAACGAAGGTAGCGAACTCTACAACAACTCCTACGCCCAGGCTGTTAGAGATAACGGCGAAGCTGCTGCTGATGCTGCTCTCCGCCAGGCAACTACCCGTATTGCTGAAAATGGTGAGATCATCAGAGACTTCCCTGGTGCTGCTGCCGCATAAATCATAATTCTAACCAAAAATGGAAAGCGAAGAAATCAAAAGCAAACGAAAACTTTTAGCAGAAGCACTAAGAAACGGAGACCCCGGTGTTTCAATGGAAGTCGTCAGTACCAACGATTGCGTGGAAGATGAATCAATGAATGCACCATGCTTCAAACCTCGCAACCGAGGTGGGGATTGGTATTATGTCGAGGATAGTTTGAAACGTCCCTACATTGTTAAATTCGTAAACCGATACCCTAACTACAAGAGGTATTATGAACGATACTCTGGAATACCCGTTCCACCAGAAGCACATAATTGTCAGTTCTATCCCAATCCGATAGAAATAGACGAAAATACATCAGATATTATCTTCATAATCATTGATAGATATTCATTTTTCAGCCTAGATGTTTCCGCAATCAAAAGAAGTTTTGCTCAAAACAATGAACAGGAGGATTTTGTTATGGATAACAATAATGTCAATAATGATGCAATTGCTGCACGTCGCAGAGCTTTGGCAGAAGCACTCAGACAAGGGGAACCTGTGGTTGTGACCCCTACCGGCGAGGTTGGTACAAAGGACGAAATGCAGGAAAACGGCTTGTCCGGTATTCAGGTTCCTGATGGAAAGTTAGCAAAGGAGGACTGAATATGGCATTTTACTGGTATCAAAGCGACCCTCAATTATATCAAGCAGAAGTAGCCGCCATGCAGAAATTCTTTCCGTCTTTCAGAATCAACCAACTCCAGGATGGTTCTGGTAGATTATACTGGCGTGGCAAGGTCCAGCCAATGGGCGAAGGCGGAATGGTCTGGGACCTGATGTTGATCTATAAAAACGATCATCCGCACGCATCTGAGGGAGAATACGGTGGTTCTATTCAAATTCTGCCTGTTCAACCGAGACTTAAAGACATCGCACAGAAGATGATGCCCCTGCTTGAGCAAACTTATGGTTCCTATGAGAACTGTGTAAAGCGTGGCTTCGGATTAGGTTTGCCGCACATCTACCGCAACAACTTCGGCAGAAATGAAGAATACTTTATCTGTACAGCTGATCCTAAGTATTTCAAAGCGGGACAGTCTCGCTCTACTTCCGCAGCCTCTGCGCTTAGCTGGGCATGCAAATGGATTATGCTCTGTGAAATGTGGCTGAACGGCGAAATTAGTGATGATGTCGCTTTAGAGGGAAATTACTAATTCTTACAAGGGTGTCCAGCTTCGTAATTTGGAGTTGGACACCCTTGCGTTTTGAAACGGAGGTATGTCCATGAAGGTAGTATTTTCGGATAGAGCCTTTGCTGCGGTAATGGCTGAAACTACTGAAAAAATAAAGACTGAAACAGGCGGATTATTCCTTGGTTCCTTTGAGGATGGAGTATGGTATGTCATCGAAGCCATTGATCCGGGTCCGAAGTCTATTTTTGAAGTTGCATACTTTGAGTATGACCAACAATATACCCAACATTTGATTAACAAGATTGCCAACCTGTATGACAAAAAGCTGTCTCTGATAGGATTATGGCATCGACATCCCGGCTCTTTTGACCAGTTTTCTTCAACCGATGATGGAACTAACTCTAAGTATGCCCGGATGCGCAAAGAAGGTGCAATATCCGCTCTGGTAAATATCGACCCTGAATTTAGATTGACGATGTACCATGTAAATCAGCCTTGCAGATACTCAATAATTGAATACGATGTGGGAAATCATTTAATCCCGGATGAAATGTTGCAATATAAATCCCCGGAAAGATTTGAAAAGCTGATGACCGGGATAATGAACGATGAATACAAAGATTTCCGTCCATCTGTTAGCCTTAACGGTTTTCTGAAGGTTGTTTTGCCCTACATGAAGCGAATCAAGATAAATGAATCTCTCCATGAAGTTGGAGACAGCAATCTTGCAACTGAACGTATTCTCGATGAACTCGTCGAAGATACTGCATTTTTGGCTGATGAACAAGGCATTGAATACTCTATCTCTCAGGTGGAGCAGTTTATTTGCTTGTCTCAGGATGCATTTGATGTACCCGTAAAACTCTACTTCCGTTATATAGCGGAAAAGGATGCTGTTGTTTTCTCTCACGGAAGTAATTGTTACCTGTATAAGAGCAATGAGTTCAGACGAGCTTTTGAGCAAGCGTTCAAAGCTCAAAAAGAAAACACTCGTCAAAGAATACAGTATGACAGAGGTGCATCATTATCTGACGCAGTCAAAAAGATAATACATATCAATTTGAACGGAGATGGTAAATGATGGATAATTTCTTTAATGATGAAATTGAAAAAACCGTATTTATCTCAGACGAACAGCTGAAGAACGCTGTGCCTGGGAAACTGTATGGCAAATATTTTGAAGATACAAGAATCTACAATATTCTTCCGCAGGAATTGTCTGATAGAGGGGACTATTTAGGTGAGTTGTTACCTACCGGAAGCACCCCCGGCAATGGTTTCTGCGGAATTATCGGTAATGACAAAATCACCTTCTATTGTGACGGAGAGGAAGTTCAGGCTGAATCCTATGGACTTTACCAGAGCATTTTCTCCCGTAATAAAGGCATTTTGGAAACATCCGTTATGAACACAAAACGTGTTGTTATTTTGGGATGCGGTTCTGTTGGCAGTCTGGTTGCAATGGAACTCGCCCGTGCAGGCGTTGGACATTTTCTTCTTGCTGACCCTGACGTGATGGAGTATCACAACATCTGCCGCCATCAATGCGGTATTGAGGATGTCGGTGATCTGAAAATCAATGCTCTTTCTCGCAAACTGAAAAACATTAATCCCAAGATTCATATTGAGAAATTTGAGGGCATCGTGCAGAACTTGCCAAAAGCAATGCTTGACGAATTTTGCGTAGCAAATGAAACCATCTTCGTGGGCTGTGCAGATAATAGAGCTGCTGATGTTTATACCAATCGTATCAGCATTTACTATACTGCTTCTTTCATTTCTATTGGCTTCTGGGAAAGAGCTTATGCAGGAGAAATCTTCTACCATATTCCTGGTAGAAATATGCCTTGCTACGAGTGTGCCCTTGGAGACGGCGGAAATATTTCCGCACGTGCCCAAGCAAACCACCATATTTACTCCAACCAAGAACATACTGAAGGTATGAAATTTGAACCAGGCATTTCCGTTGATATTAACTTCATCACCAGTATCGGCATTAAGTTGATAATCGACATTTTGAACTCGACTAATCCTGGATATATTCCTCGCTTGTTAGACAATTTGAAGCAGTACACCTTGGTTTGTAATACCAGTAATCCTGAAATCGGTGGAGAAATGGTTGAGATCTTCAGCTATCCGCTTCAGGTGACTACTTCCCTCGTTGTTGACTTTGGCAGCAAGTGTTCTGGCCAATGTAAATACGAGCTGGAAGAAAAATAAAAAAATGCCTATTTAGGAGAAAGGAATGAAACGATGGACGCTATTACTCAAGCTGAGATATTTGCCTTGATTGCAGAAGTAAACGCTTTTGCAGACAGCTCGGAAACCCTTATCAATAATAGTCGCTCGACTTATGATCGGAATAAACAAGCTCTCTTAAATAGGCATAATTCTACTCTTACGCAGTTAGAGAAAAGCTATAAGAGCAACTGTGATGCTATTTCCGGCAAATCAAAGCGAACCATTAAAGAAGCCCAACAAATGTTGGCAGATATTGATGCCCTTGATGCACGACTTTCTCAGGTAGATAAATACTATCGCAAGACCAAGGAGAAAAAGGAAGCCGAGTTAGCGGATAAGACCAGTGACCGGTATCAGGATGTAGACAATTATTTTGCCATTTTGGAGCAAATCAAGGGTGACTACGCTGCTATATCCAAAAAGTATTCCGAAGATATTCTTCCCGCTTTAATCAATGGCCTCAACTACCTCTTTTCCAACAAGAGAAAAAAGGACTATGAGGAACTGATTATCCTCCGTAATACATTGAAACTGTTTGAGCAGGAGATCGAAGAAGTTCTCCCCACCCTCACCACAGAGGAGTTGGCTCAGCAGAAAAAAGCCTACTTTGCCAAGAGGTCCACTCTTTTAGATAGCAACAAGAGAGAGTTGGCTAATCTGGAAGAAAACTATCGAACTACACTGGATAACATTGCCGACAGAATTTGTGCGTCTCTTGATGAAGTGTTACCCGATGTCTTGGTTGACTTCCTCCATTCCCAAATGGTTGAACATTCCAAAATCAAAGGCAAAGTCAACACAAGTCATCAAATCGAAGATGGCATTCTGTACATGTGCTATGTGGATTATCCTGTAGATTTCTTTGTGCAATCTCCGATTGTTTCATCTTTGATTAAAGAAAAATGTGCTCCACTTTTAGTGGACGGCAGTATCCGAATGCCTATAACACTTACCATCCAAAATGCACCGGCATGGTTTGTTGTTTCTGATAGCAGCAATAATTCTGCATTGCAGGCGTTTTCCCACTCTATCATGTTCAGCACATTATCTGCTTGTCCCGTGGCAAAACTTGCGTTTTCTATAGTAGATCCTGAGAATCGTGGAAATAGTGTGGCACCATATTTTGATGCAAAGAAAAAACTCCCCGAACTGTTTGGTGAGCAAATTATTATTGAACGGGAACAAATCTTAGAAAAAATCAATCTGCTAAATGCCAGAATTGAAGATATTCTCCAAGATAAGTTAGGAACTCGCTTTGATACTATTTATGACTATGCAAAAGAAAATCCGTCCTACGATATTAACTCGGAATTGTTGGTATTGTATGATTTTCCTAAAGGCTTTGACGAACAGGGTCTAGCTAGCTTACGCAACATATTAAGGAACGGAAGTAAGTGCGGAATCTATACACTCATTCTTTATACACCGACTGCGGTTAATGGGCGTGATGAATTTGTTCAAAACCTTAAAACAATAGAGTCACTCTCTGTCGTAATCAAGCAGCAAGGCGAGAGCTTTATTATGAGAGGTATGCCTCTGCTCTATTCTGCTATGCCCGACAAAGTTAATTTTGCGAAATTCTTTAGCAAATATATGCTCATTTTCGAAGGGATAAAGAACAGAGGTATTGCGTTCTCTCCTCTTATTAAAAAACTTGTTGATGCTGAAAGCATGGAGGAATTGGAACAACACATTAAGTTCATTGGACAAATGATGGATGGCTATCAACAGGAATATGCTCGTGTTCCTGCGATTGGTAGCACATTCCCTCAGAGCGTGACACTTGGAGAAGTATCCTATCCTTCGGATATTTTTTCCGATAGTATCGGTTATGACCGAATCCGTAAGGCTTTTGGAGAAAGAAACGGCAACAATGTTGTTTCTCTGGATCACGTTGAATTGCCGTTGTCCTTTGATCTGCGAAATTCTTTCAATGTGTTGCTAAACGCACCCGAAACAAATAGCTCGGCAATAAGAATTTTCACGCATCATGTAATGTGGAGTATGCTGTCATTCCTGCCTGTGACAAAGGTCAATTTCTGCATTATAGATAGCGAACAACGAGGAAACAGTATTCTTCCGTTTTTGGATTTCAGAAAACGACTTCCTGAAATTTTTGGCGAAAAAATATATACCAGCCAGGATATGATCTATGAAAAACTCCAAGCTATTAACGCCCAGATAGATGACTTCATTCTAAATAAACTGGGGACTAAATACAAAGACCTTTTGGAGTACAATTTGAATACTCCAAACAGAGCTGAACCTATTACTTTACTTGTTATTTACGACTTCCCTGGCGGAATGGACGGTCGCTGCATTGATACTCTGATTAATATTTTGCGAAACGGCAGCAAGTGCGGCGTCTATACGTTAATTTGCCATAACCCTGGTGTCACTTTCTCCAGATACGAAAGCATCGAAGATCGTATGGAACAAATTGCCAAATACTGTGTGCCGATAGATTATAAAGATAATCAGTATATTCTTCTTCCGTATAATCTTCCGATTAAGCTACCGCAGATGATGGATGCTAAGGCCACTAACAACTTTACAGATACATACTTCAAATCTGCGGAAGTTATAAAGAACAAAGGTCTCTCCTTTACTGATATTCTGGACACGGAACTGTTTTCTCGAGACTCTGCCCATGTACTTGATATTCCTATAGGGCTTGGAGACGAAGATGCAATTATCAGTCTGAGATTAGGCGAGGGAACCTCTCACCATGGCTTAATTGGCGGTGGTACTGGTGGTGGTAAATCGACATTGCTTCATACCATAATTATGAGCAGTATGCTCCATTACAGCCCTGACCAGCTTCATCTGTATATGATGGACTTCAAAGGCGGTACAGAATTTAAAATCTATGAATCTGAGCGATTACCACATATCCAGCTGTTAGCGTTGGATGCTATGCAGGAGTTCGGCGAAAGTATCCTCCAAAACTTGGTTGACGAAATGGAAAGACGCTCAAATGCGTTCAAGAACGCTGGCGGTTACACCAAAGTTGAGGACTATGTTAGAGGAACAGGTAAGCCTATGCCCCGTATCCTGGTTATCATGGACGAGTTCCAAATTCTGTTTGACGATTCAACAAACAGAAAAGTCGCCATGAGAAGTGCAAATCACGCTAAGCGTATCGTAACCGAGGGTCGTGCGTATGGTGTTCATTTGCTAATGGCAACGCAGTCTACTAACATTATCAGTACCCTCACATTGGACAGAGGAACCATCGAACAAATGCGTGTGCGTATTGGTTTGAAGTGCGGCGAAGATGATGCCCGATATTTGTTCTCTGATCGCTACGAAAGAGATGCTTTAGATAAAATGGTCGGTCCAAAAGGTACTGCTGTAATGAATCCCGACTATACCGAGCAGTACGGTAACATCGGTCTACGTGTGGCATTTTGCGACAGTGAAAGCAAAGCAAAATATCTCAAGAAAATCAGCGAAACCTATGCTAATGAGCCTTGTACAACTCAGATATTCGAAGGAAGCCGTACTGAACAGTTGCTGGACTATTTTTCAAGTCGTGGTATCAAGCAGACAAACACTCTGCCTGTGCGTATTTACATGGGCAATACCATTAAGGTTGCCGATCCGTTTGAAATTGTAGTTGACCGAAAGCGTAAACATAACCTTCTGGTCTGCGGTTCAAATGAGAGAATGGCAAACAATGTTGTGAATGAATATATGGTATCTGCTGCAATTAACACAAACACATCCCTCTATTGCATCGACGGCGATTCTCTTGTTGGGGATGATGTGTCTGGAGATTTTTACAGCGTACTGCAATCGCATTGTCCTAACTTCCATCTGGCTGTTTCACGTGCAGATATTGTGCAGTTCATTCACGATATATATGAAATCTACACTGCCAGAAAGAGAAACAATGAAAGCGGAATTATCTTCATAATCATCAAGAACCTCCAGTTCCTAGACATCATAAAGTCAATGCTTAAAGGCGAGACTGTCGATGAATCCGAATATATCGAGGTTGAAGGTGACATCGCTCCAGCGGTAGATAACAGTGATCCGTTTGCTTCTCTCAACAGCTTCATATCAAGTCGTAGCAGTAGCTCAAGCGATTTGAGTAATTCTAACGAAAAGTTACTTAAACTGATCGAAGATGGTTCTGGATTTGGTATTCACTTTGTTATTAGCTCTCTTGAGTATCAGACCGTAAAGGATTGTATGCACTATGGCGAAAATGCTCTGGCAAAGTTCCCTGAAAGAATCATTTTCTCGCTGAACGATAATGATGCCGATAATCTGGTGGAGAATGTTTCCGTGACAGGACTGCGTGACAATACGGTATACTTCACAGACGGTGTTAAGGATACTTACCAGATGAAACCGTACATTGCAC
>OLSN01002878.1_pt1 | contig 11792 bp, 8 predicted proteins | sample 1672411 | NCBI WGS metagenome assembly OLSN01 (sample SAMEA3136683, study PRJEB25190) | human gut metagenome | biome: human gut; feature: human-associated habitat; material: faeces | place: Austria | collected 2013
TTATAATAGAAGTAAGATAAGCAAAAAAACATATAATAAAGCAGTTAAAAAATCAGATTTTGCTAAAAATGTTAGTAAACATTTAAACAATAGTTCTAATAGAGATAAATATTTGAAATAAATTGTTAAATTATCATAAATTACTTTACAAAAGATAAAATATATTGTATTATTAATATGTTCCTTGAGCTTTGTTATTGGTACCTCTTACCATAACTAGGTCAATGGTGAAAATAAGATAAGGAGGAAAATATAATGGCTTTGAATAAAGAAGTTAAGACTAAGATTATTAAAGATTTTGCTAGAGATGAAAAAGATACAGGTTCTCCTGAAGTTCAAATAGCAATTTTAACTAATGAGATTAATGCTCTAACTGAACATCTTAAAAATAATAAACAAGATAAAGCTTCTAAAAGAGGACTTTTAATTAAAGTTGGTAAAAGAAGAAGTTTATTAAATTATCTTGTTAAGACTGATGTTAAGAGATACAGAGATGTAGTTGCAAAATTAGGATTAAGAAAATAATTATTAAAAGTAGGCACTCTTTTTTGAGTGCCTTTAATTTTAAAAAGATAACTGAAATTGGAGGTAGAAGATATGGATAAGAAAGTATTTGAGTTAGATTTTTATGGAAGAAAGATAGTAGTAGAACATGGACAAGTTGCTAAGCAAGCTGATGGGGCCGTACTTGTTAGATATGGTGATACAGTAGTACTTAGTACGGCAGTTGTTAGTAAGAGCGCTAATCTACTATCTGATTTCTTTCCACTTATGGTTTTATACCAAGAAAAATTATATTCTGTAGGTAAGATACCTGGAGGATTTATTAAGAGAGAGGGTAGACCTACTGATGCTGCTACACTAGCTGCTAGAATGATAGATAGACCTCTTAGACCATTATTCCCAGAGGATTTTAAGAATGAGGTACAAATTGTTAATACAGTGTTATCTGTAGATCAAGATAATTCACCTGAACTTACTGCTTTACTTGGATCATCACTTTGTGTATCTATTAGTAAGATACCATTTAATGGACCAGTAGCAGCAGTTAAAGTTGGTAGAATTAATGGTGAGTTTATTATTAATCCTACTGTAGAACAAGCTGAAGAGTCTGATATTGACCTTACAGTAGCAGGTACTCGCGACGCTATTAACATGGTTGAGGCTGGAGCTAGAGAGGCTTCTGAAGATGATATGCTTGAGGCTTTAATGTTTGGACATGAAGCTATTAAGAAATTAATTGCTTTTGAAGAAGAAGTTATTAAAGAGATTGGTGTTCCTACTATGGAATATGAAAAGTTAGAAATAACTTCAGAACTTAGAAGTGAAGTTGATACTTATGTAAGAGAAAGACTTGATAAGGCACTTAGAATTAAAGATAAATTAGAAAAGTATGCCGCTATTGATAGTTTACAAGAAGAAGTAGTTGAAAAGTATAAGAATGAAAATGAAGATACTATGAAACCTGAGGAATTAAATGAATTACTTACTAAAGTGGCTTTAATATTCCATGGTATAGAATATGAATTATTTAGAAATATTGTTGTTAAAGAGAAGACTAGAGCAGATGGACGTGCTATGGACGAGATTAGACCATTATCTACTGATATTGATTTACTTCCTAGAACTCATGGTAGTGCTTTATTTACTAGGGGACAAACACAAAGTTTAGCAACAGTTACTCTTGGGGCTTTAGGAGAACATCAAATACTTGATGGTCTTGGAATTGAAGATGCTAAGAGATTTATGTTACATTATAATTTCCCACCATTCTCAGTAGGTGAAACTGGTAGATATGGGGCTCCTGGCAGAAGAGAGATTGGTCATGGGGCATTAGGAGAGAGAGCACTTTCTTATGTTATTCCTAGTGAAGAAGAATTTCCTTATACTATAAGGGTAGTTAGTGAAATACTTGAAAGTAATGGATCTAGTAGTCAGGCTACTATTTGTGCTGGTACTATGGCTCTTATGGCTGCAGGTGTTCCTATTAAGAAACCGGTAGCAGGTATTGCTATGGGACTTATTACTCATGAAGATGATTATACTATTCTTACTGATATTCAAGGAATGGAAGATCACCTTGGAGATATGGACTTTAAAGTAGCTGGTACTAGGGATGGTATTACAGCACTTCAAATGGATATTAAGATTGATGGTATCAATAGAGAAATATTAAAAGAAGCTTTAGCTCAAGCTAAGAAAGCAAGATTTGAAATATTAGATGTTATTGAGAAACAAATAGCTAAACCAAGAGAAGATGTATCTAAGTATGCTCCTAAGACTGAAGTATTTATGATTAATCCAGATAAGATTAAAGATGTTATTGGCCGTGGTGGAGAGATGATTACAAAGATTATTTTAGAATGTAGTAATGTTAATACGGTTAATGATATTAATGCTGTTAAAGTAGATCTTGAAGATGATGGTAGAGTTATTATTTATCATACTGATAGAGATATTATTAATAAGACTGCTGAAAGAATTAAGAATATTGCTAGAGAAGTAGAAATTGGTAAAACTTATACTTGTAAGGTAGTTAATGTAGAGGATTTTGGTATATTTGTTGAATTATGGCCTGGATGTGAAGGATTAATTCATGTATCTCAGCTTGATACCAAGAGAGTAGATAAACCTAGTGATTTATTTAAAGTTGGAGATGAAGTTATTGCTATAGCTACTGGATATGATAAGAAGGGTAAACTTAACTTATCTAGAAAAGATTTATTAAAGAAATAGTTTTGTTTGAACTTGTCAATAAAAAGTAGACACTAAAAGAATGTGTTTGCTTTTTCTTTATCCTCTTAAGCCTAGGTCTTAAGAGGCATAAGTGAGCTTATAATCTCACTTATGAAATATTTTTGTGTACATTTGTATTATATGCCAAAACCTTGTAAATACTTGCAAATAAAGACTTTATAAAGATAATAAAAAAATAGTCATATTTTCATTGACTTTAATAGTTAAAATAATATATAATGTCTATGCGGTAATACCGATAGGGTTGTTCTCTCCTTTTTTAAATCTTTTAAGGGAGGAGTGATGCTATGCTGAAAAAACAAACAGAAATGGGGGTTTTAGTAAGTGAATGAAGTCATACTAATCATATGGCTGACTTTAATTACACTATATATTATATATAGTAGTAATCATAGATAAAAAAACGAGCACCCTTCAGGGGGTGCTCCATTTCAAACAATGGAGAGAACACCTTTTGCATTAGGTGTTACCCATTTTTATTATGGATAATTTCTCTTTCCATATACATTATATGATAATTTTAATAAAAAAGCAATAAAATTTTTTTCTTATACATATTCAGTTGTTATTTTAATACATTTATGATAAAATTATATCGTATAGTTATAATAAGAAAAGAGTGATATATATGACTAAATATAAAGTATTAGATGCCAATGAAGCCGTAGCTAGAGTAGCCTATAAGTTTATTGAATTAGCGGGAATATATCCAATAACTCCAGCTTCACCAATGGCCGAAAAAATAGATGTATTAAGTAGTAATGGAGAAATAAACTTTTTTGGAAATAGAGTAAAAGTAGTAGAAATGCAGTCTGAAGCTGGAGCAGTAGCTACAGTTCATGGTGCTTTGCAAAGTGGTATTTTAGCAAGTACCTTTACAGCAAGTCAAGGTCTATTATTAATGATACCTACATTATACAAGTTATCAGGAGAAATGTTACCAGGAGTAATCCATGTAGCTGCACGTAGTTTATCTACACATTCCTTAAGTATTTTTGGAGATCATCAAGATATTTATAGCGTAAGAAGTACCGGTGTATGTATGTTATCATCATCGTCAGTAGAAGAAGCCTATCATATGGCTATGATAGCACATTTATCAAGTATCAAAGCATCATTACCTTTCGTTAATTTCTTTGATGGCTTCAGAACTAGTCATGAAATAGATAAAGTAAAAGAAGTAGATTTATCACGTTTAGAGCCACTTATAGATAAAAAAGCTTTAAGAAATTTTAGAGAGAGAGCTCTAAATAATGAAAATCCAAATGAAAGAGGAACAGCAGAAAATGACGATATTTACTTCCAAAATACCGAAGTAAGAAATAAATATTATGAAGACGCTGTAGATATTACTATAGATTACATGAAAAAAGTAGGTAAAATAGTAAAGAAAGACTACAAACCATTTAATTACTATGGTAGTAGTACTGCTAAAGAAGTAATTGTGGCTATGGGCTCAGTATGCGAATGTATTGAAGAAACTATAGATAAACTAAATGATAATGGCTATAATGTTGGTTTAATAAAAGTTCACTTATATAGACCATTCAGTATTAAACATTTACTTGAAGTATTACCAAGTACAGTAGAAAAAGTCGCAGTACTAGATCGTACTAAAGAGCCAGGCTCTTCAGGTGAACCTCTATATCTAGATGTTGTTAATGCCTTAAAAGATACTAATATCAAAGTAATTGGAGGAAGATATGGATTGTCCTCTAAAAATACAACTCCAAGTATGATAAAAGCAGTTTATGATAACCTAAATAAAAATATGAAGAATAATTTCACTATTGGTATAAATGACGATGTAACTAATTTGAGTCTTGATATAGATAATAATTTTAAATTAGATAACCATAATTACCAAATGCTAATATATGGCTATGGTTCAGATGGAATGGTTGGAACATCAAAAGATATTCTAAAAGTAATCGGAGATGCCACTCCAAAATATGTTCAAGGATATTTTCAATATGATTCCAAAAAATCCGGAGGAGTAACACGTAGTCATCTTCGTATTTCTGAAAGTCCAATAAAAAGTACCTATTACATCGATAATCCAGATTTCATTGTAGTATCAAAAGATACATATATTTATAAATATGATATCATAGATAACCTAAAACAAAATGGAATACTACTATTAAATACTAGTCTAAGTAAAGAAGACTTTACAAAAACATTACCAAACAAAGTAAAGAGACTATTAAAAGATAAAAATATCAAAGTATACATAATAGATGCTTATAAAATAGCCAATTCTCTAGGTTTAAAGAACAAAATAAATACTTGTATGGAAGTATGTATATTTAAAATAATGAATATTTATGATATAAATAAAGTAATAAAAATACTAAAAGAAAATAATAAACTAAGATTTGCCTCAAAAGGAGATAAAATCGTAGAAATTAATAATAAAGTAATAGATAATTCTCTAGAATATCTAACCACTTTTGAAGTACCAGAAGAATGGAAAGATTTAGAATACAAAGATAATCAAAAATTAACCTTTAATGAAAGTATAAATTTACTTAAAGGAGATACATTACCAGTAAGTAGTTTTATAAAAAATAAAGAAGGAATCTTTGAAGGAACCACTACTAAAGAAGAAAAAAGAAACATTGCCGAAGAAGTTCCTTGTTGGATAAGTGAAAATTGCATAGAATGTAATCAGTGTGCTTTTTCTTGCCCACATGGTGTAATAAGACCATTCCTTCTAGATAAAAAAGATAGTAAAGTAGAAAGCATTCCATCACTATTACCAAAAGATAAAGAATTTACTATTGGAATAAATTATGAAGAGTGTACAGGCTGTGGTGTATGTACTTTAGCTTGCCCGGGAAAACTAGGTAAAAAAGCCTTAGAAATGGTACCAAATAAAGATAAAGAAAATAATTTTGAATACTTACTTAAAAACAATGTTAATGATAAATATCAAAGTAATTTATTAACAGTAAAGAATGTAAGTTTCAAAGAGCCAAAATTTGAATATTCTGGTGCTTGTGCAGGCTGCGGTGAAACACCATATATAACAAATTTAACTAGAGTATTTAATGATAATCTAATGATAGCCAATGCTACAGGTTGTTCATCAATATATTCGGGATCAGTTCCAAGTATGCCATATAGTATACCTTGGGCCAGTTCACTATTTGAAGATAATACTGAATATGGTTATGGTATTCTTCAGGGTATAAATATAAAAAGAGACAAAATCAAAAAATATATGAAAGAATATCCAAGAAATAAACTATTCAAGAAATGGATAGAAAATATGGATAATTATGATATCTGTAAAGAAGTAAAAGAAAACATTGATTATAAAAAACATCCATATTTAAATGATATGAAAGATTATATTTTACCTAAACAGTTATGGGTTCTAGGAGGAGATGGCTTTGCCTATGATATTGGTTATGGTGGTCTAGATCATGTATTATCAAAGAAAGACAATATAAATATTCTAGTACTTGATACCGAAGTATATTCAAATACCGGAGGGCAATCATCAAAATCATCAAATATCGGATCAGTAGCATCATTTACCTCAAATGGTAAAGATAATTATAAGAAAGACTTAGCTAGAATAGCAATGTGCTATCCACATGTGTATGTAGCCTCAGTAAATATAGGATATAACAAAGAGCAGTATCTAAAAGCTATCAAAGAAGCAAGTCTTCATAATGGACCATCATTAATAATAGCATACTCTCCATGTATTGAACATGGCATTAAGACAGGCATGCAGCATTCACAGTCAAATGGTTATCTTGCCACTAAATGTGGATACTTCTTAACATTTAGATATAATCCAGATACAAAGAAATTTAGCCTAGATTCTAAAGAACCAGAATTTGATAAGTATGAAGATTATTTAATGACTGAAAATAGATTTGCTAGTCTAGTAAGAAAAGATAAAGAACGTGCTAGACTATTATTAGAGGAACAAAAACAGTGGGCTATAGATAGATATAACTATTACAAAAAGATAAGCGAGGAGTAATATATGAAGGAAAAAGAAATAGAAATAAATGGTGAAAAAATCAAAATAGCACTAAAATTACCTAAAGAAGAAATTGAAGACAACAATATAAAAATATATCTAGATGATACAATAGATCTTACTAAAACCATAAAGGAAGTAAAAGAGGAAACTAAAAATGAACAAGAGAAGTGAGCAGGAATTATTTCTTAATTACATTAGAGATATTTATATAGCTTATCCTAGTTTAGAAATAAATGACGATACTATCTATAATGAACTTTCCCACTTTTATGAAGAAAATGGTATAAGAAAAAGAATTGGTAATAATGGTTTACTACTTAATGTTCAGCAAAGTCTAGCAAGAAAATTTGGTTCTAAATTTAGTTCTGGTGGTTATTTCTGGTTTTATGAAAATAGAAAAAATTATGGTGATACCGATTATTATAATAAGTTATATGATGCAATAAAACTATATATTTCAGTAGATGCTGAAAACTTATATGATGTTACAAGAAAAGTAATTGAATATATTCAAAAAGAAAATGTTCTTACACAAACTAAAGTAGCCAAAAATATGCGCAATGATGTTTTAGTAGTCAGAGTAGCAAATGGTGAAGAAGCAAAAAAAGTAATAGATTTTGTAAATGGTCTCGGCTATAAAAGTAGTATTAAACCCAACCCATTTGTATTTTCTAGTGGTAAGGCAAGTATAACTAGGGATGGTAGTTTATCATATAATGGTACTGTTTGTAATATGATTACCAATTACCTAAGAGATTGTAGATTTAGAAATAAGATGGATAGTGCAAATATTGATGGACTATATAAATATGTTAATGATACTATTAAAAAATTAAAAGGTCCATATAAAAAAGAAGCTATGCAATTATATCAAATAGATACAGAACGAAAGTATAAAGATATTTTAATGATCTTTGATATTATTTCAAAGAATCTAGATGGTACAATTACCTTAGAAGAAATCTTTGAAGAAGAAAAAGGTAAGAATGTAAGTAGTACTAGTACTATTAAGAAGGATGATAAGGATAAAATCAAATATGTTTTAAGTGGTTTATCAAAGTATTATAGTACATCTGATATTCATAGCATTATGATTCAGTATATTTCTGATGGAAGATTAGAACATTTCACCAGAAGAGATAACATTAGACAAGTAATGTCATCATTCACTCCTGAAAAGTTAGATGCTTTGCTTACTGAAATGAGTTATAATGCTTTGATTGATGCAGTAATTGCTACTAAAGAAAAATATCCAAATATCAATCAGGCTGAGTATGCCATAAAGTTATTTGTTATAAATAGTGATTTATCAGGATTCACTAATGATAATAATTCAAGAAGTTACCTTGGCCTTGTATCATTACCAACAAAAATAATAGATGCACTAACTAAAGATTTACCAGATTCATATAAAAATGCACTATATAGTATAATTAATTTAAACTATGAAGAAAGAAGCATAATGAAAAAACTTCTTGATAAATCTGATGTATCAAAAATACCAAGCGAAGCCTTATCTACTGCTAGAGGAAACCTAGCATTACTAGATAATTTAACACGGTTTATAACTAACAATATTTATGAAAATAATAAGAAAGATGTTAAGATTGCAAGAGGTTATTAGAATAAACTAATTAAATAAAATCATTTAAAGACAATTAAAATTGTCTTTTTCTTTACATTTTAATAAATTTATTATATAATATTGCCGTGAAAAAAGGAAGCGTGATTATATGAAAGAAAAAATAGGAAGTGAGCCAATAAATAATAGTTATAGTTTTTTAGAAAAACATCCTATTATACCGAATCTAAGTATCTATAATGCCATTAGTTTACTTAGTAGATTTTATAGAAATGTCGAAGCAATTGATTGTTTAGATTTAACGGTAAGCTATGATGAGATGATAAATGACTCAATAACTATGTCTAAAGCTTTAAAGGAATTAGGAATAAAAAAAGGAGATATAATATCTGTATCAATGCCTAATTACTATCAAGGGGTAATAACATTTCTTGCAGCCAATCGAATAGGAGCCATAACTACATTTATTAATTCAATGTCATCAATTGAAGAAATATTAGGATATTTAAATGAGTTTGAATCAACACTATTTATAAACTACGATAAAGATGAAGAATATAATAGGAAGATTACTGCCGGTAGTAGAGTAAAAAATATTCTTACATTAAAACATGATGAAATAAATACCAAGAATTACAGAAATATAATTACTAATGCTAATGGATATAATAATTTTTTAACATTTAGTGATATAGGTAAAGTATCAAGTTATTACAAAAAACCTATTTATACACTTTATAGCGGTAAAAATGATGCTCAAATACTATTTACCAGTGGTTCAACTGGCAATCCTAAAAGTGTTGTTTTAACAAATGAAAACATTCTAGCTTCAGGAATCTATATGAAGAATACTGGAAGAATAAAAATTATACCAGGAGAAAAATGCTTAGTATGTGTACCATTTTCTTATCCTTACGGTCTAGATACATCTACAGTAATGAGCCTATTATGTGGTAGAACAGGAATACTTGCTCCAAGCTTAACTAAAGATAATATTAGATATTATTTATCAAAAAATCCAAATTATATTTTTGGTAGTCCAGCACTTCTAGAACTAATAAAAAGAAATTCATTACCAAAAGATGATTTATCATCAGTTCATACCTTTATATCGGGTGGTGATTTTTTAACTCCAACACAAAATGCTGAAGGAGTAGAATTCTTTAAAAATCACAATGCCAATACTACAATATGTAATGGTTCGGGAAATGCCGAAACTTGTGGTGCGAATACCAATGCGGTTGGCTTAAAAATTAGACCAGAGACAGTTGGTAGAGTACTTGTAGGTCCAAAATCAATTATAGTGGATCCTAATACGATGGAAGAATTAGATTATGGAAAAGAAGGAATGTTATGCCAGTCTGGTAAGCATGTATTTAAATGCTACTATAATGATGAAGAAAAAACAAAAGAAACAAGGTTCAAATATAAAGGTAGAGAATACTATAAAACAGGTAATATGGGCATTTTAGATGAAAATGGATATTTTACACTAACAGGAAGAAGTTCTAGATATTACATAAGATCTGATTTAAATAAAGTATACTTAGGACATATTCAAAATGTTATATCATTAATTGATGTAGTAGAAGCTTGCTGTGTTGTACCAAAACCTGACAAAGATTTACTATTTACAAATAAAGCCTATATAGTACTAAAAGATGGTATAATGCCTACTAAAGAGATAAGTGATTATATTATGAATGAATGCTATAAACCAATATATAATAGTGTAACAGGAGAGACTATTCAATTAAAACCATTTGAAGTTCCAGAAAGTATAGAATTTTTAGATAAATTACCACTAACTAAAGCCGACAAAGTAAACTATGCTTTACTTGAAGAAATGGCTAAAGAAGAAGCTGAACATAAAACCAAGAAGAGAAAATTAAATAGTTTTTAAATTGATTTAGAATAAATACAAGTAATTTGTTTTATGAATTTTAATAAAAGAAATTAATGTGAATAGCAAAGTACAAATAAAAGCAGAACAAAAATGAAATAAAAATCTTTACAAAAAGAATAATTAATGAGATAATAATGCCGGAGGTGTGATTATGACAAAAATATTGAAAAAAATATTTAGATTAAACAGAGTCGATGATATAGATGCTGAGTTAGCAAAAATGTCTATGTCACAAAGATCGTAAAAGCACAAAAGCTTTTACTTTTTATATTTTACAGGAGGCAAAAATGATTAAAAATATAATTGATATAACCGATTTGAGTTTTGGTGGAAAAGCCTATGGGTTAAATAAATTAAATAGGTTAAATGTAAAGGTTCCGCAAGCATATGCAATTAATCAAGAGTTTATTAATAAGGTTATTGACGGTGATAAAAAATCTATAGAAAAATTAAATGAAGTGTTAAGTAAATTTAATAAAAATACTATGTTTGCAATTAGATCATCTGCTTCAAATGAGGATGGTAATGTTAAATCTTTTGCAGGTATGTATGAAAGTATTCTAAATGTTCAAAATAACATTGAAAAAATTATAGAGGCTATAAAAAAGGTAAACAATAGTTTGGCTTCTATACGAGTTGATTCATATGATAATGAAAAAAGTAAAATGAATATAGTTCTACAAGAAATGATTCAACCTAAGGTTGCTGGAGTTTGTTTTACAGATGCTATAGATTTAGATGGTAGCGATTCTTTTTATATTGAATATGTTGAAGGTTTAGGAGAAACATTGGTAAGTGGAAAAAAAACAGCTAAATATGTAGTCGTTTCACAAGAAGACTATTCTTATAGGTGTGAAGAAGAAAAAGATAGGTTGTTATTTGCAAACTTAATAAATGACTTAAAAAAAATTAAATCAAAAACACCAGAGGAATTAGATATGGAATGGTGTATCAACGAAAGTGGTGAAGCATATTTTGTTCAAGCAAGACCAATAACAAGAAAAATCATTATAAGAGAAAAATTATCAACAGGGGCAATTGCATCCCCAGGATATTGTAGTGGTATTATTTATACTATAGATGAAGATATTGATGATGATGAGATAATTGAACAAAAAATCAAAGATTTTCCTACTGGTGCCATATTACTCGCTAAAACAACAGATACTAATTATGTACCAGCAATGAAAAAGGCATCGGGAATTATAACGACAGAAGGGAGTGTATTATCTCATGCTGCAATAATAGCCAGAGAATTTGCCATTCCATGCATTACAGGATATAAAAGTGCATTTAGTATTTTTAAGGATGGAAAAATTGCAACTATTGATACTAACAATAAAAGTATAACATATAATGGTAATAAAATTTCTTTTGGGGCTGGAAAGGAAATTAACTTGTTGGAATTATATAATTTTAACGATATTATTGAAGAAAGAATAGATGAAAATTTAATTCTAGTAGAATCAGTCGATGATGAATTTGGCATACATATAGATGATGATTTGGAACAAGATGAAATAAATAAAATAGAAATTTTT
>OLSN01002889.1_pt1 | contig 11756 bp, 9 predicted proteins | sample 1672411 | NCBI WGS metagenome assembly OLSN01 (sample SAMEA3136683, study PRJEB25190) | human gut metagenome | biome: human gut; feature: human-associated habitat; material: faeces | place: Austria | collected 2013
TTTCTTCTGGCATTTCTCTATAACATCCTTGATTGTGCCGTCAAAGTCAAATTTAGATGGGGTTTATTTCGCCAAAAAGGGCTGTAAAATTGAGGCTGGATTCACGGATATTTTCGGGGTTGTTATCCGTCATCTTGGGTAAGCAGGAGTTGAGTTCTAGGCATCATTGCGTAAAAATAAGCACTCCACTGCGTAAAATGTATAGGTGCCAGGTAAAGTGCTGGTTATTAATAGTTGTAAGTTGTCGTATTGAAGGTGCAGTTTCTTCAAAAACAGTGACGATATGCTGCAAGGATGTAAAGATTATTTATTTCGATTAAATAATGCGTGTTATCATCAAAGATCCTATAACATGAAGGAGATTGTTAATGTTGAATATATTAGTAATAGCATTCTCTAAAAGAATTCAAAAAGGTTGTATGTGTATAACCATTTTACGGAATTTTGTTATCTTTGTATTATTATTGATGAATATCAAACCGTATGAAGTATCTTAATATAAAAAAGGCTTTGGCGGCATGGCAGAATTTGCAGCCACTGTCGGAGAAGGATCGAGAAAGGCTTAGCCGGCGTTTTACAGTAGATTTCAATTACAATAGTAACCACATTGAGGGTAACACGTTAACTTACGGGCAGACGGAAATTCTTCTACTTTTCGGAAAGGTGATTGGAGAAGCTGACGTTCGTGACGTACAAGAAATGACTGCAAGTAACGTAGGTCTGCGAATGATGACGGAAGAGGCTGCGGAGAAGGGAGTGCCATTGACACAGAATTTTATCCGAACATTACATAAAACCATATTACGAGAGGACTATACTGTTTATCGTAATTTGCCTGGTGGTATGCAAACGAGTTATGTGATTCATGCCGGCCAGTATAAGACACGGCCTAACAGCGTTGTTACTCGGTATGGAGACAGATTCGAATATGCCTCACCCGAGGAGACTCCAGGATTAATGGGAGACTTGGTGGATTGGTATAATACCGCAGAGAAAGAGGGGAAGTTGTCTCCGGTAGAGTTAGCCGCACTGTTTCATTATCGCTATATACGCATTCATCCTTTCGAGGACGGCAATGGTCGTATTGCCCGACTAATGGTGAACTACATTCTGACTCGCCATGATTATCCGATGATTGTTGTCCGAAGCCGCAGAAAGAGTGAATATTTGGAAGCCTTGCATCAGACAGATCTCGAAGTAGGTCCTATTCCTAGTGATGGTGCACATGCCGGGATCAAGGATATCCGTCCTTTTTTGAAATATTTCAATGACTTGGTGGCTACGGAGGTGTATAATGATGTTCTGTTTGTGAGCGAGAAGAATGAGAATGTGTGGTGGTATGATGGGGAGCGGATTACATTCCGAACGCCCAATTATACAAAGATCTTGAACGCTATGCGAACACAACCGACATTGACTCTTGCGGATATGAAAGAAGAAACTGGTATTAGTGTGACTGCTATACAAAAATTGTTGGATCAATTGATTTCAAAAAAGTATGTGGAGCGAGGCGAGAAGGAAGGGAGCTGGAGAGTATTTGTAACACAATGATAAATCCTATAACGGATGAAAAACAAACTTGATTTTATAAATTTTCAGAATTTTGTAAAATGGAATTAGTAATTCGTGGTTTAGTTCCGCTATCATATAATTCTCGGGATAAAGAGAAGAAATCTGAATATCGAGAACAGATACGTTCAGCATTTCAACGAAAATATAAGGGCCGGGTACCAATATTTCCTGCGAATGAAGAATTATACGCCAGAGTATATTTTTTCACAAGTAGTGGAGTAAACGTAGATTGTGATAATATCAGTAAACCAATTTGGGATGCAGTGAATGCATTAGTGTATGTGGATGACCGTAAGATAGTGATGCGAACTGCAGCTGTTATAGATGTAAACATTCATCCATTTAGCATCATAGATACCTCTTCTATTGAGAGTGAAGTGGCGGCTGATTTGATGCAAGGATTAATAGAAACAGAAGTTAAGTGCTTGTATATAGAATGCAATAAGTTTAAAGAATCAATGATAAAAATAGGAGGGGGAAACGTATGAAACCATTGAAAGATTATTTAATCAAGAATTTTGAGAAGTCAACACTTGAACAGATTGCAGATGATTATCGAGAAAAGGGATACACCATAAAACGAGGTGAAAGGGTGGGGCCGTACAAAGTAGATCTTTCAGCCACGAAAGGCGATGAAGCTATATATATTGAACTAAAGACTCATAGTGAAAATCCCGAGGCAACGCGAAGGATAAAAGCTATGGTGGACTATTTTAAAAAATATGAGCCAAATGCAAAATTTATAGTAGCTATTTCACGTATTCCAGAATTAAAGGAAATAAAATTTGATGAGATTGAGACCGTATTGAGTGATTTTTTTACAATGAATGTACCCTCAGATCTTGATATTCTTTCCTCTCATACAAGAATAGATGAAGTGCATGAAGTTAACATAAATGCAATAAGTATTCAGCAAGGAAATTTTTATATCACTTGTAATGGAATGGTAGATGTGTCACTTCAGTATGGCTCTGATTCTGAACAAGAAATTGGAGATAAGCCAATGCGGATATCGTTTCCTTTCAAATTTAAAGGGACAATTAGATATGATGGTAAAGATTATAGTGTAAAAGATTATAATGAACTGAAGATTGATACTGATGCGTATTATATGTGAAATACACCAACTAAATTAGCTCACGATGTACCTTTCGATACTTAAACTTTGGAATTTTAGAAAATATTGTGCTATGGCTGATGGAAAGCCTGGATTAGAAATCCATTTTCAAAAAGGAGTGAATGTCCTGATAGGAGAGAATGATTCAGGTAAAACAGCTATTGTGGATGCCATTCGTTATGTGCTGAGAACTCAAAGCGGAGAATTTATTCAATTTGATGATAAAGATTTTTATCAAGACCCTGCTGGGAACAGAAAGGATGAATTCAAAATAGAGTGCGTATTTGACGGAATAAATGAGCAAGACGCTGGCTTATTCTGGGAATGGTTGTCGTGGAGCGAAGACAAGACAAAATATTTACTAAAAGTATGGCTATACGTTAAGCGAAAAGATAACGTAATAATGCCGACTTTCTCCGCAGGGATCGAAGGTCAAACTGATAGAATGGATTCTGAAGCAAGAGAACTTCTAAAAGTAGTATATTTTAAGCCACTTAGGGATGCGCTCACAGACATGACTCACGGGTACAAGTCAAGGCTGGCACAGATACTGAGTGCACATGAACTTTTCAAAACGGAGAAAGACGTTCAAGGGAATATTACAAAACATAAACTTGAAACAGATTATGAAAAACTGAAAAAGGAAATTGAGAACTATTTCAAGATTGGAGGTAGTGGAGAAAGTATAACAAGCGAAATCAACAGTTTCCTAAAAGATCATTTTCTGTTGAAAGGTGACCCGCGGAAAGCTGAGGTTAAACTGACAGGAGGGGAACTGACAGAAATATTGAGACTACTCGATTTGATTATGGAAGGTAATAAATCGGGGCTTGGGACTCTCAACTTACTATGCATAGCGGCTGAAATGCTGCTCTTTAACAACCAGAAGAAAGGATTGAAATTAGCTCTTGTGGAAGAATTGGAGGCTCACCTTCATCCTCAATATCAATTGAGACTGATTGAATATATTTCTTCCCAAAAGAAAAATGAGCAATTTATCCTTTCAACCCATAGCATTACATTGGCATCGAAGATAAAGTTGGCGAATATGATTGTGCTGAAAGGTAATGATGCATTTCCCATGTCATCAGAATATACAAAAATGAAGCCAGCCGACTACAAATTTTTAGAAAGATTCCTCGATGCAACAAAAGCCAACTTATTCTTTGCCAGAGGGCTAATCATGGTGGAGGGTGATGCAGAAAATCTGCTAATACCTGCTATAGCCCAATTGATTGGGAAGAATCTTTATCAGTATGGCGTATCCGTTGTGAACGTGGGAAGTACAGCATATAAAAGATATGTCAATATATTCAAACGCAAAGATGGAAAATCATTTGGAATGCCTATAGCTGTTATTTCTGATCTGGATGTCAGAGCTTTTGAATATTACGATGACAATAGTAAAGATCGAAAAACTCCGAAATATTGGTTGAGAGATGATCTAAGGCCTGAGTTAGAGAAAATTTCAACCGAAGTAGATTATGATGCTATGTCAACTGTCTTCGAGAGTAAATCTGCCTTTGAGGAAGAAGTTAGGAAGCATAAGAACGCGAATTTTAAACCTATTGGTAAAACAATAGACCGCATGAAGGATATACTAACAGAAGATAAGAGAGTGGCCTTAAATGAAGATATATTAGCTCGGATTCGAGAGGAAAAGAGAACGCGATTAGAAAATGCCATCAATGCAGATAAAATCAAAATATTCCTACCACAAGCATGGACGCTGGAATACGAGATTGCAGGAAGTGGCTTGTATAAGTTATTGGCTACAGCGATAAAAGCAGCCCAACAGGAAAAGGACCATCCAGAGCTGGAAATAACAGATAAAATTTTGAATCAATTATGGAATGATGTAACGAATGAGTTTCCAGACGAAGGCATTCCAACTAAAGAAGTGGCATATAAGATATTTGAACCTTTGAATGATGGAACCGTAAGTAAAGCCATCACTGCGCAGTATTTAGCAGGAATACTGGCAGGAGAGTTAGCTCCTGTTAGTGATGGAACTGTAAATCGAGATAAAGTGAAGTCTATCGTTGAGAATGACGACAAACTGAAGTATCTTGTGGAGGCCATCAAATATGTTACGGAATAAATCTAAAAAGAAAGATTATGCCATTTGCTACTGATGAAGAAATAAAAATAGCCCACGATATTCTGTTGAAAGATAAGAAACCTTTTGATTCTGACAAGGTAAATATTATCAAAGAAGATAGCAGTTGCTATGTTCAGGCTTGTCCTGGAAGTGGTAAGACAACGACATTGCTGGCAAAATTGATTATTCTTGCCAATAAAATGCCTCTGCCTGAAGGGAAAGGCATATGCGTACTGACACATACAAATGTAGCTATCGATGAGATAAAAGCAAAACTTGGCACAAAAGCAGATGTGCTTTTCCGGTATCCTAATTTTTTTGGAACCATACAAACTTTTTTACACAAATATGTTACAGCCGCAGCCCTTCATTATTTTTATGGTAGTCAAATAACATATGTGGATGATGAAATGAGTAATGCTGTATTCTTGAAAAAGTATTATAAATTACCCATCCGTGAAAGTAAACTTAGAGGACTGATATTTAAACGAAGCACTTTAAAAGAACATACTATTAATGCTGCCGAGATAGAAGCATTGGGTGGCGTGGATATGCTAACGGCTGCAAATGTTATTAAGAAGAAAAAGAGGGTTGACAAATATATTTTTCAATTAAAAGGTTATAATTGGAGCCAAATTCCTAGAGAATACAGATCTTCGATTCAAACAAAGGGAAATAGCATCCAAAATAGTCTAATTCTTTCGTTTAGAGTTGATTGGAATAGCAATAAAATTATAACTGATTCTGACTCGATAAGAGTAGATTCTCCATCCGGGGCTGAATATATGAAGATAAAAGAGGAAATGTTTAGAGAAGGTATTTTATCCTTCCAGGATGCTTATGACCTGGCATTTCGGTATATTCGGGAGAAGGAACTCGATTTCAGCCGTTTCTCTGACAAGAGGTTTAAATATTTGTTTATAGATGAAGTTCAGGACTGTGACGGACTGCAAGTAGATTTAATCCAAAAGATATTTGACGAGAATAAAGTGGTCATTCAGCGTTTTGGAGATTACTGCCAAGCTATCTATGAGAGAGACGAATGTAGCGGACCGGAAAATGACAAATTGAAAGATAAGCAAGTCTTACATATGCACGACAGCATCCGGTTCGGAGAAAAAATCGCCAAACCGTTGAGATCGTTATGCATGGTACCGAATGATAAACTTGTAGGCAATGATGAGATTCCATCTGTAACCCCTATCATCATTACTTATGAGGATCCCTTATCTGTTCTTCCCAAATATGTGGAACTGCTCAATACTACATTGATTCCAGAAATGAATAATCGTTCAATCTCGGATATTGCAAATCAAGAGAAACGAGAAGATCCACTACACAGAATAAATGTTAAGGCTTGTGGATGGGTCGGAAAGAAAGGGGCCAGTGCTCAAAAAAGATATATAGAGTCATACTTTCCTCAGTTTGAAAAGAAGAATGCAGGACCTAAAGTGGAAGGAGTTTCTTTCAATGAATTCATACTCAAAAATCTCCATGGAACCATTAAGGAACATGCCACATCTATCATTCAAGGTATATTAAAATATCTGGATTTATGTGAAATAAGAAATGGTAATCGACGTTACACCAAGACCTCCTTTTTAGAATTCCTGACCGCAACGAATATTGAGCAAAAAGAGAACTTTCTAAAAGAAGTCATGAATTGGGCCTTACTCATAGCCAAGAGCAATAGCGACGATGATATAAACAAAATAAGAAACACTATACATCAATATATTATAGAAACAATATTGCCCTTATATAGGAAAGAAGAGACTCCAGATGCACTCAGTTTCTTTAATGCAATAAACGAAAATCTCCCCAAGGGCCAAGCAACGGAACATAGGAATGTTTACCATGGTGATAGTGGTACAATAGACATTGAGGTATCCACAGTCCATGCTGTCAAAGGAGAGACTCATGCTGCGACACTCTATCTGGAAACATTTTACAATAGACATCATGAATCAGACCGCTTAGCAGAACAATTTAAAGGCGTTGCTTATACAGGAACAGATGCGGATACACTCAAAAACTTAAGAGTCGCATATGTAGGTATGAGCCGGCCTCGATATATGTTATGTGTTGCTATCCAGCAAGATCGATTTGACAAAATTGATTGTGATGAATTGAGGAAGATTTGGAAAGTAGAAAAAGCATGATGTTTTTAATTTGGTAATATTTGTGGCAGAATTATTTCAAACAGTTGTATTAACGAGTGGTAAGACAGTGTATTTTATTCTTGTTCTTGGGAATTTCGTACAATAAGAAGTGTGGATATCCCATAATTTTCTTTATCCTGATTTAGGACTTGATTTAAATCTTGATTTGAATCTTGATTTGAATCTTGATTACAAATTTCAGTAAAGAAATCCATTATCTCAGAACCTCTTGGGGTATTGTTAAATCCAGCATGACGTCTGTTGAAGTAGGAGTTTGCCGAGATTTGTAGCAGATCCCATATCATTTGCGACCAATGATCCATATGCAGTCTTTTAGATACAAAAGGTCGTCCCGTTTGGAATTCGAGTAAATTAATTATTTGCAATGCGAGGGACTTGGATGCAGTTAAGTGCTCGTCTGCATAGGCACACCAAAAGGTATGATGTCCGCAGGGAGTATTATAAAATTTATTTTCGTCTATTAATAAATATTGGGCACCTGTTGTTATTGTTTTGGGGTTTATACTTCTTTTTTGTCCATTAAGATATCCAGCTCTGCAATATTGAAATCGGGGCCATCGTGTGTATAATATCAGTTGATGAGTATCTCCTGCAGATATTGTTGTATTGTAAATATTACCCGTCTTTTTTGCCTGTAATAACAATGCGTTGTATAATTCCCCTTTAGGGCTATTTTCTTTGTATACGATTAGGAGATCTCCAATTTCTGGACTTTTATAGTGTTGTAATGCAGGGTTGCAAAATTTTGCACACGGTTTTTGATGGATGAAACAACCACCGACATTATATTGACCCCTAATATGCTCGAAAGTTTAGATGGTAACCGTGTCACTAATGCGGTTATATAATCCGGTTCTTGTTTTGAAGATAATCCTGTTATGCATGTTTCGATTGCATAGTGGATGTCACAATATAATTGATGCTTTTTAATCCAATTCATGGCTGGTGTTTTTAGGTATGAAGAATAAGAAGGTTATCTATCTGTGAATTGGCCCCTAGAGGCTGATATATATACAAAAAGCATGAGGATAAAAAGGACATTACTGTAGTTAGGATTTCTTGTATCGATTAGAAGAAAACCATATTCGGCCGGATTTCTTCAATCATCTTTTGCGGCACTTCGCATTCCCGGGCGATCTCCGGCCACATGGATGCCGCCTGGCAAACTTCGTCGATGATCCGTGCGGCATTTTTGATGTTGTTTTTGGCCGCGCATTCGAGCAGGTCGTCTTTGGTAATACCGCTGAATTTGCCGTTTATCGACATCTGGTGGGCCGAGGTCCACTGGCCGTCGGGATTGTAGGCGTAGCCCATGTCGTAGGCCGGAGAAAGGCGCCATTTTCCGCCTCTGTCCATCAGGAACGAGATGTTCTTCGTGTGGTCGTCCTGGTTGCGCACCACGACATTGAACACCATTCTGCGGAACATCTCCTGCGCCTCCTTGTAGGTAAGCCGCAGCCCGCGCATCACGGCGAACGCCTGTTCGTAGGAGTAGGCCCTGAGGAGCCGGTAATCGAAGTGCGCGATGCCGCAGAGTGTCTGCATGTGCACCTTTGCACCGTCTATTCGGTCGAACCTCTTTGTCAGGAAATGAGCCCTCCCGTTCTCTTCGATCAGCGAGCATTCCGCCATGTCGATGCCGCATTCTCTTACAAGACGTGAGAAGGAGTACTCCAGACGCCCGAAGTTCTCCGTCTCCCTAAATCCGGCCGTGGCGGATACGCCGTCCAGCTTGATGATGTAGTAGTCGAACCCATCGGGAGCTTCGACCTGTCCCGAACGGATCTCTCCGGTAGCTTTGTTGTATGCGATGATTGCCTTGGCACGTTGTCCGCCGGCAGAGGTGCCGAGACGCAGAATCTCCGCAATGGCCGCCTTCTTGTCGGAGCTGATGTTCACATTGAAACTTGATTTGTCGGCAAGGGCTTCTCTGGCTACATTCACCAGCGAATCGACCTCTATTCGGATATCCGTATCTACGGCGTCGATGGCCGGCTCGAATTCAAGGGCTCCCATGCAGCGTTTGCCCAGAAAGCAAAGCGTCTCGATTGCATTGCCGCTGGTCCGGCCCGTCAAGGTCAGCCATTTCTCAAAAAGGGCCCGGCCGTATGTATCCGGCAGGGAGTCCGCCAGCATCCCGGGCAGGCCTTTGAAGGTCGTTTTGTCAAGTTCCCCGAAACTGTACACGCGCCCCTCCCTTACGGGCATCATCAGCGGTGAAGGCTCTATGCCCTGTCGCACAAAGTCCGGATCGTACTCGAACTGTGCGATTCCATATCTTTGGTCCCAACGCACCGAGCCTATGGGCTGGCCGTATAGATTGACACGAGCTACGTCTACCATTCCGATTCCTCCTTATTCTCTTTTGTGTAACCTTTGGATGCCCGTTTGCGCTTGGGCTTGCTTACTTTGTTGGCCAACTCGTAGTATTCGTTCGGACTCAACTGCTCCTCCTCGACGAGCGGGACGAAGATGTCGAGCTTGCCCAGGGTGCGCAGGACGCGGATCAGCGACTCGAAGTTCTTTACCTCTCCATCTTCCATGCGTTTTATGGTGGAGATGGAAACACCGCTCTTGTCTGCCAGCTCGGCCTGCGACATGTTCTGCTTCAGGCGTACCGTTTTTATTTTGGCTGCAATCCTGTTGCAAAGCTCGGTGTCTGTTAGTATGTATACATTGTCCAACATATCAAATCTGATACTTGTTATGGCAAATATAAGAATAAAAGCTCATAAATGGAACTTTATATGAAATAATTTAAGCGCAGCCATCTTCTTTCCTTATTTTGACTTTACTTTAATGAACGTATATATGAATACGGGGATAAAGTAAAACTGTTTTTTCATTCGATGAGTAGATGATTAAATCACATACATGTAAAACTTGTATTCAGATATGGTGATAATGATAACATGCTGAATGAGAATATATATAGCAGATAATGTTATTTGAAAAATGCAAATGAAGAAAATCTTTTTCAAGTTATAGTTTTTCAACATAACACATTATAGTAATATAGTAAAAATGCTATTTTTGTTGGAAGATTGTGCTATGTGATAGGTCGTTGTATAGAATGGCAACTATGTTAATGTTATATTGATATGGATAAACAAGAATTATTGGAAAAAGTTGAATCAACGATTTCATTTGTCAGGTCTTTCCTTGATGAATATAGAGATGAATTTATTTATGAAAATGAAGGTGTACTATTAGTTCTCCTTGATGATATCTTACATGATATTTCAGACGGACAGATTCCTATGTCCTTGTATGAACGAATTTCAAGGTTGTTGGATACATTAAATGTCGAGAATCTTAGGCAAGTACAGCAATTAAACAAAGAGCGGCATAATTTTACATTATATAAGGAACAAAGTGATAATATGATAGTTAATAGTGTGTTCGTTAGCAAAACATACTATTTGCTAAAAGCGATAGGATTTGTCAATTCCAATATTGTCCTTATTGGTGCAAATGGTAGTGGAAAAACGACTTTTGCAAATTCTATTCGAGACAAATTAGAAAGTACTGACAATGGAATTGTTATTCCTGCTCAGAAAATATTGATTTTTCCATCATATGATTTTATCCCAACATATAAGTCTGCTTATTCAGTATATCAGAATCGTCAGAAAGAAATATTGGATGATAAGCAAACTTTTAATGCAAGCAAGAGTGATGATATTCCATACGAATTAACAAAACGATATGGATCTGAGTTGAGGATACTTGTTTCTGCATTGTTAGGGGAGCGAATGGCACGAAGGGATGAATATTGTTCATCTATACAGAATGGAGATGTTGTCGATACAAATAAGTTTAGAAGTCGCTTGGATGACGTCATAGATATCTGGAATAGCCTAATTGAACATAGAGAATTGTATTGCGATAATTCTGGTAATCTTCAAATAAAGTATTCACAGAGCGATAAAACAGAAGAATATCCAGCATTTAGGATGAGTGATGGTGAACGTGAGATTTTTTATGTTGTTGGTAGAGTTCTCCTTGCAAAGCCATCCTCTCTTATTGTTATAGATGAACCGGAGCTTCATCTTCATAAGGCTATTTTAAATAAACTTTGGGATATATTGGAGGTTAAACGAGATGATTGTATGTTTATATATTTAACACATGATATAGATTTCGCTTCTAGCAGAGTTGCTCAGAAACTCTGGTTAAAATCCTATACATCTGGTGTCTTAGAAGATTGGGAATTGGAACCCATCTCAGACAATGATATCCCTGAAGTTTTATTGATGAAAATATTAGGTAGTAGAAAGAAAATATTATTTTGCGAAGGTAAAAGTGGTGGTATAGATCATCAGATTTTTGAATGCCTATTTCCTAATTATACAGTTATTCCTGTTGCATCATGTAAAGATGTAATAAATTATACTAGAGCTTTTAATAAGATTAGCAATAAATACGCGGATGCATTAGGAATTATTGATAGAGATTTTAGGACTCCAGAACAGTTGAATAAATTAGAAACTGAGCAGATTTTTTCATATGATGTAGCAGAAATAGAGAATTTATTTCTAGTGGAAGATTTTATCGAAAGTTTTGCGAGCTATAAAAACGAGGAGTGTGATCTCGTAAATATAAAGGATAGGATCTTGCGGATTTTCGCGGATAATATTGAACAGCAGGCTTCATTCTATGTGACGCAAAAAATTAATTATATATTTAATGAATCTCATGTGAGAACGGGTAAGACGAAAGAGGAGGTCTCTACTCAGTTTAGAGAATTTGTTGATAATATTCGAATTGAAGATTGCTATAG
>OLSN01002890.1_pt1 | contig 11750 bp, 10 predicted proteins | sample 1672411 | NCBI WGS metagenome assembly OLSN01 (sample SAMEA3136683, study PRJEB25190) | human gut metagenome | biome: human gut; feature: human-associated habitat; material: faeces | place: Austria | collected 2013
AGCCGCCGGAGCGGTGCTTGAGCCGTTAGGCGGGAATTGTGCGGTATTGCCTAAAGTTTTTCGCCAGGCCTTTTTTCAAAAAGGCCGCGCTGGTTACTGGACATCCTTATAAATATCGGCCAGGTTCAGCAGAATCTCGGTTGCCTTATCCATAGCCTCTACCGTGATGCCTTCGCACGGGCCATGGTAGTTAAAGCCGCCGGTGCCAAGGTTCGGGCAGGGCAGGCCCATGTAAGACAGGGTCGCGCCGTCCGTGCCGCCGCGAATGGGCGTTTCCAGCGGCTCCAGGCCAGCCTTGCGGATGGCGGCGCGGGCATTTTCCACCAGATGGAAATGCGGCTTGATCTTTTCCAGCATGCTGAAATAGCTGTCCTTCAGCTCCAGCTCCACGGTGCCTTCGCCATACTTTTCGTTCAGCAGCTTGGCAATGTGGCGCATGGTCTCCTTGCGGGCGGCAAAGCTTTCGGCACTGTGGTCACGCACAATGTAGCCCAGCTTGGCGCCGGTCACATCGCCTTCCATGCTGCACAGGTGGTAGAAACCCTCGCGGTTCTCAGTGTATTCGGGGCGGTCGTAATACGGCAGGGCGTTGTGGAACTCAATGGCAATGTTCTGCGCATTCTTCATGGCGTTCTTTGCGCTGCCCGGATGGACCGAGAAGCCGTGTACCGTGACAAAAGCAGCGGCAGCGTTAAAGTTTTCATAGCTGATTTCGCCCGCTTCGTCGCCGTCCACCGTGTAGGCATAGGCTGCGCCAAAATGCTCCACATCAAACAGGTCAGCACCCTGGCCAACCTCCTCATCGGGGGTAAAGCCCACGCAGATCTTGCCGTGGGGGCGGTTTTCTTTCTGCAGGATCTCCAGCATGGTCATAATCTCGGCCACACCGGCTTTATCGTCCGCACCCAGCAGGGTGGTGCCATCGGTGGTGATCAGGGTTTGGCCCTTGAGCTTTGCCAGGAATGGGAACTGCCTGGTGCTGAGAACTGCGCCGGTACCGGGCAGGACAACATCGCCGCCGTCATAATTTTCATGGATCTGGGGCTTCACATTCTCGCCCGGTGCATCGGGGGAAGTATCCATATGGGCAATAAATCCAAGGCCCTTGGCAGCTTCGTGGCCGGGGGTGGCGGGCAGCGTGGCGTAAACATAGCAGTGCTCATCCACATGGGCATCCGCAAGGCCAAGGTCCTGCAGCTCCTTGACCAGCATGCGGGCCAGGTCAAACTGGCGGGCGGTGGTGGGGTGGGTATCGCTTACGGGGTCCGAGGTGGTATACACCTTAACGTAATTCAGCAAACGTTCATAAGCGCGCATAAAATCTGATTCTCCTTTATTGTATAATGATAATGGTTGCACTGGGGGTATTGTACCACAAAAAACAGCATTTTCCAAGGTCAGGCCCTTTTCAATCTGTAACTTTTATGTTAGAATTGGTTGTATATAGGGGAAGTGTTGGCTTTATGGGCATTGGAAGATGCCCGACGCTGCTGCGCCTACCACCAAAAGTTCGTCCCCTGACAGGAGGAAACCATGGCAAATACCATTTTCAAAGATAAAACCTTGTTGATCACCGGCGGCACCGGCAGCTTTGGCCACACCGTGCTCAAGCATTTTTTGACGACTGATATCGGCGAGATCCGCATTTTCAGCCGTGACGAGAAAAAGCAGGACGACATGCGCCATGAGCTGCAGGCCAACTATCCTGACTATTACAATAAAGTCAAGTTCTACATCGGCGATGTGCGCAACATCCAGAGCCTGCGCGATGTGATGCCCGGCGTCAACTTTATCTTCCATGCCGCTGCGCTCAAGCAGGTTCCTTCCTGCGAGTTTTTCCCCATGGAGGCCGTGCGCACCAACATTGAGGGCACCGACAACATGCTGCATGCCGCCATTGAAGCAGGCGTGGAGCGCGTGGTCTGCCTTTCTACCGATAAAGCCGCTTACCCCATCAATGCCATGGGCATCTCCAAGGCCATGATGGAGCATGTTATCACTGCCAACGCGCGTGTCAGCGCACAGCGCGGCGGCCCGGTCATCTGCTGCACCCGTTACGGCAACGTGATGTGCAGCCGCGGCAGCGTGATTCCGCTGTTTGTGGAGCAGATCAAGGCCGGCAACCCCATTACCATCACCGATCCCAACATGACCCGCTTTTTGATGAACCTGGATGAGGCCGTTGACCTTGTCATGTTTGCCTTTGAGCACGCCAATCCGGGCGATCTGTTCATCCAGAAATCCGATGCTTCCACCATTGGCGATCTGGCCAAAGCCGTGCAGCAGCTGTTTGGCGACACCGGCACCCGCGTGATCGGCACCCGCCACGGCGAAAAGCTGTACGAGACCCTGATGACCAAGGAAGAGCGGATGCGCAGCGAGGATATGGGCAATTATTATCGTGTTGCTGCCGATAACCGCGACCTGAACTACGATAAGTTCTTCGTCAAGGGCCAGGTGCGCACCCAGGCCGACGAGGACTACACCAGCCACAACACCCGCCGCCTGAACGTGGAGGAGACCATCGCCAAGATCGAGACCACCGAGTACATCCAGGAGATGCTGAAAGAGGAAAGCAAGGCATGAAAATTCTTGTCACCGGCGCCAAAGGCTTTGTAGGGTGCAACCTGTGCGAGAACCTGAAAAACCTGCGGGACGGCAAAAACCGTACCCGCCCCGCCCTGACCGTGGACGAGATCTACGAATACGACATAGATACCGACCCGGTCCTGCTGGAGGAATACTGCGCCAAGGCGGACTTTGTTTTTAACCTGGCGGGCGTCAACCGGCCCAAAAATGAGGCTGAGTTCATGCAGGGCAACTTTGGCTTTGCCTCTACCCTGCTGGACATGCTGAAACGCCACGGCAACACCTGCCCGGTCATGCTGTCCAGCAGCATCCAGGCAACGCTCATCGGACGCTACGGCCAGAGCGATTACGGCAAAAGCAAACTGGCGGGCGAGGAATTGTTCTTTACTTACGCCCAGGAGACTGGCGCACCGGTGCTGGTCTACCGCTTCCCGAACCTGTTCGGCAAATGGTGCCGCCCGAATTACAACAGCGCAGTAGCGACATTTTGTTACAACACTGCCCACGATCTGCCCATCATGGTGAACGACCGCGCCACCGAGCTGGAACTGCTGTACATCGATGATCTGGTGGAGGAAATGCTGGACGCGCTGGAAATGCGCCCCCACCGCTGTGATTATGACGGCCTGACGCCGGTTTTCGGCGCCCAGGGCCGCTACTGTGCCGCGCCAGTGACCCATAAAGTGACGCTGGGAGAAATTGTGGACCTGCTGCAAAAATTCCACGACCAGCCGCGTACTTTGGTAGTGCCTGCCATCCCGGCGGGCAGCTTTGCCAAAAAGCTGTACTCCACCTACCTTTCCTATCTGCCGAAAGAAAAGGTTGCCTTCCCGTTAAAAATGAATGTGGATGTCCGCGGCAGTTTTACCGAACTGCTCAAGACCGAGAACTGCGGTCAGTTCAGCGTGAATGTCTCGAAACCCGGCATCACCAAGGGCCAGCACTGGCACAACACCAAGTGGGAGTTTTTCATTGTGGTGGCGGGCCGTGCCCTGATCCAGGAGCGCCGTGTGGACAGCGATGAGGTGCTGGAATTTACCGTGAGCGGCGACGCCCCCACGGCCGTGCAGATGCTGCCGGGATATACCCATAATATCATCAACCTGAGCGACACCGAGGACCTGATCACCCTGATGTGGGCCAACGAGCCATTTGACTCGGCCCACCCGGATACGTTTGGGCTGAAAGTGTGATGCGGCTTTTATGCCTCCCTCTGCGAGGGAGGTGCCCCGAAAGGGCAGAGGGAGAGAGCCGTGCCGAGGCCCGAAACTTCGGACATTTATTAGTTTCTCTCCCCCACCCGCTTACGCGGGACGACTTCGTAGCCGGACCCCTCTGTCGCTGGCGCGACATCTCCCCGCACCGTGGGGAGTCACCCTCCCAGAGGGGGCTTCAAAAGAGAGGTGCAATATGAACAAACTCAAACTCATGACCATCATCGGTACCCGACCGGAAATTATCCGGCTGTCGGCCGTTATCAAAAAGTGCGATGTCTACTTTGACCAGATCCTGGTCCACACCGGCCAGAACTACGATTATAACCTGAACCAGGTCTTTTTTGATGACCTGGGTCTGCGCGCGCCCAACTTCTACCTGGACGCCGTCGGAAAGGACCTGGGCGAGACCATCGGCAACATTATTGCAAAATCCTACGCTCTGATGGTGGAGCAAAAGCCTGACGCCCTGCTGATCTTGGGCGACACCAACAGCTGCCTGTCTGCCATTGCGGCCAAGCGCCTGCATATTCCCATCTTCCATATGGAGGCCGGCAACCGCTGCTTTGACGAGTGCCTGCCCGAGGAGACCAACCGCCGCATTGTGGACCATATTTCTGACGTGAACATGTGCTATTCCGAGCATGCCCGCCGTTACCTGAACGCCGAGGGCACCGCCAAGGAGCGTACCTTCGTCACCGGTTCCCCGATGGCCGAAGTGCTGCACGCTAACCTCGCCAAAATCGAGGCCAGCGATGTGCTGGAGCGCCTGGGCCTGGAGCCGCAGAAGTACATGCTGCTCTCCGCCCACCGCGAGGAAAACATCGATACAGAGCAGAATTTTATCGACCTGTTCACTTCCATCAATCATCTGGCCGAGACCTACGACATGCCGATTTTGTACAGCTGCCACCCCCGCAGCAAAAAGCGGCTGGATGCTATGGGCTTCAAGCTGGACGAGCGCGTCAAGCTGCACGAGCCTCTCGGCTTCCACGATTACAACCACCTGCAGATGAACGCCTTTGCGGTCATCTCGGATTCCGGCACGCTGCCGGAGGAATCCAGCTTCTTTACCAGCGTGGGGCATCCCTTCCCGGCGGTCTGCATCCGCACCTCCACCGAGCGCCCCGAAGCGCTGGACAAGGGCTGCTTTGTGCTGGCCGGCATCCGCGCCGGCGGCGTGGAGCAGGCCGTTGAGACCGCCGTGGCCATGAACGCCAACGGCGATTACGGCATCCCTGTGCCTTACTACACCGAGGATGTCTCCACCAAGGTGGTCAAGATCATCCAGAGCTACACTGGCGTGGTCAACAAGATGGTGTGGCGGAAGAATTAAGATTGGAACAACAAACCTATGCGAATTTTGGTCGTGACCCAGCATTTTTGGCCGGAAAATTTCCGGATCAATGATATTGTCGAGGGCTTTGCGCAGGATGGACTGGACGTGGACGTGCTCTGCGGCCTGCCCAACTACCCCAAGGGCGAGTGGTTCCCCGGCTACAGCGCGGACGGCCCCTTTGAGGAAACATACAAAGGGGCGCACATTTTCCGTGCACGGGAGATTCCCCGCAAGGGAAACACCGGCAAGACGATCTTTTTGAACTACGTCAGCTGGCCGCTCTACGCGGCGGGGGCGCTGAACCGCCTGCCCGGCGGGTACGATGCAGTGTTCTGCTTCAACACCAGCCCGGTGCTGATGTGCTGGCCGGCCGTTAAATATGCCAAAAAGCATAAAATTCCCTTTACCAACTATGTGCTGGACCTCTGGCCGGAGAACCTGTACAGCGTACTTCCGGTCAAAAACAGCTTTATGCGCTGGGTGGCCCAGACGGTCAGCGACAGCCTGTATAAGCGCGCCGATCGCCTGATCGCCATGAGCGTACCGCTGCAAAAGCGGCTGATCGCCCGCACCGGCAAGCCGGAAAAAGACGTGGCCGTAATTTCGCAGTACTGCGAGGATTTTTACGCTGTCCCCTGCCATGACCCAGAGCTGGAAGCCCGCTTTTCCGGACGATTCAACCTGGTGTTCACCGGCACGTTTACCCCGGCACAAAGCCTGAATATGGTGCTGCGCGCCGTGCTGGATGCCCGCGCTGCCGGGGCCGAAAACCTGCATCTGCTGCTGGTGGGCGACGGCATGAGCCGCGAGAGCTTGCAAACCCTGGCTGAAGAACTCCACGCCGGGGATGCGGTGACCTTTTATGGCAGTGTACCCGCAGAAAAGGTGCCGAGTTTTACAACCCTGGCCGATGCCCTGCTGATCTCCCTGTCTGATTCCCCAGACTTAGGCCTGACAGTGCCTGGCAAGCTGGCCAGCTATATGGCCGCGGGTAAGCCGGTGGTGGCCAGTATGAACGGCGCCGGGTACGAGGCGGTCAAGGAAAGCGGCGGTGGCCTTGTCAGCCCTGCCTGCGACCAGGCCGCGCTGGCGGCCAACCTGCTGGCGCTGTACCGCATGGCTCCCGAGGGCCGCGCCGCCCTGGGCGCCAAAGCCAAAGCCTACTACGAAGCCCACTACCGCCGCACCGAACTGCTGCGCCGCCTGGAAAGCTTTACCCTGCGGGGAGAATAAGAAAACACGAGGTACCCCCTTTTGGATAAAAAAATTTTGGTGTTGATCCCCTGTTATAACGAGGAAGAAAACATCGTGGCAACGGTGGAACATCTGCAGTCCACCTGCCCGCAGGTGGATTTCCTTGTCATCAACGATTGCTCTACCGACCATAGTGCCGACATCCTGCGCGCCCACCATTACCCGTTTTTGGACCTGCCGGTCAATCTGGGCATTGGCGGCGGCGTGCAGTGCGGCTACCAGTACGCTGTGCACAACGGCTACGACGTGACCGTGCAGATGGACGGTGACGGCCAGCACGACCCCGCCTACCTGATGGAAGTGGTGCAGCCCGTGCTGGACGGCACCTACGATATGTGCATCGGCAGCCGCTTTATTAAAAAGGAGGGTTTCCAGACCAGCTTCATGCGCCGGGTGGGCATCCGTTTTTTAAGCTGGCTGATCCACCTGCTGTGCGGCAAGCGCGTGCTGGATGTTACCAGCGGTTTCCGTGCCTGCAACGCCCGGATGACCGCCTATTTTGCACGTCACTACGCCATTGATTACCCGGAGCCGGAGGCTATCCTCGCCGCCAGCCTGGCGGGTTTCTCGGTGGGTGAGGCCCCCGTTATCATGAAAGAACGCCAGGGCGGTGTGTCCAGCATCCACAGCTTTAAAAGCGCCTACTACATGATCAAAGTGTCGCTGGCGCTCATCATCGACCGCTTCTCCATCCATAAGGTAAAAGGAGGCAAGGCATGACCCCACAATTGCAGCTGTTTATGGTGCTGGGTGCGCTGGTGCTGCTGTGCATCATTTTTACCCTGCTCAAGCGCGGGCTGATGAGCGTAAAGTACAGCCTGCTGTGGCTTTTGCTGGCGGTGGCGCTGGTCATTGCGGCGGCGTTCCCCTACGTAATTTACGTATTGCGGGACGTTTTGTCCATTGAAATGCCGGTCAACCTGGTATTTTTGCTGATGTTCTGCTTTGTGCTGGTGGTGCTGCTTTCGTTGAGCATCGCTATCACCCAGTTGGCCGAAAAGTGCAAGCGGCTGACCCAGGCTAACGCTATTTTGGAAAAGCGTGTGCGCGACCTGGAAGAAAAGAACCGATAATACGTTATAAAAAGACGTTACAAAAGCGGAAGAGAGAGTATCCACTATGACGATCACTTGGGAGCAGATCCTCGCGTTCCTGTGCGAGGATCAGTCAATGGCGGTCACGTCGCTGTTGTTTATCGCTTTTTTTGTGGCAGTGGCGCTGGTGCATTATCTGCTGCCGCGGGTGCTGCGCCCCTACTTTCTGCTGGCGGCCAGTTATGGATTTTTCTGCTATGACCCCGTCAACCGCCCGCTGGTAGGTGTGCTGCTGGGGGCCACGGCGGTCAGCTGGCTGTGCGGCCTCATCATCGGCAAAGTCAAGGTCAAACCTGTGCGGGTGTTGGCGCTGCTGGTGACGGTGCTGGGTGGCGTTGGCATCCTGGTTTACTACAAATACTGGAACATGCTGGCCGATACCCTCGGCGGCAGCATCCTCAGTCACCGGGACAATCTGCTGGCACCCTTGGGGTTAAGCTACTTCACCTTTGCGGCGATGAGCTACACCATCGATGTGTATAAACGACGCTGCAAGGTCGAAACAAACCCGCTGCACTATGCGCTGTTCGTCAGCTTCTTCCCCACGCTCATCACCGGCCCCATTGAGCGCTACCCCCAGATGCGCCCGCAAATTCAAAAAAGCCGCCGCTTCAGCTACAACCGCTGCGCGGGCGGCGCGTTCCGCATGTTGTGGGGCTACACCAAAAAGATGGTCATCGCCGATAACCTGAGCCAGTACGTTTCCTTCGTCTACGGTAATATGTCGGAGATGAGCGGCCCTAACCTGTTTGCCGCCATGGTGCTGTTTGCCGTGCAGCTGTACATGGACTTTTCGGGCTGCTGCGACATCGTGCTGGGCGCGGCGCGCATCCTGGGCTATGACCTGATCGAGAACTTCAACTCCCCCTTTGAGGCCCGCAGCTTCAACGATTTCTGGCGCCGCTGGCATATCTCGATGACCGGCTGGTTCCGAGATTACGTCTACTTCTCGCTGGGCGGCAGCCGCTGCGCGCCCTGGCGGCACTACTTAAACATCGTCATTGTGTTTTTGTGCAGCGGCCTGTGGCACGGGGCCGATTGGCGGTACCTGGCCTGGGGTCTTGCCTGCGGCCTGTGCGCTGCCTTTGGTGCCATGACCGCCAAGGCCCGCAAGAAGCTTGAAAAATTCAATCCGCTGTACCGCCAGGCCTGGCTGAAGGCCGTCTGCCAGGTGACCATCACCGATTTGCTGTTCTGCGTGACCCTCGTGTTCTTCGCGGCGGCGCTGTACAACGCTGACCCGTTCGCCATCTACAGCAGCATGCTGCAGGGCTGGAACGGCCTGGCCGGCAGCTGGCACCAGGTGCAGCAGATGCTGCTGGATTGCGGCATCGATGGTCGTTTGCCGGTGGTGCTGCTGTTTGGCACCTTTGTGGTGCTGGCCGTGGAGCACGGCGGGCGCAGTGTGACCCGCTGGATCCGTGAGCAGGTCTGGCCGCTGCGCTGGACCCTCTACTACGCCGCGGCGGCCGCGATCTTGTTCTTCGCGGCGTTCGGCCAGTCGGCGTTCATCTACCAGCAATATTAACGAAAGGCGGTGCATTATGGCTAAATCTCCTACCCCGATCCCCGCGCCGCCGGTTAAAATTCAGCGCGATACCAACGGCGCGGCCCCGGCCGCCCCAGCGGCAAAGCCGAAAAAGGCGGCCCCCAAAAAGCGCCGCAAGCGCCGCCGCAATCCCTTGCTGTGGTTTTTGCACGGCCTGATCCGCCGCATCTACTTTGGCCTGAAAACCGCCAGCCGCCTGGTGCTGCTGGTACCCATCCTTGTGTTCATGGTGGCGTTCAGCTATAACGTGGACCGTAGCGGCCTGTTCCAGGGCGCACTGGCACCCCGCCGCATCGTGGACCTGATGCTGCAGGGGTACGATGTGACCAACTTCGAGCAGATGGACGAGCGCCAGGTGGTACAATTGTTTGCGCAGGATGTGGAGCAGGCCCCCGAGGCCATTGGCATTGGCTCCAGCCGCGTGCTGCAGTTCAACCGGGAAAACACCAGCGTGGATACCTTCTTTAATATGGGCGTTACCGGCGCGGACGTGCGCGACAATATGACCAGCTACTACAAGATGGTCAGCTACGGCAAAACGCCCAAGGTGCTGCTGTGGAGTATCGACCCCTGGGTCTTTTACGGCAGCGAGGACGCCTTTGACTCCCGCGCCGACGCTGACCTGTACAACGAGTTTTTGACCAAAGTGCTGAACGTCCCCACCGATTATGAGGAGCCGGACAAGGTGGAACTGTGGAAGGCGCTAGCCGACCCGGCCTACTTCCAGGGCAACGTGGACTACTACATAAAGAACCGCGGCCAGACCACCGTCACCGATGACGACGGCAATACCATCGAGTTCAACCCTGTGCAGGGCGACCCCTACGACCAGACAACGACGATCAAGCGGTCGGACGGCAGCGTTTTGTACGATGTGGCGTTCCGTACCCAGACGGCGGATCAGATCCGCACCCTGGCCGCCGAAGCCTGCATGAGCTTTAACAGCGTGCACATGGAGGGCTTCGACGAGATGAGCGCCACCCAGATCCAGGCGTTTGAGTCCTTTATGGACTACGCCAGGGAGCAGGGCACTACCGTGATTCTGGTGCTGTCGCCCTGGCACCCGTACCTCTATGGTTACCTGATCACCGAGCCGGAACTGCACAAGGGGTTCTTCCAGGTGGAGAACTGGCTGCGCGAATACTGCGCCCAAAATAACGTGCCGCTGTATGGCAGCTACGACCCAGAGTGCATCGACGGCTTGGAGGAAACAGACTTTTTTGATGGCCTGCACTGCGCCGGGACCGGCATTGCACGGTTCTTCCCTGGCATACCGCAGGCATTGCAGCAGCTGGAGACGGGCACCCTGCCCGACCCGCTGGCCGTGCACCCGCGCACCAGCCTGGAAAGCGCGGACCCGGATGTTGTGGAGACCCTGAACGGTGAGACTGCCGAAACAGCACAGGAGGGATAAGTATGGCATTCATTTCTATCAGCATCACCAAAAATCACCCGCTGATCCTGGGCAAGGGCGGCTTTGGCCGCCAGCTGGCGGATTGGCTCTCGGCCGAAGGCTGGGGTGAGGCGGAATTCCTCGACGATAACGCCCCCGGCTGCGTGGGCGGCCTGCGTGACTACGCCGACCCTAAGCTGCTGAAACCGGGCCGCCCGGCCTTTGTGGCCCTGGGCGACAACCCCCTGCGCGTGGAGCTGCTGCAAAAGCTGGCAGCGGCCGGGTATAACACACCGGTGTTTATCAGTGATATGGCGGCCGTCAGCCCCAGTGCTGTGTTGGAGCCGGGCTGTGTGATCCTGCCCCAGGCTTATGTGGGTGCCGATGCGCATCTGGGCGTGGGCTGCATCATCAACGGCGGGGCCATCGTGGACCACGACGCGGTCCTGGGCCGCGGCGTGCATGTTGCCCCCGGCGGCATCGTAAAGGCCGGTGCCGAGGTGGAAGCCCTAACCAAGGTGGATTCTGGGGAAATCATTAAAAAGTGATGCGACCTTAAAAGCTTCCCTCTGTGAGGGAGGTGCCCCGAAGGGGCGGGGGGAGAGACAAATAAATGAGCGGCTGCTAAATTTTAGGCTCTCTCCCCCACTGCCTATCAGCGGAGTCCTTCGGGCCCGGTCCCCTCTGACGCTTTGCGACATCTCCCCGCACTGCGGGGAGTCACCCACCCAGAGGGGGCCTTTTGCTATCCCAAGGAGGTTCTATGTCAAACAACAAAACTGCACGCCGCGATTATATTGATATTATGAAAGGCCTGGGCATCCTGCTGGTGGTGCTGGGGCATTTTATGGAGCAGTTCCGCTTCGGCTTCAAGCCCATCGGGGCGACGTTTATCTGCATCTACCTGTTCCATATGGCGTTGTTCTGCATTTGCAGCGGGCTGGTGGCGCATTTCAGCTTGTGGAAGCTTATCACCCAGCAGGTGTGGCTGTATGCCGTGGGCCAGGCAATCATGCTGGCGTTCCGCGCCGTAATTTTGCGGGAGGATTTTGCTGCCTCCGGCGGGCTGCTGCTGGCGTTTTTGCTGCCCTGGCGGCACATGTGGTATCTGTACGCGCTGATCTTCTGGCATCTGACCCTGCCGCTGTTGACCCGTCTGCGAGATAAGGGCCTGCCTTTTGCCCTGCTGGGCCTGGCAGGTGCCGTGGCGCTGGGCCTGTGGGCCGGCAATGTGGATTGGCCGTTCACACTGGTGCGCGTGTTTGCTTACTACCCGTTTTATGCGTTCGGCGTGCTGTTCCGCCCGCAGATCGACCGG
>OLSN01002899.1_pt1 | contig 11720 bp, 9 predicted proteins | sample 1672411 | NCBI WGS metagenome assembly OLSN01 (sample SAMEA3136683, study PRJEB25190) | human gut metagenome | biome: human gut; feature: human-associated habitat; material: faeces | place: Austria | collected 2013
CCCGCGTCATCACCGCCGCGCTGGCGGCGGAGAACGTGACCATTCCCTGCTCTGTGGACGTGCTGCTGACCACGGACGAGGGCATCCGGGAGATCAACCAGGAGCAGCGGAACATCGACCAGGCCACGGACGTGCTGTCCTTCCCCATGCTGGAGCTGACCCCCGGCACGCCCCCGGACGGCACTGGCGAGGACGAGCAGGACCCGGAGACGGGGCTGTGTCCCCTGGGCGACATGGTCATCTCCGTGGACCGGGCCAAGGCCCAGGCGGCGGAGTTCGGCCACAGCGTCGAGCGGGAGCTGGCCTATCTGGCCGTCCACTCCGTCCTGCACCTGCTGGGCTATGACCACCTGGACGAAGGCCCCCAGAAGGCCCGGATGCGGGCCAGAGAAGAGGCCATTCTGGAGGGCATCGGGGTCACGCGGGACCACTTTGACGAGAGCCTGAACGCCCCCCTGGCCCCCGCCGCCTCCGCCCAGCCGGAGGTGAAGCGCTGCGGCATGATCACCCTCTGCGGCCGCCCCAACGTGGGCAAATCCACCCTGACCAACGCCCTGGTGGGGGAGAAGGTCGCCATCGTGAGCAACAAGCCCCAGACCACCCGAAACCGCATCTGCGGCGTGCTGACCCGCGGCGAGTGTCAGTTCGTCTTTTTGGACACCCCCGGCCTGCACCGGGCGGCCAACCGCCTGGGGGACTACATGGTCGATGTGGTCAGGCGCAGCGTGGCCGACGTGGACGCCGTGCTGCTGCTGGTGGAGCCGATCCCCAACGTGGGCGGGCCGGAAAAAGAGCTCATCGAGCAGATCAAGAAGATGCACGTCCCCTCCGTGCTGGTCATCAACAAGATCGACATGGTGGAAAAGCCTCAGCTTCTGGCCGTGATGGAGGCCTACAGCAAGGTCCATGACTTCACCGCCATCCTGCCCATCTCCGCCCGGCGGAAAGAGGGGCTGGACGAGCTGCTGGACCTGGCCGCCACCTTCCTGCCGGAAGGCCCCCAGCTCTTCCCCAGAGACGCCGTGACCGACCAGCCGGAGCGTCAGATCTGCGGCGAGATCGTGCGGGAGAAGCTGCTGTACTGCCTGGACAAGGAAGTGCCCCACGGCACGGCGGTGGAGGTGACCAAGTTCTCCGAGCGGGAGAGCGGCATCATCGACCTGCACGTGACCATCTACTGCGAGAAAGCTTCCCACAAGGGCATCATCATCGGCAAGCAGGGGTCTATGCTGAAAAAGATCTCCACCATGGCCCGCGAGGACGTGGAGCGCTTCATGGGCACCAAAGTTTACCTGGAGACCTGGGTCAAGGTCAAGGAGAACTGGCGGGACAACCTGAACCTCATCCGCAGCTTCGGCTTTGACGAGCGGGACTGAGGCCCCACGGAAAGGAAGCGTGATCCATGCGCCGGACTGTGCAGGGCATCGTCCTGCGGGAGATCAACTATAAAGAAGCGGATAAGATCCTCACCGTCCTGACCCGCGAGGAGGGGAAGCTCACCCTCAAGGCCCGTGGCTGCCGCCGGAAGAACAGCCGCCTTCTGGCCTCCAGCCAGCTCTTGGTCTACTCCGAGCTGGCCATCACCCAGCGGGGGGAGTTCATCACCCTGGCTGAGGGCGACCCGCTGACCCAGTTCCGGCGGCTGGGGGAGGACATCGACAAGCTGGCCCTGGCGTCCTATTTTGCGGAAGTGACGGAGAAAACGGTGCAGGAGGGGGAGGTCTGCCCGGACATTCTCTCTCTGCTGCTCAACTGCCTGTACGCCCTGGATACCCTGGACAAGCCTCTGGAACAGGTCAAGGCCGTGTTTCAATTGCGCCTTTTGACGCTGACGGGTCTGGCCCCGCTGTTAGACACCTGCGTGGTGTGCGGCAACCCCCAGCCGGCGGAGCCGAGACTGCACCTGCTCCAGGGCGTGCTGCACTGCGCGGCCTGCCGGACGCAGGTGGGGGACGGGGTATCCATGCCCCTCTCCCCGGCGGCGCTGGCGGCGGCGCGGTATATCGTGGCGGGGGAGGCGAAGAAGCTCTTTTCCTTTTCCCTGACCCCCGAAGCGTGCAAGCAGCTGGACCAGGTGACGGAGGCGTTTCTCATGACCCAGCAGGAGCGGGGCTTTCGGACGCTGGACTATTATAAACAACTGAGGAGGCAATCCTTTTCATGACAGATCGATTTGAAAAATCCATGCAGACCCTGGAGCTGCCTCGTGTGCTGGACATGCTGGCAGACCAGGCCGTGACGGAGGAGGGCAAGGACAAGGCCCGCCGCCTCCGCCCGGAGACGGACCCGGTGGAGGTGACGGCCCTGCTGGCCGAGACCACCGCCGCCGTGGAGAAGATGGTCCTGGGCGGCAGCCCCGCCTTTGCCGGGGTGCGGCCGGTGGCCGGGTCCCTCCAGCGGGCCAACATGGGCGGCAGCCTGAACACCAGGGAGCTGCTGGACATCGCCAAGGTCCTGGCCGCCGCCCGGTCGGCCAAGGAGTACGGCGAGGGGGACGCGGAGAAGAAAACGCCCATCGATGTTCTCTTCCATTCCCTGCGGCCCAACCGGTTTTTGGAGGATAAGATCACCGGCTCCATCGTCGGGGACGGCGAGCTGGCCGACTCCGCCAGCCCGGAGCTGGCGTCCATCCGCCGCCACATGCGGGCCACGGAGAGCAAGGTCCGGGATATTTTGCAGCGCATCATCTCATCCTCCCAGGCCAAGTATTTGCAGGAGAGCATCATCACCCAGCGCTCCGGGCGGTACGTCGTGCCCGTGAAATCTGAGTTTAAGAATGAGATCCCCGGCCTGGTCCATGACCTGTCCGGGTCCGGCTCGACCTTCTTCATCGAGCCGATGGGCGTGGTGAAGGCCAACAACGAGCTGCGGGAACTGCAGGCCAAGGAGGAGAAGGAGATCGACCGCATTTTGGCGGAGCTTTCCGCCGAGGCAGCTTCCTTCCGGGAGGACATCAACCTGGACTATGAGCTGCTCATCCGGCTGGACGTGATCTTTGCCCGCGCCAAGCTCTCGAACAAAATGCACGCCATGGCCCCCGGCCTTTCCGCCAAGGGCCTGAACCTACGCCGGGCGCGGCACCCCTTGCTGCCCCCCAAGACGGCGGTGGCCAATGATCTCAGCCTGGGGGAGACCTTCGATACCCTGGTCATCACCGGCCCCAACACCGGCGGTAAGACCGTTACCTTAAAGACCATCGGTCTGCTGACCCTCATGGCCCAGTGCGGCCTGCACATCCCCGCCGGGGACGGGAGCGTCATCAAGGTCTGCAAGCGGGTGCTGGCGGACATCGGCGACGAGCAGTCCATTGCCCAGTCCCTTTCGACCTTCTCCTCCCACATGAGCAACATCGTCGGCATTCTGGAGGAGACGGACGACGAGACGCTCATCCTGCTGGACGAGCTGGGCGGCGGCACGGACCCCGTGGAGGGCGCGGCCCTGGCCTCGGCCATCATCGACCACGCCCGGAGCCTGGGGGCCATGGTCGCGGCGACGACGCACTATGCGGAGTTAAAGGTCTACGCCATGACGACGCCGGGGGTGGAGAACGCCTCCTGCGAGTTCGACGTGGAGACGCTGGCCCCGACCTATCGCCTGCTGGTGGGCATCCCCGGCAAGTCCAACGCCTTTGCCATTGCGCGGCGGCTGGGCATCTCGGAAGAAATCATCCAGGACGCTGCGGCCCGCGTGGACGCAGAGAACGTGCGCTTTGAGGACGTGCTGACCAAGCTCGACCACCAGCGCCAGGAGATGGAGAAGGAACAGCGCCAGGCCGCCCAGCTCCGCCGGGAGATGGAGGAGGCCAGCGCAAAGGCCCAGGCCCGCGCCATCCTGGACGACGCCCGCCGCACTGCCGACCAGGTCTTCCAGGAGCTGGGCGACATGCGGAAGAAGGCCCAGAAGGAACAGAACTGGCAGAAGGTCAACGACCAGCGGGCCGGACTGCGCCACAAGCTCAACGAGGCCGAGGACAAGCTGGGGGCCAGACCCCAGGCGGCGGTGCCGCCCATGCTCCGCCCGGCCAAGAAGGGCGACACGGTGACCATCCTGAAAACGGGCACCCAGGCCTCGGTCCTCTCCGTGAACAAGGACGGGGTCTTGCAGCTGCAAGCCGGGATCCTGCGCATCACGGCCAAGCAGGACGAGGTCCGCGTGGTGGAAGGGGAGACCCAGAGCCAGAAGGCCGCCAAGCAGTACATCCGCCGCACGGAGCATAAGCTCCGCTCCTTGGGCGCCAAGGCCGAGGTGGACCTGCGGGGCATGACCACGGACGAGGCCGAGCTGACGCTGGCCCAGTTCCTGGACCGGGCCATGGTCTCGAACCTCACCCAGGTCACCGTCATCCACGGCAAGGGCACCGGCGCGGTGCGGAAAGCCGTCCACACGTATTTGAAGCGCTGTAAGGGGGTCGCCTCCTTCCGCCTGGGCCGGTACGGCGAGGGCGAGGACGGCGTGACCATCGTGGAGTTGTCCTGACGGTGGGAAAGAGACAGATTTCGGGAGAAAGCGCCGAAAAAATGGCGTAAAATCGGTGGAATGACGTGAAAAATAGGATTGACGGATAGCAGGAAATTTGCTATCCTTATAGTAGTATTTTTGGGAAAGAATCAGGGAGGGACTTCTATGTATATCAAGCAGGCAACTGTCAACAACCAGGTCGGCCTTCACGCAAGACCTGCCACCTTCTTCATTCAGAAGGCAAACGAATTCAAGAGCACCATTTGGGTGGAAAAGGACGAGCAGCGGGTCAACGCAAAGAGCCTGCTGGGCGTGCTCTCCCTTGGCATCATCAAGGGCAGCACCATCGACCTGATCGCTGACGGCACCGACGAAAAGGACGCTGTCGACGCCCTGGTGGAACTCATCAGCTCCGATTTCGCAGACTGAGTTTAGAACGGAAGGGTTTCGCCCCGGCGAAACTCGTGGAGAGAAGCGCCGCAATTCGCGGCGCTTTTTTCACTCCCAAAGCAGACGGAGGTGGGAAGCACGACCTTTGAGGAACTGAAAGAAAAGGCCCTGAGCCTCCCCTTGAAGCCCGGCGTCTATTTGATGATGGACCAGGCGGGGACCGTCATCTACGTGGGCAAGGCCAAGGCCCTGAAAAACCGGGTGAGCCAGTATTTCCACGACCCCTCAAACCACAACGAAAAGACCCGCGCCATGGTCGCCCAGATCGACCACTTCGACACCATCGTGGCCGGGTCGGAGTTCGAGGCCCTGGTGCTGGAAAATTCCCTCATCAAGCGCCATAAGCCCCGCTATAATATCTTGCTGAAAGATGACAAGGGCTACCCCTACATCCGTCTTTCCGTGAAAGAGCTGTACCCCCGCTTTTCCATCCAGGGGAAACTGGCCGACGACGGGGCAAAATACTTTGGGCCATTCGGCGGGCGGCACGACACCCAGGCGATCTTAGACGCCATCCGCGGGGCCTTGAAGCTGCCCACCTGCGGGAAGAAATTCCCACGGGACCAGGGGAAGGAGCGGCCCTGCCTCAACTTCCACATGGGCCTTTGCGACGGCTACTGCCGCAAGGAGATGCCGCGCAGCCAGCACCAGGAGGCCATGGCCCAGGCCATCCGCCTCTTGGAGGGCAAGTTCGGCCAGGTGGAGAAGGACCTGCGGGAGCAGATGGAGGAAGCCGCCGAGGCCCTGGAGTTCGAGCGGGCCGCCGCCCTGCGGGATCGGCTGAAAGCCATTACCCTGCTGGGCAAGCGGCAGAAGGTCGTGGCGGGTTTTCTGGCGGACACCGACGTTTTGGGCTTGTACACCGGCCAGGTCCGCAGCGGCGTGGCCGTCCTCCATTTCCAGGGGGGTGAGCTGGCCGGGCGGGACCTGGAGGTCTTCCCCACCGGGGGAGAGCCGGCGGAGGAGATCTTGTCGGCGTTCCTGACCCAGTTTTACGGGGCCAGGGGCCTGCTGCCCAAGCAAATTTTGCTGCCGGAGAATTTGGAGGAAGCGCCGCACATCAGCCGCCTGCTCTCCCACCAGGCCGGGCGAAAAGTGGAGCTGGTCACGCCCCAGCGGGGGGCCAAGGCCGACCTCATCCGCATGGCTCAGGAGAACGCCCGGACGGAGTGCGAACGCATGACGACCAGAGCCGAGCGCACGGCAAGCGTGCTGAGCCTGCTGGCAGAAAAGCTGGGCCTGCCGGAGCCGCCGGGTCGGATCGAAGCCTATGACATTTCCAACACGGGCGCTTCGGATATTGTCGCGGCCATGACCGTCTTTGCGGACGGCAAGCCGAAGAAGAGCGCCTACCGCTATTTCCTTCTGCGGGATCTGGACGGGCCGGACGATTATGCGTCCATGGACCAGGTCATCTCCCGCCGGTTCAAGCGGGAGATCGACGGGGACGAGCGCTTTGCCCGCCACCCGGACCTGCTGCTCATCGACGGCGGCCAGACCCACGCGGCCGTGGCCCGGCGGGCGATGGAGCGGTACGGCCTGGACATTCCGACCTTCGGTATGGTGAAGGACGACCGGCACCGGACCCGCGCCCTGGTCACGCCGGAGGGGCGGGAGATCGGCATCCAGGGGGCCCCGGCCCTGTTTGCCTTTATCGGGCAGATCCAGGAGGAGACCCACCGCTCCGCCGTGGGGTACCATCACAAACGACACACGAAAACGGGCCTTGGCTCCGCCCTGGAAAAAATTCCGGGCATCGGGCCGGCCCGCAGAAAACAACTACTCAAATCGTTCGGCAGCGTGAAGGCCATTCGGGCCGCCAGCCTGCCCGCCCTGATGGAGGTCGTGCCCAGCGCCGCGGCCCGGGCGGTCTGGCAGTATTTTCACGCCGCGCCGGAAAAAACCAACGAGGAGGACTGACCAATGCGCGTCATCACAGGCACGGCCCGCGGCCGTCGGCTGTTAGAGCCGGAGGGAATGGACACCCGCCCCACCACCGACCGGGTGAAGGAGGGCATCTTTTCCAGCATCCAGTTTGAGATCGAGGGCCGCCGGGTCCTGGACCTGTTCGGCGGCACCGGCCAGCTGGGCATCGAGGCCCTCTCCCGCGGCGCGGCCCACTGCACGTTTTTGGACCTGCGGAAGGAAGCTGTGGGGGTCATTCGGGAAAATCTCAAGCGCACGGGCTTTGCCGAGGATGCTGCGGTGGTCCAGGGGGACTACCTGGCCTTCCTCACCCGCTGCAAGGAGAAGTTCGACCTGGTCTTCCTGGACCCCCCTTACGGCACCGGGATGTTAGAAAAAGCGATGGAAATCATCACAGAGATTGACATCGTGTCCGAAAATGGTATAATAGTCTGCGAAAATGGGTCGAGTGCGGATTGGCCGGCGGTAAAGGCCCCCTATCGGCTGCAAAAAGACTATCGGTACGGGAAGATCCGAACTGCCCTGTACCGGCGCGAGACGGAGTGACGTTTCCTCCGCCCAAAGCGCGTATCGAAAGGACAGAACGTTATGAAGACCGCAATCTATCCCGGCAGCTTTGACCCCATCACCCTGGGTCACATCAACATCATCAAGCGGGCCGCACAGGCCTTTGACAAGGTCATCGTCTGCGTGATGGTCAACTCGAAGAAGAACGGCGGACTATTCACCCCGGAGGAACGCATTGCCCTCATGCGCAAAAGCATGGACGTGGAGAACGTGGAGTTTGATGTGAGCTACGACCTGGTGGCGGAATATGCCAAGGCAAAAGGATCTAGGGTCCTGGTCAAGGGCCTGCGGGTGGTCTCGGACTTCGAGCAGGAGGTCCAGATGGCGATGATCAACAGCAAGGTCAACCCAGAGCTGGACACTGTGTTTTTTCCCTCGGACGAAAAGTACACCTACCTCAGCTCCACGGTGGTGAAGGAACTGGCCCGGTACCACGCAAACCTGGACGAGTTCCTCCCCAGGGAGATCATTGAGGACGTGAAAAATAAACTGGAACTAAGGAGCGATGATTGCGATGGCAGCAGGCAGCATTGAAGAATTACTGGATCTATTATATACCGAGATCGAGGAGGCCAAAAACGCCCCTCTGAGCAACGACCGGTGCGTGGTCGACCGCGACCGCGTGCTGGACATGATCGACGACGTGAAGGCAGAGATGCCCGTGGAGATCAAGCGGGCCAAGGACATCGTGGCCCAGCGCAACGACTACATGGCCGACGCCAAGCAGAAGGCCGACCGCCTGCGCCAGGAGGCGGAGGACTACGCCAAGGAGCTGCTGAACAAGGACGCCATCACCCGCGGCGCCGAGCAGAAGGCCGCCGACATGATCGCCGAGGCCGAGGTGCAGTGCCAGCAGCTGAAGGAAGCTGCCAGCGAATACTGCGAGGAGACCCTGCGCCGCATGGAAGAGGCCGTGGCCGACGCCTATGACGAGGTCAAGCACTCCCGCGCTCAGTTCCGCTCGGCCCTGAGCGCCCTGACCGGCACCAAGCACACGGTTTCGTCCTCCAGCAGCCGCCCCCAGCAGGCCCCCAAACGCGCCATGTACGACGCCGAGGCCGACGAGGACGAATAAGCGAGCACACAACACGACAAAAAAGCGGCCCATCCGGGCCGCTTTTTTTGAGCGCTGTGGAGAGGAGTGCCTACGCGGGAGAGAGTCGATCCGGTGCGATATCCTCTGGGTCGTTGATCACCAGAACATCGCCAGCCTGGAGAACGGTGTCCCCCCGGGGAATGATGACCTCTTCGCTGCGCCGGATCAGGATCACCAGGCGGGGGCCGGTGTCCAGGGCGGCCAGAGGGCGGCCGGACCAATCCGTACCGTGGCTCAGGGTCTTTTCGTAAAGATGGACCCCGGGGATCCTGCCGCCGTCCTGACCGCTGAGGATGAGTACGTCCCCGCCTGCCAGGACGGTGCTGCCGTTGGGAACGAGCTTCTCCCCCTGGCGCAGCAGCAGGACCACCAGACTGTCCGGGGGAAGGGTGAGCTCTCGCAGGGCCTTTCCTACCCAAGGGTGGCCGGGGGTGAGGGTAGAGCGGAGAAACTGAACGGGGATCTCATCCGTGTAATCTGTGAAGGTCTTCATGACGTTGGCGCTGCTGTCTGTCATCTTCAGCTTCTTGGCCACCACGGGGATCAGGCTTCCCTGGAGCAAAATGGAAAAGAGAACGATGAAGAAGACGATGTGATACAGGTCCAGACTAACCTCTGCAGGGTCTGTGATGACCAGAATGGAGAAGACGATGGAGGCAGCGCCTCGCATCCCGGACCAGGCGACCAGAAGGATCTGGCCCAGAGAGCTGCGAAAGGGAGCCATCAGCAGGAAGACCACCACCGGACGGGCGACAAAGGTGAGAAACAGGGCCACGGCCAGAGCCGTCGGGGCGATGGAAGGCAGCTGAGAAGGGAACGCGAGCAGACCCAACAGGAAGAAAAGAACCATTTGCATCAGCCCCGTGACCCCGTCAAAAAAGCTCACCAGACCCTGCTTGTTTCGCAGCGGGCTGTTGCCCAGAAGAATGCCGGTGAGGTAGACACTCAGGTACCCGTTGCCCCCCAACAGAGTGGGGAGGACATAGGACAGCAGAGCCACGGCAACCAGAAAAACCGCATCAAAGCCATCCGTGGAGAACCGGAAGGACTGTAAAAATTTCCGGGTGGCCAAGGCGATGAGGACACCCAAGGCACCGCCATAGACCAACTGCGCGAAGACCTGATAGACAAAGGCCGGGACGGAGATGGAACCGCTCATCAGCGAGAGAAGGATCACGGTGAGCATGTAGGAAAAGGGGTCGTTGCTGCCGCTCTCCACTTCCAGGAGGGAGGCGGTGCCCTCTTTCAGGTCCAGGTGTTTGGAGCGGAGGATGGAAAAGACGGAGGCAGCGTCGGTGGAGGCAATGACGGCGCCAAGCAGGAACCCCAGGAGCATCTCCAGCCCCAGCACCTTCCAGCAGAACAGCCCCACAAGCCCCGCAGTGCCCAGGGTACCGAGGGAGGATAGGACCGTGGCCTTCACCGCCACTGGCCGGGCTTGGGCCCAATTGGTGCCAAAGCCGCCGTAGAACATGATAAAAATCAGGGCCACAGAACAGATATTCTGGGCCAGAGTATAGTTCTCAAAAGGGATCTTCACGACGCCGTCGCAGCCGAAGAACATCCCCAGCAGGATAAAGGCCAGCAGCGTCGGCACCCCCAGCTTGCTGGAAAGTCGGTTGCACAGCACGCAGGCCAGAATGACAATGGCGGACAGGAGCAGGAACAGATTCATGGGCAAGTCTCCTTTCAGGCTCACAGAGCCTATACGAAATGTACAGTGATACTATTTGTATTAAATATACCAGAAAATGGCGGTGGATGCAAGTCCCAGCGAAAAATAAACCCAAATGGGAAAGAAAAACCGTCTTCAGCCAAAAAAGAGTTGCTTTTTACAGGGAAGGTCACTATAATAAAAAAGCCAATGGCACCAATTTGGTGGCATTGGCTGGAAAAAAGAGAGAGGATCGGAGGGTTTTCTTTCCGATCTTATGATACACAACGAACCAACAGAGAAGGGGACACCAATGAGCGGAACCTATACCCACCGCCCGGTGCTGCTGGAGGAATGCATCCAGGGCCTGGCGATCCGGCCCGACGGGCTGTATATAGACGGCACCCTGGGCCGGGGGGGCCACTCCGAGGAGATCGTGAAGCGCCTGACCCAAGGCGGGCGTCTCATCTGCATCGACCGGGACAGCCAGGCCATCGAAGCGGGCAAGGCCCGCCTGGCCCCCTGGGCCGAGCAGATCACCTTTCTGCACGGCAACTTCGGGGACCTGGCCCAGCTGCTGGACGGCGCCGGCATCGGGAAAGCAGATGGGATGCTCTTTGACCTGGGCGTCTCCTCCCCCCAGTTAGACGACCCGGAGCGGGGCTTTTCCTACATGCACGACGCCCCCCTGGACATGCGGATGGACCGGGACGACGCCTTGACGGCCTGGACGGTGGTCAACCAATGGCCCCGGACCGAGCTGCGGCGCATCTTGTCCCAGTACGGCGAGGAGAAATACGCCGGACCTATCGCCGCCGCCATCGAGCGGGCCAGGGAAAAAGCCCCCATCGAGACTACGGGGCAGCTCGTGGAGGTCATTCGGGGGGCGATGCCCGCCGCGGCTCTGCGGGAAAAGCAGCACCCGGCCAAGCGGAGCTTTCAGGCCATCCGCATCGCCGTGAACGATGAGCTGACGGCCATCTCCCGGATGCTGCAAGGGGCCATTCCCCGGCTGAACGCAGGGGGACGGCTGGCCGTCATTTCCTTCCACTCCTTGGAGGACCGCATCGTGAAGAGCGAGCTGGCGGCAGCGGCCAAGGGCTGCGACTGCCCGCCGTCGTTCCCCGTGTGCGTGTGCGGCAAAAAGCCGCTGGTGAAGCTGGTGCCCCGCAAGCCCATCCTGCCCAGCGCCCAAGAGCTGGAGGAGAACCCACGGGCCAGGAGCGCCAAGCTCCGGGTGGCGGAAAAGCTGCCGGAATAACGGACAATGGGAGACCTATGCCACGCAATCCCAACGAGAAAATCAAACTATCGAGGTGGAGCAGATCGTGACAACAGCGAAACATCCCCAGGGCGCAGCCTACAACGGCACCGGCGCCCTGAAGCTCAGCGGGGACGAGCCCCGGAGAAATTTCTTCCGGCGGATGCCAAAGCAGGAGCCGGAGGAGAAACGGACTAAGGCCGCCCCGGCGGCCCAGAAGCCCCCGGCTGCCCCGGCAGAGGAGCGCAAGGGAGAGAACCTCCTGATGAGCTTCCTGGGTGGGTGGTCCATCCGAGGGGCCTTTTTGG
>OLSN01002913.1_pt1 | contig 11665 bp, 10 predicted proteins | sample 1672411 | NCBI WGS metagenome assembly OLSN01 (sample SAMEA3136683, study PRJEB25190) | human gut metagenome | biome: human gut; feature: human-associated habitat; material: faeces | place: Austria | collected 2013
GCAGGGAGCCGGGTCCAGGTGCATCAGAAAGTCAATCGTTTTGATTGGATTCAGAAAAATACGGTTGGGGATGAAAGAGTGGGTCAGGTGATGTATGGAGAAGCTTAGGCCTTCTTGGCAGCCTTAGCAGCAGCCTTGGCGTCCAGGTCGTCCAGCTCGGCGCGGGTATTCTTCATGTAGATCTCGATACCCTCTTCGATGTTGGCGCGGCGCTCCTTCTTGTTCATGCCCACGATCTCCATGAAGATACAGAGAACGATACCGACGAACAAGCCATACGATGGGTTGGCGCAGGTGGCGATAGCACCGGCGGTGATACCGGCAACACCACGCTCCACGTTGGTGCGGGTCATGTTGATGCCGACGTAGAAGGAACCAAAGGCCTGGATGATCAGGGTCTGGGCCATGGCCAGAGGCAGGATGGGCTTGATCAGGGCCATCAGAGGCACGATCAGCTGGCAGATCCACTTGGTGGTGTTGAAGGTGCAGGAGCCACCGAAGATGGAGTACATGTTTTCCTTACCGGTCTTATAGCGCTCGGCCACGGACACGGTCATAGCAGACCACAGAGGACCGGACATGGTGCAAGTGGGGCTGAAGAAAGCCTCGATCAGGTTACGGAAGCCGCAGCACATGTTGGTACGGTCGGGGTTGACGTCGATGTACTCGTCCTCACGATACCGCTTGGTGTCTTCCATGAAGGCAGTACCACCGACGATATCGCCGAATGCAATAACGTAGCACATGATGGCCATAGGCAGGTCCTTGGCCAGGATGGACGCGGGGGGAATGCCGATGCCGAGGATGGAGAAGTTGCCCCAGACCCACTTCAGGCCGGGCAGGGGGTTAAACCAGAAGCTGGTGACGGTGGAGAAGTCAGGCAGGTCGACCTCGCCGATGATCCAAGCAATGATACCACCGAGGATGATGGAAGGCACGAAGCCGGCCTTGGTGATGAGCTTGATGAAGGGGTTCTTGCTACCGAACTTGACCTTGGCAAAGCCGTTGGAGAAGAGGAGGAACAGGCCGAAGCAGCAGCCGATGGACCAGGAGACAGGGTACATGAAGAAGCCCTTGCCGCCGGCATCCAGCGCCTTAAAGCCATAGGGGCCGACACAGGCCGCAAAGCCTGAGCCGATCAAGATACCTGCTTTCAAGGACTGGGGGCAAATGTCGATGATCTTGGTGGCGATGCCGGTCGCGCCCAGGATGACGTAGATCAAACCAAGCAGCAACTCCATGCCGACCAGAGCATGCATACGAGCAATGCCCTCGAAGTTCAACAGGAATGCGGTGATCAACGGCACGGCAGGTGTGATCCAGCCGCCGATCAGGGGGTCGCCCAGGGTGTTGTTGACCATGTACAGCAGCTCATGGACGAACACGATGGACAGTGCCATTTCAAATGTGAATCCGAACAGGTCCTGCAGATATGCAGTTGCTGCGGAGCCGGTCATGAACACGACGCAAGCCTGGATCATTTCTGGAATTTCCCATTCGTAATGCACGAAGGGGATCCGAAGATCGAACTTCCAGATCTTAATGCAGGGTTGCTTCGCGCCGTCTTTACGCCGGGCACTAGGAAGCATTAAGTTCATTACGTTCCCTCCTACTAAAAATACACTGTTTGCTTAACTTGCAATTTTTCCTTCGACTTTACTGTGAAAAGTAAAGTCCTTCTCCTTTTCCACGTCTTTTCATCGATGCAAGCCCATTGTACCACGATTTACACAAAACGCAAGGCCTTTTGCTTCGGTATTTTACACAAATATACATTATTTGCACAAGAAATCATCCCGTTTTTTGTTGCTATTGCTCGGTTTTTTCCGCATTTTTGACGTAAAATCAAATTTTTTATGGACGCATTGTGAACACTTTGCCTGTCAAAAGCCTATTTTTTGTTTTCTATGGAAATAGCACAAAGGAAATTTTTTCTTTTTCGTCTTTTTTCTTCCTCAATTTTCCTATTTTTTCTGCAAGTCATTTTTGCTAAGCCGTCAATTCCTTTATCGAAGTGATTTGTTAAAAAAGACGGGAGAGACGTTGTTCGTCTCTCCCGTCTTGGGTGCCCCTGTGGGAGGGGGCTGCATCGTATCAGTCATATTCCGGGTCACGACCGGTGGTCGTCGTGTTGGAGGTGTCTGTCGTGTCGGTGCTGCTGTCCGTTGTCTGGAAGTCGCTGGCGGTGGCGCGGTAGCCGCGGCCATTCTGCTTGCTGATCTGGAAGATGTTCACGTCCTCCGCGGTCAGAGAAGCGGTATAGGGATTCACCAGGCGGTTGATCATCTCCAGGCTCTTGCCCGGCTCCAGCTCATAGCAGTAGCGGGTGGAGCCATAGGTCACGCTGCCATCGCCGGGGAGCGCATCGCCGGAGACGCCGCTGTCCAGATTCACGCCCACGGCCTTGGTCACGAACCAGGTCAGGTCGGTGGCGGAGAGGTTGGTCTCGATGTTCCGCTGCATGATGCTCACGAACTGGTCCAGCTTGCCGATGTTGGCCACGAGCTTCTTGGCCACGGTGATCATCAGCTTCCGGACCGTCTCGCTGCGCTGGATGTCGCCCATGGGATACCCGGTGCCGTCGCCGTTCTTGCGGAAGCGGCAGACCTTCATGGCGTCCTCGCCGTCGAGGTGCTGCATACCGGGCTGGAAGAAAATGCTCAGGTTCTGGGTGGGGTCGTTGTAATACATCTCCACGGGGACGTTGAAGTCCACGCCGCCCACGGCGTCCACCAGCTCCCGGAAGCCGTCCAGGTCGATCTGGATATAGAAGTCGATGGGATAGCCCACCAAATCAGAGACCACGGACTGGAGGTTCTCCACGCCCTTGTGCATGGCGGCGTTGATCTTGGGGCTGGACTGGTCCACCAGGGTGTCACGGGGCACAGAGAGCATGCCGATCTTCTGGTTGGGCACGTCATAGGTCACCAGCATGATGGCGTCCGCATTGCCGCTGGCCTGGTCGGGACAGCAGAGCATGAACGTGTAGGTCTGTTCTCGTCTGGTGTGGTCACCGGTGGTCATACCGGGGACGATTTCCTGGGATGTCTGGCTTCCCGTGTCATCCGGCTGCTTGATCTCCGGGGCACGGACGGTGAACTTCAGCGCTGCATAGGCGATCACGATGATGGCAGCGATCACGACCACTGCGATATAGATGCCGCGCAAAATGCGGTATTTTTTCTTCAGCCGACGCTTTTTCTTTTTGGCCACAGCTACGGCCTCCTTTGTCTGTGTTTTTCCTGCATACAAATGCACATAAGCACAAACAGTATACCCAATTTTCCCCTATTCGGCAATAGTTTTGGCTCAACTTTGCCAGGATTTCCAATTTCATCATCTTTTTTTCACACTTTCGCATCTTTTCGTCAAGATAAAAAACGGATACTATAATAAGGTAAGGCAGAACATCCGTCCGATTCCGACGGTACCTATCTTTTCCTGAGAATTGTCCCAAACCCCTTGCATGTTGCCGGTGGGTGTGCTATAATGTGCATGATTTGAAGATGTAAGTTAGGACAGAGTGGGGCTTGCCCCGCTCTTTCTTTTATGAATACGTTGTGTGCAGCGCCCCCCGGCGCATGGAGGTTACTATGTCCAAAATCACTGATCTGACCGCACAGCTGGCCCGCCCTGTGGTGGAAGAAAACGGCTGTACCCTGTGGGACGTGGAATACGTCAAGGAAGCCGGCAGTTGGTATCTGCGGGTGTATATTGATAAGGAGACCGGCGTCTCCATCGACGACTGCGAGGCCGTCAGCCGGACCCTGTCGGACCTGCTGGACGAGGCGGACCCCATTCAGGACGCCTATACCTTCGAGGTCTCCTCCGCCGGGGCCGACCGGGCCTTGAAAAAGCCGGAGCATTTTGCGGCTTTTCTGGGCGAGCAGGTGGACGCCAAGTTCTACCAGCCCGTGAATGGCCAGAAGGCCGTCACCGGCACGTTGGTCGGCTATGACAACGGCGATGTGACCCTGGACCTTGGCGATGGCCCCGTGACCTTCGCCAAGAAGGACGTAGCCCAGGTCCGCCTGCACGTTGGATTTTAAGTTTACTCGAAAAGAACCCCGGTCCAGAGCCTAGTCTGTGCGCTCTGTGCCGTTCCATACCACTGAGTTTGAGGAGACGATCAAAAGTCATGGCAAAAAAAACAACGAAGAAAGCAGCGAAAAGCAATGAGCTGGACGGCAAGGAATTCTTTGCCGCCGTCACCCTGATCGAGAAAGAGAAGGGCATCCCCCGGCACTACATGCTGGAGAAGATCACCCAGGCCCTGGTCTCCGCCTACAAGCGGGACCACGAGGGCGTGACCGACAATGTGTTCGTGGAGGCCAACGAGATCACCGAGACCGTGCGGATGTACGTCAAGAAGGAGATCGTGGAGGAGGTCACGAACCCCGCCACCGAGATCGCCCTGGCCGAGGCCCGCAAGAGCCTGCCCTCCGCCCAGAGCGGCGACGTGGTCCGCATCGAGATCAAGCCCCGGAACTTCGGCCGCATCGCCGCCCAGACAGCCCGGCAGGTCATCATCCAGGGCATGCGGGAAGCCGAGCACAGCATGATCTACGACATGTTCAGCTCCAAGGAGCATGAGATGCTGGTGGGTACCGTCACCCGCGTGGATCCCCGGAACGGGGCCGTCACCCTGCGCATCACCAGCGACGGCGAATCCACCGACGCTTACCTCTCCCCCTCCGAGCAGGTCCGGGGCGAGGTGGCCCACGAGGGCGACCGTCTGAAGGTCTATGTGGTGGAGGTCCGCCGCTCCAGCCGCGGGCCCCAGATCCTCATCTCCCGCACCCACCCCGGCCTGGTCAAGCGCCTGTTCGAGCTGGAGGTGCCGGAAATTTACGACGGCACCGTGGAGATCCGCTCCATCGCCCGCGAGGCGGGCAGCCGCTCCAAGCTGGCCGTCTGGTCTGCCGACGAGAACGTGGACCCCATCGGCGCCTGCGTAGGCCCCAAGGGCGCCCGCGTGAACAACGTGGTCGCCGAGCTGGGCAGCGAGAAGATCGACATTATTAAATATAGCGACGACCCCGCCCAGTATGTGGCCGCCGCCCTCTCCCCCGCCGATGTTCTCTCCGTTCTGCCCCTGGAGGGCAGCAAGAGCTGCCGCGTGGTGGTGCCCGACGACCAGCTCTCTCTGGCCATCGGCAAGGAGGGCCAGAACGCCCGTCTGGCCGCCAAGCTCACCGGTTATAAGATCGACATCAAGTCCGCCTCCGCCGCCCACGAGTGGGAGGAAGAGGACGCCCTGGCCGAGGCCGAGCGTGCCGCCCAGGCAGAGGAAGCGGACGACGAAGACGTCTTTGCCGAGGAGCCCGCAGACGGCGAGGACACCCTGCCCGACGACGAGGCCCCTGCCGCTGAGGAACCTGCCGAGGACTCCACGGAGGAAGCACCCGCCGAGGAAGCATCCAACGACGAGACCCCCGCAGAAGAAGCCCCCGAAGCTCCGGAGGCCTGACCCAAAGACCAACAGCGTAAGCTGATCGTCTATACCATAGATCGGATAGAGAGAAGGAAGGAGGCAGCACCGTGCCGAAGAAGATCCCCCTGCGCCAATGCCTTGGCTGCCGGGAAATGAAACCGAAACGGGAGCTGATCCGGGTGGTCCGCTCTCCCCAGGGCGAGATCAGCCTGGACTTCCACGGCAAAAAGCCTGGGCGCGGGGCCTACCTCTGCCCCGACCCGGCATGTCTGAAGCGGATCCGCAAGTCGAGAGCCCTGGAACGGGCCTTTGACCTGCCCATTCCCGACGCCGTGTACGACGCCCTTGCCCAGGAGATGGAAGGAGGTGGTCTGGATGGATAGTATTCCTTCCCTGCTGGGCCTTGCGCTGCGAGCAGGGCGGCTTGCCGTGGGCGAAGAGCCTGTTGGGACAGCCTGCCGGTGCCACAAGGGGTACCTGCTGCTGCTGGCCAGCGACGCGGCGGACAACACCATCCGTCGGGCCCTTCATTTCAGCCAAGCCGGAAAAACCATCTGTCTCACCCTCCCCCTGACCAAGGAGGAGCTGGGCAGCGGCCTGGGCCGCACGAGCTGCGCCATGGTCGCCGTGACGGACGTGGGCTTTGCCGCGTCCATCGCCGAGCGCCTGGCCCAGGACGACCAGGAGACCTACGGCGAAGCCTGGCAGACCTTAGCCCAGAAGGCCGCCCGCGTGAAACAGCGCCGGGACGCCAAGCGCTCCCCCAACAAGAACAAGGGGAAGCGCAGGAAAGCATAATTATGGAGGTGGCTTTATTTGAGTTTTGAGAATAAATATCGTGTACACGAGGTAGCCAAGGACTTTGGCAAGCAGACCAAGGACATCACCCAGATCCTGACCACATACGCTACGGCCCCCAAGAACCACATGCAGGTGCTCAGCGACAAGGAGCTGTCCATCGTCTTTGAGTATATGACCCAGCACAACCAGGTGGCCGACATGCAGGCCTCCCTGGCCACCGCCCCCAAGGGCGGCGAGAACCGCGGCCGCAACGACAGAAACGACCGCAACGGCAGACCCGGTGACCGCGGCCCCCGTAACGACAGAAACGACAGAAACGACCGCGGCCAGCAGAACCGGCAGGGCGGCCAGAACCAGCACAACAACCAGGCCCCCAAGTCCGGCAGCCAGAACAACCAGCAGGCCCAGCAGCCCGCGAACCGCCCCACCAGCCGCGTACCTGAGAAGAAGCTGGTGGACACCCGCAAGGGCGGCAACGTGAACCTGGATAAGTACGACGAGCATCTGGAGACCCTGGCGCCTGAGCGGGCCAACCGGATGCAGAGCGGCAAGCAGAAGATCCAGAGCCGCAATAACCACCGCAAGGGCGCTACCTTCGGCAACAAGCGCCGCCAGGAAGAGCAGGAGAAGATGCGCAAGCTCCAGCTGGAGATCGCCAAGAAGACGCCCCTCACCGTCAAGATCCCCGACGAGATCGGCGTGGGCGAGCTGGCCTCCCGCATGAAGAAGACCGGCGCCGAGGTCGTCAAGCAGCTCATGAAGCTGGGCGTCATGGCCTCCCTGTCCGAGATCATCGACTATGATACCGCCGCCCTGGTGGCCATGGAGCTGGGCTGCAAGGTCGAGAAGGAAGTCATCGTCACCATCGAGGAGAAGCTCATCGACACCGCCGAGGACAAAGAGGAGGACCTGGTCCCCCGCGCCCCCGTCGTGGTTGTCATGGGCCACGTGGACCACGGCAAGACCTCCCTGCTGGACTATATCCGCAACGCCCACGTGGCCAGCGGCGAGGCCGGCGGCATCACCCAGCACATCGGCGCCTATCAGGTGCAGATCAATGGCAAGCCCATCACATTTCTGGATACCCCCGGCCATGAGGCCTTTACCTCCATGCGCGCCCGCGGCGCTATGGTGACGGATATCGCCATTCTGGTGGTGGCCGCCGAGGACGGCATCATGCCCCAGACCGTGGAGTCCATCAACCACGCCAAGGCCGCCGGGATCCCCATCATCGTGGCCATCAACAAGATGGATAAGCCCGAGGCCAACCCCGAGCGCATCAAGCAGCAGCTCACCGAGTACGGCCTGGTGTGCGAGGAGTGGGGCGGCGACACCATCGTGTGCCCCATCTCCGCCAAGACCGGTATGGGCGTGGATAACCTGCTGGAGATGCTCACCCTGACCGCCGAGGTCAGTGAGCTGAAGGCCAACCCCAACCGCGCCGCCCAGGGCACCGTCATCGAGGCCCGTCTGGACAAGGGCCGCGGCCCCGTGGCCACCCTGCTGGTCCAGAACGGCACCCTGCACCAGGGCGACGTGATCATCGCCGGCACCGCCGTGGGCCGTGTCCGCGCCATGACCGACGCCAAGGGCCGGAAGATCAACGAGGCCGGCCCCTCCGTGCCTGTGGAGATCACCGGTATGGGCGAGGTCCCCGGCGCCGGCGACGACTTCCACGCCGTGGCCGACGAGCGTATGGCCCGCGAGCTGGTGGAGCAGCGCAAGCACGAGAACAAAATGGCCGCCAACTCCTCCAGCCAAAAAGTTACCCTGGACGATCTGTTCTCTCAGATCCAGCAGGGCGAGCTGAAGGACCTGAACATCATCGTGAAGGCCGACGTGCAGGGCTCCGCCGAGGCCGTCAAGGCTTCCCTGGAGAAGCTGACCAACGAGGAGGTCCGCGTGCGGGTCATCCACTGCGCCGTCGGTGCCATCAACGAGTCCGACGTCATGCTGGCCTCCACGTCCAACGCCATCATCGTGGGCTTCAACGTCCGCCCCGATGCCAACGCGAAGGACACGGCCGCCCGCTCCAAGGTCGACATGAGAATGTACCGCGTCATCTACGACTGCATCAACGAGATGGAAGCGGCCATGAAGGGCATGCTGGCTCCCAAGTTCAAGGAAGTCTCCCTGGGCGCTGCCGAGGTCCGCGAGGTCTACAAGATCACCGGCGCGGGCATCATCGCCGGCTGCTATATCACCGAGGGCAAGGTGCAGCGCAACGCCCAGATCCGCCTGGTGCGGGACGGCATCGTCGTCCACGAAGGCACCATCTCCTCCTTGCAGCGCTTTAAGGACGCCGTCAAGGAAGTGGCCCAGGGCTACGAGTGCGGCATCGGTATCGAGAAGTACAGCGACATCAAGGTCGGTGACGTGATCGAAGCCTTCATCATGGAGCAGATCGAGGTCTGAGCCTCTCTGCCCCGCCAGAACAACAAATCCAGGTCTCCCCGCCCGGACGGGGCGGGGAGACCCTTTTGAATTTTCGGAGGGAAATTCTATGGCCTCAAATCGAATCGGACGGATCAACGAAGAGATCCAGCGGGAGCTGGCAGCCCTCTTCCGCACCGTAAAAGACCCCCGTGTGCATGGGCTGGTCTCCATCACGCACGTGGAGACTACCCCGGACCTGCGCTACGCCAAGGTCTATGTGAGCGTGCTGGACAAGAGCGACGTGAAAGAAGTCATCAAGGGCCTCAAGTCCGCCGGCGGCTATCTGCGCCGGGAGCTGGGCCGCGCCCTCTCCCTGCGCTATACCCCGGAGCTGGTGTTCCAGGCCGATGACTCCATCGACAAGGGCACCCATATCTTAAAGCTCCTCAACGACATCGAACGGAAGGAAGCAGGAGGGGACCAATGACCGACCATCAGACCGCCCAGCGTCTGCTGGCCATGGAGGACGTGCTCATCCTCACCCACCGCCGCCCGGACGGGGACACCATCGGCTGCGCCTGCGCCCTGTGCCTGGCCCTGCGCCAGCTGGGCAAGACCGCCTGGGTGCTGCCCAACGAGGACGCCCACGGGCTCTTCACCCCCTATTTCGAGGGCGTGCTGGCCCCGGCGGAGTTCGTGCCTCAGTTCGTCGTGTCGGTGGACACGGCCGCCCTGGGGATGCTCCCCGGCAGCGGCAAGGCCTATGCCGACCGCATTGACCTGGCCATCGACCACCACGGCTCCAACGAGGGCTACGCCAAGCAGACGCGGGTCGATCCCGCCTGCGCCGCCTGCGCGGAGCTGCTGTACCGCATTTTGGTCGAGATGGGCGTGCGCATCACCGCCCCCATCGCGCTGCTGCTGTATATGGCCATCGCCACGGACACCGGCTGCTTCGTCTACTCCAACACCACGCCGGACACCCACCGCATCGCCGCCGCGCTCATGGAGACCGGCTTTGACGCCCAGTGGGTGAACAAGCGGCATTTCCGGGTCAAGTCCCTCAAGCGGATGCAGATCGAGAGCCGCCTGGTTCGGGAGATGGACCTGGCGCAGAACGGCACGCTGGTCTTTGCCTATGTGACCCTGGATCTCATCCGGGAGCTGGAAGCCACCGAGGAGGACCTGGAGGACATCTCCGCCTTCATCGGCCAGCTGGAGGGCGTAGACAACGCCGTCACCATCCGGCAGCTCAAGCCCGAAGAGTGCAAGATCTCTCTGCGGACCGACGGCAAGACCCTGAACGCCTCGGCGGTCTGCGCCGTGTACGGCGGCGGCGGACACGCAGCGGCCGCGGGCTGCACCATCCAGGGCACCCCCGCCCAGGCCAAGGCCGCCATGCTGAAAGCCATCGAGCAGGTGCAGCATGGCTAACGGTATCCTCATCATCGACAAGCCCACGGACTGGACCAGCCACGACGTGGTGGCCAAGCTCCGGGGGATCCTGCACGAAAAGCGCATCGGCCACGCAGGGACGCTGGACCCCATGGCTACCGGTGTGCTGCCCGTCTTTGTGGGCCGGGCCACCCGCGCGGTGGAGTTCGCCGCCGAACGGGAAAAGGAATATCTGGCCGGGCTGCGCCTGGGGCAGGTCACGGACACCCAAGACGTGACCGGCTCGACGCTCTCCACCGCTCCCGTCTCTGTGACACGGGAAGATGTGGAGAAGATCTTAGCCCAATTCCGGGGAGACATCCAGCAGATCCCCCCCATGTACTCCGCCATCAAGAAAGAGGGCAAAAAGCTCTATGAGCTGGCCCGGCGGGGGCAGGAGGTGGAGCGTCAGCCCCGGCCCATCACCATTTACGAGCTGGAGTTACTGGACCAGCTCTCCCCCACCGACTATACCCTGCGGGTCAAATGCTCCAAGGGGACGTATGTCCGCACGCTCTGCCATGACATCGGGCAGGCGCTGGGCTGTGGGGGAACGCTTTTCTCCCTGCGCCGGACCCGGTCGGCGGGCTTTGCCCTGGACCAGGCGGTGACGCTGGAGCAGGTACAGGCGGCAGCGGATCCCGCTGCCCTAGGCTTTCGTGCTGATTGACCAGCACGCCGTGCTCGTGAAGCGCCTTGTAGCAGTTGCCGTAGAACTCCATCGTGAACAGACCCTCGCCCGGGCCGAACGTGTCGGTCGAGTCGATGATGATGAGGTCGTATTCGTCCTCGATGCGGCGGATGTACTTGAGGCCGTCCTGATACAGGATATGGACGCGCGGATCGTCGAGCGAGCACGCCACGCCGGGCAGATACTCCTTGCAGACCGCGACGACGCGCTCGTCGATCTCCACGAGGTCGATGTGCTCGATGTGCTTGTAGCGGCACAGCTCGCGGACACAGCCGCCGTCGCCGCCGCCGATGACGAGCACCTTTTTGATCTTCTCGCCGAGCACGGCCATCGGCACATGCACCATCATTTCGTGGTAGATGAACTCGTCGCGCTCGGTCAGCATCATGTAGCCGTCGAGCGTGAGAAAGCGGCCGAACTCCTCGCATTCAAATACGTCGATGCGCTGAAAGTCGCTCTTTTCGGTGTGAAGCTGGCGGTCCACCTGAATTTGCAGGCCGACCGTCGGCGTGTGCATTTCGGTAAAGGTAAGTTGCATGGGGAAAACGCTCCTTTTATTCCGGGCTGACAACGCCGCGGATGACCTGGAGATTGTTCACTTCGGGGTCCTCGGTGCCGAGCAGCATGCAGTTCTTTTCCTTGGCGTAGCGGATATAATCGAGAATGTCGCGCGTGATGCGCTCGCCGGGGGCGAGGATCGGGATGCCGGGCGGATAGCACATGACGAACTCCGCGCAGATGCGGCCGACCGAGCTGTCGAGCGCGACCGACTGCTTGTCCGCGTAGAACGCCTCCTGCGGTCCCGCGACCACCTGCGGCGAGATATATTCCTGCCGCATGAGCGTCGCCTTGTCGCGCTTATAGCGGCGGCGGATGTCCGCCAGCGCGGCTACGAGACGTTCGAGGTCGCGCTCCCGGTCGCCGACCAA
>OLSN01002916.1_pt1 | contig 11655 bp, 7 predicted proteins | sample 1672411 | NCBI WGS metagenome assembly OLSN01 (sample SAMEA3136683, study PRJEB25190) | human gut metagenome | biome: human gut; feature: human-associated habitat; material: faeces | place: Austria | collected 2013
TCGTGCTGCTATTGTACCGCCAAAGCGTGCGCACGTCAACCGGGACAAGCATTTGTATATTGTGTGGTATTTTCCCGAAAAAATATCCCCCCACCGGGCTTGTGCGGCGCACATTTTTTGTTATACTGATATCAAGCCAACGGTGCAGCGGCGGCAGGCACAGGCCGCCGCCGCATCACGGCAGATCCCAAAGCAAACCTTCCTTCTTCCCCGTTCCCCATTCCCTTCTTCCCATCGCGCGCGAACCCCCCGAACAGTTTGTTCGGGGGGTTCGGCTTTTTCGTGTTACTTTCCGATGTATGCGCTGAGGATGGCGGCCATCTCGGCGCGGGTCGCACCGCCGTTCGGCGCGAGGTGGCTGCTGTCGCGGCCGACGATGAGCCGGCGCGCATTCGCCCACTGCATCGCATCCATCGCCCAGGACGGGATCTGTCCGGCATCGCTGTAGGCGGAGAGATCTGCGCGCGCCGTCACGTCCGCGCCGGTGAAGGCCGCATAGCCATAGAGCATGACGGCCGCCTGTGCGCGCGTGACCGCCTCGTTCGGGCGGAACGTGCCGTCGCCGAAGCCGCAGACGATCCCGTTTTGCGCCGCCCAGACGATGGCGTCGGTGTACCAGCAGCCCGCTGGGACATCCGTGAACGGGCCATCACCCGTGACCGCCGGCTCGCCCGCCATCGCATAGAGGATGACCGCGAGCATTGCGCGGCTCAGCTGCTGATCCGGCGCGAAGGTCTTCTCGTCCATGCCGACCATCCAGCCGCGGGTATACACGCGCTTGATGGCGCTGTATGCCCAGTGGTTCGTCACGTCCGTGAACGGCAGGAACATTCCCGGCTCATCCATATAGTCGGCGGTGAAGAACACCTCGATCACGTCGCCGTCCGAGAGCCGGCAGTCTTGCATGGCAACGTCCGGGAACTCCCCGTTGACGCGAAAGACCCAGCCGGAATTCGGCCCCTTGCTGAACTCGGCCACTTTCGTGCCGTCCGGCTTGATGACGGCCTGCACATAGCTTCCCTTCGCCTCATAGCTGTAGCCGTTGGCCGTGAGCGTCTGCCGGAACACGTCCATCGCCGTCGTGCCCTCCGGCAGGTCGCCGATCACGGACGGCGAGATCCACATTTCCGTGTCCGTGTGCAGCTGGAAGGTAACGCTGAGCGCCTTGTGATCCGGCTCGACCGGCGTGGGATCCACGGGCGTCGGAGTGACCGGCTCCGTGCCGGGCACCGTCAGCTCCACGGACACCGGCTGGCAGCTCAGTGCCTGAAAGTCCTTGTTGTCCGGATAGCGTGCGGCATACTTGCCGAGCGTCTCACTCGAGAGCTCGCTGCTGACCGTAACGGTCTTGTCCCCCGCCGCGCGGGTCACGAGCAGGTTTTCATGGCTGATAACGCCCGGATCCGTCGAGCGGAACAGCCGCCACTGCTCGCTTTCCGTCCAGCCGTCCATCGCCACGGGGACGATGCCGCTGCCGGTCAGGTCTGCATGGTCATACACCCAGACGAGCTGGCCGTCGGCATCCAGATACGCCTCCCGGAAGGGGTGCAGGTCGGTGAGAATGTTCTTTGCGTCCGTGTTGGCATTGCGGATGCCGTCAAAGTAGTGCGCCCTGACCGCAGCCATGAGCGCAAGCTCCGCGTCGATCTCCTGCTGCGTGAGCGGCTGGACGGCGATCAGGAAGCTGCGCGAGGCCGACACGCCGCTGTCGCTGTCCGTGATCGTCACCGTGACGGTGACATCCTTGGCAGCCTCACCGGGCAGCGGGCGGTAGACCTCCGCACGCGCGGCATTGTTCACATCCGGCGGCACGATGGTGTCGGTATCGCTGCTTGTGATGGTCACAGGGGTATACTTGCCGTCCACGCCGAAGTCGCGCGTAGTCGGGAAATGAATGTCATTGGCTGCGAGATACTTGCCGTCGCGCTGCGTGAGGGGCAGGCCCGTCACGGCATCGCGCAGGCCGCCATAGGATGCAAAGCCCGCGTCGAGCTTTGCAAGCAGCTGCTCGCGCATGTTGGTCTGCTGCCCCTTGACAGTGACGGTAAACACCTTGCTGACGGTGACGGTCTGCTCCTGCGCATCTGTGAGCTGGAAGGTCACGGTCGCAGTCAGCGTAACAGTCGTATCCTGCGTGGGTGTCTTGACCACGCCGACATAGGGGTCAAAGAGCGTGTCCGCCGTCTGCTGGTTCTTGTCGCTGACGGCGATCACGGTCGGATCGCTGGACGTCCAGGAAATGAGCGCCCACCGCTTGCCGTCGATGACCTTCGGCAGCGTCAGATCCTGCGTGAGCAGGTTCGGGTCATCCCCGGCGGCGCACAGGCTCTCGGTGGTGAGCTGGCTCGTGATCTCGGCAGAGATCGTGTCACGCACGCGCTGCACGTCCCAGCCGATGACGACCGGGACCTGCAGTGTCTCGGTCGCGCCGGCCTTACTGAGCGCAAACGTGACATTGTAGCTGCCGTTGTGCACGAGCGGCGTGGTGTTCGGGTCGACGAAGAAATACGTGATCGTGCCGTCGGCCGCAATGCCCGCGCCGCCGTACACTTCCTCGACCTTGGAGACGCTGACCGCGATGCTGCTGTCGCCGAGCTTCGCGCTGAGCATCGTGTTCACGTTCGTGTCCCGGCCGTATTCCGGCGTCAGGGTGACGGTGCCGTCGAGCCGCTCGACGAGCTTTTGCAGCTCACTCTTGGCGGCTTCCTTATCGAGCTCTACCTGCGACCAGACGCGGATGTCAAAGCTGCGGTAGGCAGTGGCCTCGCCGCGCGTGAGCGTCGCCGTGAGGGTGACGGTCCGGATGCCGCTGCCCGGCAGCGTCACGGCGCCGGTGGCCGGGTCGATGATGCTGCTGTCCGAGCTCGCCCATGTGATGGCCGAGCCGTTCACGGAGCCGGTCGCCGGCAGCGCGATCGTTGTGGCCGCGCGGATGTCGGAGGTATCAAGCGTCAGGGCCGAAGCGTCTGCCTTGAGCAGGCGCTCTTCCGCCGTGGCGATGCGCACGGGGCTGCTGAGCGTTTTATATTCTCTGGAGACGGTGTCATAGAGCAGGAAGGACAGGTAATTGCCCGCCATGTCCTCCGGGATGGTGTACTCCCGGCCGGTCGTGCCGGTGATCTCCTGATACGAGCTGGTGCCGGTGTTGCCCGCGCTGTAGTCCGCGGCCGTGAGATAGCGCCACTCGATCTTCAGTTTCGGGAAATTCTCGTAGTCGTACTCGCCGCCGCCGAGGACATTAATCTTGGCGTGTACCGTCTCGCCCACGGCGACAATGCCCTCGAGCTCCACAGTCGTGATCTGGGGGATGACGTAGATCGTGATGCTCGCCGTGATGCCATCGGCCGTGCCGGCCGTGACGACCGCCTTGCCAGCGCCGTCGGCCGTCGCCTTGACGATCACGGACCGGTTTGCCGCGCCCGCGCCCTCCGGCGTCTCGAGCGTGACAATGCCCTCGCCCTCCGTCAGCGTCCAGTCGACGTGCGTGTCCTCATCCATGTCCTTGCAGGCGGCGGTGATCGTCGTCTGCGGCTGCGCATCATTTGTGGTACGCCAGAGCGTATCTGAGCCGGTCAGCTCGATGCGCGGGTCGGGCTGCACCACTTCGCCTGCCTGCCAGACGAGGATGGGGTAGCCTTTGTTCGCGTCAGCCGTGTCCTCTTTGAAGGCGCTGCCGAGCTTGTCCGCAAGGCCCTCAGGGGAGGTGATCTGCGTAGCCGCCGCTGCCGTGCCGCCACGCACTTCTGTCTCCGGCAGCGTATAGTAGCAGTTTTTGACCGTGGCACTGCTGAAGGCGAAGATGCCGCCCTTCTGCGATGCCTTACCGCCAATGTCGCCGATGCTGTAGCAATTTTCAATGGTACCCGAACTCAGCTGGCCGACAATGCCGCCCGCCTTGTCCGAGCCGGTAATACTGCCGGTGTTGTAGCAGTTTTGAATGGTCGCAGCTTTTTTCCAGAAGCCAAGGATGCCGCCGGCATAGCCGCCTGTGACATCCGCCGTATTTGCGCAGCCGCTGATTGTCACATTCGCGCTGTAGAGCCCGCCGGCAATGCCGCCGACATAAGCTTTGCTCTTACTGCTGGAAACACTGCCGGAAAAGCTGCAGTTTTCGATCGTGCCGGCCTGCACCTTGCCGACGATGCCGCCGACATAGTTCACGGTGCTGCTGACCGTACCGGACACATTCAGATTGCGGATCGTCGCCTGATTGATTGCGGCAAATAATCCCTGCCCCTGCACGTTCAGGCCGCTGATCGTATGGCCGCAGCCATCAAACGTACCGGCAAAGAAATCGCCGGGATATAACGCCGCGTTGCCGACCGGCGTCCACGTGCCGGTGAGGGCAATGTCGCCGGCGAGATAGAGCGTGACGCCGGCGTGCGCATATGTGCCGTTTCCGTCATCCGCCTTGACCGCGGCGGCGAAGGCCCGCAGGCTCTCTTCCGTACTGATCTTGTACGCCGCGCCGGTGCTGATGTCCGTATCTGCGGCATACTCCGGCAGTGCAGCCACGTCCACCGTGTCTGCGGCCAGTGCCGCCGGCATGAGGCCGACGAGCAGCGTCAGCACAAGCAGCAGGGCCAGTAAGCGTTTTTTCATGTGTTTCCCTCCTGAATGAAAAAATCTGCCCGCCGGGACCGGCAGACAGATGCAGCAAAACCGGCCGAACGAAATTGCTTCGTTCAGCCATGCAGCTTCCGGTTCCGGCGGAAATGCCTGCAGCCTTCGGGTATTCTGACTTATCCGCCTTCCGGCGGCTTCACAGTGACCGACTCGCGGGGCTTTGCACCCACATTTCCCCTGCCGCCCGAAGCGGCGAAGACTGCGCAATATACAGTTCTGAGCGTAGTGTATCACAGGCCGGAACGGTTGTAAATCTTTTTCCGAACGTCGGCACGGATAAAAAAATCTCCTCCCGGCGGTTAACGGGAGGAGATTTTTTACGTGCAGAAAACCACACGTTGGGGGGTGGTCACCGGGAGGCGGTTACTCCCGGAAACCAAGGAGAAAAAACAGAAATGAAAGATAGATAGCAAATAGAAAAGCGGTTTATCAGAGCTTGAGGTTTACAATGTCTCTGCCGAGGAGCACCGTGTACGCCCCGCCGATCACGAGTGCCAGCAGTCCCAGCAGCATCATGGCGGCCGAACCTGCGGGATATGTGCTCATGAAGGCAACAGCGACGATCTCGATCGCGAGAAACGCAACAAAAGCCAAAACGTTCAGCAAGATGTTTTTCATAACGGATCCCTCCTGAAAGATTTGCTTCGGGGGCGCTTCTGATCCCCTTTTACGATGACAGAATAGCACAGAAAACGTGTGTTGTAAAATTCACAATTTCGAATGTTCTCTTTTTTGGTTTTGATGCAATTCAAAAAAATAATAAGGCGCTTTCGAAATTGTGATAAATAACTGTCAAACTGTTCCTGCTCCGTGTCGAATACCGGAAATAATACTTGACGCAGGCTGGATTTGCGACGTATTATATAATTGAGAAAAAAACGGATCCAATTCGGGATAAGGAGGCATTGCCTATGGAACTTCGTTTGCTGACCACATTCTTAAAGGTCGCACAGCTGCAGAGCTTCTCCAAGGCCGCAGAATCTCTGGGATATTCCCAGTCCGCAGTTACGGTGCAGGTTCAGCAGCTTGAAAATGAGCTGGGCGTGCGTCTGTTCGATCGCATCGGCAAAACGGTGTCCATCACCCACTATGGGCAGGAGTTCATTCCCTATGCGCGCGATGTCGTGTCGGCTGCCGCGCGCGCCGTGTCGTTCACGGTCGAGGAGCGCGATCTGACCGGCACGCTGCGCATTGGCACGATCGAGTCGATCATGACGGCCAGTTTCGGGGAGATCCTGCCGCTGTATCATGAACACTGTCCGCACGTGAATACGCAGCTGATCGAAGGCGACACGAAGACGCTGTCGGATATGCTCATGCACAATGAGGTCGACCTGATCTATACGCTCGACGATATGGGCTACGACGCGCAGCGCGTCAAGCTCTTTGAATGCCCGCAGGATATCGTCATCGTCGCCAGCCCCAAGCACCGCTTCGCCGCGGCAAAACAGCTCAAGCTGGCGGACCTAGTGGATGAGCCGTTCGTGCTCATGCCGCAGTCCAACAGCTACCGCCACCAGTTCGATGTGGAGCTGGCGCACCAGAAGCTGACAATCCGTCCGTTCCTGGAGCTGGAGAGCACGAGCATGGTCATGCAGCTGCTCGAGCACAGCCCCTACCTGTCCGTGCTGCCGCGCTACACGGCGCGCCGCCGCGCGGAAGAGGGCCGCCTCGCCATTTTGCCGGTCACGGACTGCCACATGGAGCAATGGAGCCAGCTGGTGCATCACCGCGACAAGGTGCTCACGCCGCAGATCCGCGTTATGGTCTCCTGCATTGCGCAGGTGGAAAAAATCCCGCTGCACCTCGAGAGCTGAACAGGGACATAACAAAAACCTGCCCCCATCGTGCGATGGGGGCAGGTTTGCATCCGGGAACAAAAACTCAGTCGGTCACGTACGGCAGGAGGGCGATCTGACGCGCTCTCTTGATGGCCTCGGTGAGCTCGCGCTGATGCATCGCGCAGGTACCGGTCGTGCGGCGCGGCAGGATCTTGCTGCGCTCGGACAGGAAGCGGCGAAGCTTCGCGGTGTCTTTGTAGTCGATATAAGTGCACTTGTCAACACAGAACTGGCAAACTTTTCTGCGTTTGCGGTTCTTGCTCTTATCTCTGTCAAAAGCCAAGACTGTAATCCTCCTTTATCAAAATCAGAACGGCAGATCGCCGTCATCGTCGTCCAGCTCGGAAAATGCGCTGCCGCCCTGGGGGACATTGTCATATCCGCCATAGCTGCCGCGATGAGCCGGGGCCGATGCGCTCGGCGCTGCCGGGCGAGACGTATCGCCGCCGTCGCGGCGCTTGCTCTCGCCGAAGTAGACATTGTCCGCCACGACCTCCGCGGTCGTGCGCTTTCCGCCTTCGCGGTCAGTCCATTCGCGGATCTGCAGACGGCCGCTCACGGCGGCCATGCTGCCCTTGGTGAAGTACTTGGAGACAAACTCCGCCGTGCTTCTCCAGGCGACAATGTCGATGAAGTCCGTCTGCCGCTCGCCGCCGTCACGACCGCCGAAATCACGGTCGACCGCAAGCGAAAACGACGCCACGGGGATCTGGGACTGGGTATAACGAAGCTCGGGGTCACGGGTCAGACGGCCCATGAGCACAATGTGGTTCAGCATTGCCGTGCCTCCTTATTCCGGGCGACGGGTGATCAGGGAGCGGAGAATACCGTCCGTGATGCCCAGCACACGATCCAGCTCGGCCGGGAAATCCGGGCCGCTGGTGAACTTGACGAGCACGTAGTAGCCCTCAGAAATGTAGTTGATCTCGTAAGCGAGCTTGCGCTTACCCATCTCCTCCATTTCCTCCAGCGTGCCGTTCTGCTCGACAAGCGCCTTGAACTTCTCGACGACTGCTGCAGTCTCTTCCTCCGACAGATTGGGGTTGATGATATACATCAGTTCGTACTTTTCGGTGGTTTTTGCCATTTCAGTTGCACCTCCTTCTGGTCTGATGGCCCTCATCTCAAATGAGAGCAAGGATCACCTGTGTCAGCACACAGGCCATATTATTATACCTGAAAATATGGGAAAGTCAATCTTTTTTTGCACTTTCCGGTGTATCGAGCACGTGCACGTTCATCTGCGGATAGGACATGGACACGCCGTGGGCATCAAACGCCGCGCCGACGGCCTCCATGAGGTCATAGTACACCGTCCAGTAATCGGCCGTCTTGCACCAGACCCGCACGACGTAGTCGATATTGCTCTCGCCGTACCCCGACACGCGCACAAACGGCGCGGGCTCCGGCAGGATGCCGGGCACAAGGGAGACGGCATTGTGCAGCGCCGCCTTCACCTGCTCCGGACGGCAGGTATAGTCCGCGCCGAAGGTGAGATCCACGCGCCGCTGCGGCTCACGGTTGTAGTTGACGATCTTGGACGCCGACAGGTCACTGTTCGGCACATAGATGTCCTTATTGTCGATCGTGCACAGCTGCGTGTAGATCAGGCCGATGTCGCGCACCGTGCCGCTGACATTGCCGGCCTCGATAAAATCGCCGTCCTCAAACGGCCGTGTGAGCAGGATGATGATACCGCTCATGGCATTCGAGAGGCAGTTTTGCACCGAGAGCGACAGAGCCAGACCGAGCAGGCTGAACACAGCCAGCAGTGCTGTGACATTAAAGCCGAGGCTGTCGGCCACGATGAGGATCGCCATGAATTCCAGCGTGATCTTGAGCACCTTGAGAATGAACCTGCTCAGGCTCTCGGACAGGCGCGAGTGCGACGATATGCGCCGCGCAATGCGCATGATGATCCAGATGCAGACAATGCAGATCACGAGCGTGATGGCGGAGGTGATGAGCTTTTCCAGTGTGAGACTGCCGAGGCTGAAGCCGATGGCTTTGTTCACGTCCTCGATGCTGTCTTTTGTCGATTCGAGCGCGCTCTGATAGGTGTCCGTATTCAAATGGCGGTCTCCCCTTTCGTGAATGATCTGATGTTCAGTATACGCCATACCCCGCCGGTTTTCAACACGTTCCGTCAGGCGGGATCCTGGGCAGGGGCCTCAGAAAGGAGCGTGCCTGTTTGCGCAAAAAGCGCAAACAGGCGGGGCTGAAATCAGCCCCGCCTGCGTGGGTAGGAAAAATTATGCCTCGTCGTAGAGCTTCTTGAGCTTGAGCAGGTGCTCGTAGCGCTTCTTTGCGTTGGCCTCGGACTTGGCAAACAGCTCCTCGGCACGATCCGGGAACTCGTTGGTCAGGCGGGCGTAACGTGCCTCGTTCATGAGGAAGTCACGGTAGCCGTCGGCCGGCTCCTTGCTGTCGAGCGCGAAGGGCTTTTCAGCGGACGGATCGTAACGGAAGAGATTCCAGTAGCCGCAGTCGACCGCGCGCTTCATCTCGCCCTGGCAGTTGGTCATGCCGCCCTTCTTGATGCTGTGCATCTCGCAGGGAGCGTAGCCGATGATCAGGGACGGGCCGGGGTAAGCTTCCGCTTCCTTGATGGCCTTGATGGTCTGCGCCGGGTTTGCGCCCATGGCGACCTGCGCCACGTAGATGTAGCCATAGCTCATGGCGATCTCGGCAAGGCTCTTGCTCTTGAGCTCCTTGCCGGCAGCCGCGAACTGCGCGACCTGGCCGATGTTGGAGGCCTTGGACGCCTGTCCGCCGGTGTTGGAATAGACCTCAGTGTTGAAGACGAACACGTTCACGTCCTCGTCCTGCGCCAGGACATGGTCCAGGCCGCCGAAGCCGATGTCGTAGGCCCAGCCGTCGCCGCCGAAGATCCAGCAGCTCTTCTTGTTGAGGAAGTCCTTGTTGGCCATGATGCGCTGGTAGCGCTCGCAGTCACAGGCGGGCTTGGCCTCCATCACAGCGAGGAACTCCGCCGTGGCGGTCTGGTTGGCCCCGCCGTCGTTGTAGGTCTCGAGGTACTTCTTGGCAGCCGCGACCTTCTCGGGATCCTTGCCGTTTTCGGCGATGTAGCGGATGTCCTCCGCGAGGTCGTCGCGGATCTTCTTCTGGCCGAGGTACATGCCGAGGCCGTGCTCCGCGTTATCCTCGAACAGGGAGTTGGCCCAGGCAGGACCCTTGCCTTCCTTGTTGACGGTGTACGGGCTGGTGGCAGCCGGGCCGCCCCAGATGGACGAGCAGCCGGTCGCGTTGGAGATCATCATGTGATCGCCGAACAGCTGCGTGATCAGGCGGGCATAGCTCGTCTCGGCGCAGCCGGCGCAGGAGCCGGAGAACTCAAGCATGGGCTGCCGGAACTGGCTGCCCTTGACGGTGAAGTCCTGAAGCTCTTTCTTCTCAGCGACCTTGGCGACCATGTAGTCGAACACGGGCTGCTGCACTTCCTGGCCCTCCAGTGGCTGCATCGTCAGCGCGCCGACCGGGCAGACGTGCGTGCAGACGCCGCAGCCCATGCAGTCGAGCGGAGAGATGGCCATGGAGAACTTGTAAACGCCCTTGCCGGCGCCGACCTTGAAGTCGACTGCCTTGGTCTGCGCGGGCGCAGCGGCCAGCTCGTCGGCAGTGAGCGCGAACGGACGGATGGTCGCATGCGGGCAGACATAGGCGCACTGGTTGCACTGGATGCACTTGGCGCTGTCCCACTCGGGCACGGAGACGGCCACACCGCGCTTCTCATACGCGGAGGCGCCGAGCTCGAACGTGCCGTCGGCATGGTCGACGAACGCGGAGACAGGCAGGCTGTCGCCGTCCATCTTGTCGACCGGGGTAAGAATGTCGCGCACCATCTTGACGGTGGCCGGACGGCCGGTCAGCTCCTTGGCGGGCGCTTCGTCAACGGCGTTGGCCCAGTCGGCCGGAACGTCGATCTTCACATACGCAGTCGCGCCGAGGTCGATGGCCTTGTAGTTCATCTCGACCACGTCCTCGCCCTTCTTCATGTAGGAGGCCTTGGCCTTCTCCTTCATGTAGCGGATGGCGTCCTCCTCCGGCATGATCTTCGCCAGAGAGAAGAATGCGGACTGCAGGATGGTGTTGTTGCGCTTGCCCATACCGATCTGGATGGCCAGGTCAATGGCGTTGATCGTGTAGAGCTGGATGTTGTTCTTGGCAATGTAGCGCTTGGCGGAGGCGTCCAGATGGTGGCTGAGCTCCTCGGGCGTCCACTCGCAGTTAATCATGAACACGCCGCCGGGCTTGACGTCCTGAACCATCTTGAAGCCCTTGGTGATGTAGCTCGGGTTGTGGCAGGCGACGAAGTCGGCCTTATTGATATAGTACGGACTCTTGATCTCGTGATCGCCGAAGCGCAGGTGGCTGATGGTCACGCCGCCGGTCTTCTTGGAGTCATACTGGAAGTAGGCCTGCACGAACTTATCGGTGTGGTCGCCGATGATCTTGATGGAGTTCTTGTTGGCGCCGACGGTGCCGTCACCGCCGAGACCCCAGAACTTGCAGGCGATGGTGCCCTCGGCGGAGGTGTCGGGCGCGTCCGTCTCCGGCAGGGAGAGGTTGGTCACGTCGTCAACGATGCCGATGGTGAACTGACGCTTCGGGTTCTCGCTCTTGAGCTCCTCGTAGACCGCGAACACGGAGGCCGGCGGGGTGTCCTTGGAGCCGAGGCCATAGCGGCCGCCGGTGACGACGATGTCGTTGCGGCCGGCGTTGGCCAGCGCGGTGACGACGTCGAGGTACAGGGGCTCGCCCTGTGCGCCGGGCTCCTTCGTGCGGTCGAGAACCGCGATCTTCTTGCAGGTCGCCGGGATGGCCGCGATGAGCTTGTCGGCACGGAACGGACGGTACAGGCGGACCTTCACGAGGCCGACCTTTTCGCCGTGGGCGTTGAGGTAGTCGATGACCTCCTCAGCCACGTCGCAGATGGAACCCATGGAGATGATGACGCGGTCAGCATCCGGGGCGCCGTAGTAGTTGAACAGCTGGTAGTTGGTACCGATCTTGGCATTGATCTTCGCCATGTACTCCTCGACCAGGTCCGGCACGGCGTCGTAGTACTTGTTGGACGCCTCACGGTTCTGGAAGAAGATGTCGCCGTTTTCATGGCTGCCGCGCATCTGCGGATGCTGCGGGTTCAGACCGCGCTGACGGAAGGCAT
>OLSN01002917.1_pt1 | contig 11654 bp, 10 predicted proteins | sample 1672411 | NCBI WGS metagenome assembly OLSN01 (sample SAMEA3136683, study PRJEB25190) | human gut metagenome | biome: human gut; feature: human-associated habitat; material: faeces | place: Austria | collected 2013
TCACGAGCAGGTAGGCCGCCATAAACACCAGGGACCAGACGATCCGCTGGGCCAGGATAAAGACGGAATTCACCTGCCCCAAAAAGCTCCAGTAGATGGCCAGCAGGCCCCACAGGACGTAACCGCTCGTGACGGTCACAAGGCCCATGGTTTGTTTTTCTTTGTTCTCTTGCATGCTTCTCACGCTCTCTCTTTCGTGGTATACTGGCCCTATCTTCTCTCTCGTCAAGAAGGCCATCGTTTTCCCATTGTAGCCCCGGTCAGGCCGACTGTCAATGGCCGGGGGGATGACACAGAGTTTCAGGAGGTCACCATGAAGAAATCTCTTATGTTTCCGTTTCTTTTCGCGGCACTGCTGGCGCTGTGCGCCTGCACGCAGGGAACAGAGCCCGATGCCCCCACCGCAAACGCCGGCATCACCCTGACGCTCCGCGCCGCAGAGCACCCGGAGCTGGACTTTGGCATGGCGGGAGAGCAGCGTGCGCTCATGGACTTTTCCGTTGGGACGGACGGGCTGGTTTATCTCTTGGGCCAGGACGGGCAGATCCTGGCCTATCGCGCCGACGGGACCCTGGCCGCAGAGTATGACCTGGCTCTAAGCCAGCAGGGCCTCACTGCCTGCCGCATCGCCGCCGGAGACGGCGTGCTCTATCTTCTGGACGGGCACAACAACGTCATCCTCACCGTGGAGAAGGGCAAGATCAAGACGGTGTCGGTCCTGGGCTTTTCGGACGTTGGGATGGTCAAGTCCCTCTATGTCGACCGGGACGGGGTCCTGTGGCTGTCCTTTGCCAACATCGAGGGCGCCTACACCGCCGCCATCGATCCCAGCGGGGACGAGGCCAAGATCGTCGGGGAGACCCAGCCGGGCTATCTGATCGGCCCGGACCTGACCTATCTGCCTGAATTCCTCTCGGAGCAAGACGAGTCGGAGGAAGCCGAGGGCAGGCAGCTCGGCATCACGCTGTATCAGAACGGCCAGGCATTGGACCGTTTCTGCATCCGTGCAACAGACCCTCACCGAAGCATCACCGGTTTGCAGCTGTATGGGTTGGCCGATGATGACCGGGACGGCAAGGTAAAGTACGCCGGGATGCTGCTGGAATTCGTCAACGAGACGGATGACCCGGCCCAGGAACAGCTGCTCCAGACCCCCGTGCTCATCGACCCGGAAGCCGGGACGCTGGAGGCGGCCGAGCTATCTCTGCCAGACGAGGCGGTGGTCGAACCGTCGTCGGGGGAGACGTATGGCATGGCCTTCTCGGACGAGGCCCTGACGATCCAGCCCATCGGCGCGTATTTTTCCGGTCAGGGGAGCGGCACGGACTATGTTTTGACCCGATGAGGGAGAAACCGCGCGAAGGGCCTTGTGTTTTTCGCGTGGGTTCGATATAATGAAGTGTTCGCTGTTGACCAGCGACCGAAGGTTTCAGAATTTTTAACGTGATACAAAGGAGACTGCCCATGCCTTCCAACCTCTTCTCTGCCGGCCAGATCGGCACCATGACCCTGCCCAACCGGGTCATCCGCTCCGCCACCCAGGACCCCTTCGGCCACCGGGACGGCACTTGCGCCCCCGAACAGGTCGCGCTCTACCGCGACATTGCCGCCGCCGGGACCGGCGCCATCATCACCGCTTACAGCTACATCTCCCCCGAGGCCCGCTCCACCGGCATTCAGGTCGGCTTTGCCACCGAGGAACAGCGGGCCAGCCAGAAGGAAGTGCTGGACGCCGTGCACGAGGCAGGCGGCCGCCTGATCCTCCAGCTCATGCACGCCGGCATGAACGTCTTCATGCCCGAAAAGCACGTGGCCGGCGGCAAGCTTCTGGCCCCCACCGGCGGCCTGAAGGCCCCCAACGACATGGAGACCACCGAGATCACCGCCGAGGACATGGCCAAGATCAAGGCCGACTTCGTGGACGCTGCCAAGGCCGCCAAGGAACTCGGCTTCGACGGCATCCAGCTCCACTGCGCCCACGGCTATCTGCTCAGCCAGTTCCTGGACCCCAACACCAACCAGCGCACCGATGCCTACGGCGGCAGCGCCGAGAACCGCTTCCGCTTCCCCGGCGAATGTCTCACCGCCATCCGTGAAGCAGTCGGCCAGGACTACCCCGTCCTCATCAAGGTCAACACCAACTGCGGCGGCGAGTACAAGGCCTCCTACGCCGAGGACATCCTCTACTTCTGCCGTCAGTTCGAGGCCCTGGGCGCCGACGCCATTGAGCTGTCCGGCTACAACTGGCTGGGCCTGGGCAAGAAGCAGGTGCCCACCTTCTACCTGGACCAGGCCAAGGCCATCCGCCAGGAGGTCAAGATCCCCCTCATCCTGGTCGGCGGCGTGCGCGGGCCGGAGACGGTCCAGGCCATCCTGGACGCAGGCATCGAGTTTGTCTCCGCCTCCCGCCCCTTCATCTGCCAGCCTGACTTTGTGAGGCACCTGGAGCAGGGCGAGGATTCCCCCTGCGTCGGCTGCACCAAGTGCCTGGGCAACATCTGGGCCAAGGAGGGCCGCCGCTGCGTGAAGCACCCCATCCCGGCAGAGTTCGCGCAGGAGTAACTTCGCAGCAGGACCGTATGTAGGGGCCGCAGACCCCTGCGGCCCTTTCGTCCGAAGTAGCACAATGTATGCTCAAACGGTACCACACGGCAGGTTTCGGGCCGCAGAGGTCTGCGGCCCCTACGAAATGATACAAACCATGGAACAATGACCTGCCCCTTGACTTTTCTCATGATCTATGATAGGGTAACCCCTGACAAAATGTGCGTGCACAGGACTTCGGTTCTGTGCACGCCCTCTTGTCCCGGTTTTTCTGGGTGGTTTTTCCGTACCAAAGCCTCCTCATTTCTTTGATTCAGGAGGTTCTTATGGCACTCGAACACAACGCCTACCTGGGCCGGGACGACCTGGGAAAACTGCTGCGCTCCTTCTCCCTGCCCTGCATCCTGTCGCTGCTCGTCAGCGCCTTGTACAACATCGTTGATCAGATCTTCATCGGCAACAGTGAGCTGGGGTACCTGGGCAACGCCGCCACGGGGGTGGTCTTCCCCCTGCTGATGGTCGCCATGGCCTTCGGCTGGTGCGTGGGGGACGGCTGCGCGGCCTACCTCAGCCTCTGCCAGGGCAAGGGCGACGCCCAGAGCGCCCACCGGTGCGTGGGCAGCGGGGTCACCATGACCTTTGCCGCCAGCGTCTTTCTGATGATCGTCTGCGGCATCTGGCAGGAGCCGCTGCTCCGCCTCTTTGGTGCCTCGGACACCACCATCGGCATGGCCATGGAGTATTTTACGATCCTGCTGGGGGCCTTCCCCTTCTACATGCTGACGAACTCCACCAACGGGTCGATCCGGGCCGACGGCAGCCCCAAGTATGCCATGCTCTCCACCGTCTCCGGTGCGGTGACGAACATCGTCTTAGACCCCATCTTCATCTTCGGCCTGCACTGGGGCATTAAGGGCGCGGCCTGGGCGACCGTGGCGGGGCAGGTCCTGTCCTTCGTCCTGAACGCCGTCTACCTGCTGCGGAGGACCAAGAGCTTCCAGCTGGAAAAGGCCAGCTTTCGGCCCCACTGGCGGGTGTTTTTTGCGTCTGTTCAGCTGGGCATCTCGACCTTTGTGACGCAAATTTCCATCGTGGTCGTCTCCCTGGTCTGCAACCTCATGCTGTCGCACTACGGCACCCTGTCCGTCTACGGGCCGGACATCCCCATCTCCGTCATCAGCATCGAGACGAAGGTCTATACCATCGTCATCAACATCGTCGTCGGCGTGGTCCTGGGCGGCCAGCCCATTTTGGGCTACAACTACGGCGCGGAAAAATACGACCGCGTCCGCAAGACGTACCAGCTGATCCTGGCCACCACCCTGGCCGTGGGCCTTGCCGCCACGCTGGTCTTTGAGCTTTGCCCGCAGCTCGTCGTGGGCATTTTCGGCCAGGGCGACCCGCTGTATTGGGAGTTTGCCATCCAGACCTTCCGCATCTTCCTCTCCCTCATCACCTTCACCTGCTTCATCAAGATGACCTCCATCTTCTTCCAGGCCGTGGGCGAACCGGGAAAGGCGACCGCCGCCTCGCTCATCCGCGATCTGGCCTGCTTCGTCCCCCTGGCCCTGCTCCTGCCGCACAAGTTCGGCATCCAGGGCGTGCTCTACGCCGGCCCTGCGGCGGACGCCATCGCCATGGTGGTCGCCGTAGTGCTGACGGTACGGTTCTTCCAACAGATGAACCGGCAGGCGAAGAAAGCATAAATTTTAAGTTTTTCACACCCATGCGGAAAACGTATCTGCACACCTTCCAGGCGCAAAAAACGAAGGCCACGCCTTGACAGACGCGACCTTCTGGGCTATACTGTATTCAGCAGGAGACAGCTGGCAACGGTTGGCTCCCGAACAGAACTATGTCAAAGACGATAGTAACCGCTTGGTGGCCGCCAGGCGGTTTCTTCTCTCTATCGTCCTTGCCCTTCTTTTTCCCGATTCTCTCGGAAACTTCCAGTAAAAGCGCAGAAACTGCAACTCCTGTCTGAATGATCTCGCAAATCACGGAAAGCAAAGACACAAAAACTCCCCCCTCCCTTGGGATCAGGGGTGCTGAGAGGTGCAACCCCCGGAATGAAATATACTTGGGGGAGACACAACCGCCGAACCAGCGTGCCTATCACGCCGTTTACATGGCACAGCTTGATTTGATTATGTCACAAAACGACAAAATTTGCAATATCCATCTTTCTTACTCTGTCAGCCGGTTCTCCGTGCTCCAGGCGAAGAAAGCATAAGTTTTCCACATGGGTGTGGAAAACTGTTTTACAAAACACAAACCGTCCGTGCGGAGTAGGTTCGCACGGACGGTTTGCGTTTCTGGGGGGTCTCTTATGGATCAGGTCAGCCGGAGAAGGCACGCTCACAGGCGTTTCTCGATCTCCCGCCAGCTGTGGGTGGTCAGGCAGCTTTTGTCCAGGTCTTTGTGCAGGTTCTCCCACAGCGGGTATGGCAGCGTGAGGGAGAGGCAGTCTTTGAGGGCAGCGCGGCGCTGGGAAATGTCAAACAGGCCCATGATCGCGCAAGGCTCCTCCTGGTCGAGCTGCCCGGCGGCATATAGGATCGACTGGCACGCCGCACCAAAGGGGGCCAGCGTGTTGATCCGTTTTCCGTTGTGAAAGCCCAGCATCGTGACCAGGACCGAGATCTGGTCCGGGTTGGCGAAGAGATAGACCAGATCGGGCGTTCCGACCTCTTCCCATCTGTGCAGGGGCGCAAAGACGATGCGGGGATAGGCCCTGTCCGAAAAGGGCGTGCTTTCTTTCCATCGCAGCCCGACCTCTTCATCGCAGAAGAAGCGTTCCCCCTCCCGCATCATTTCTTTGGTCTTCTCCGGTACCCCCTCCGGCACATGCGCCCCCATGCCCTGGGAGAGCAGCCGGTGGATGTTCGGGTTTCCTCTGGTATAGCCATCCCCGAAGCAGACCCCGACCGCACCGCCCGGACAGGTGCAGCCCGCCTCATCCATCCCGATGATCTTCCCACGGGAGGCCGACATCAGCAGGGGAAGCACGCAGTTTCGCTTGTTCGGGGACGGGGTAAACTCACACGCAGCCGTCGTGTTCCCAAAAAAGACCCCCACGGGTTCCCAGGTTAAGTGCAGCATGTTGACCAGTTGTGTGTTCATAAGCGGCCCTTCTTTCTATCTTGTGTAGAGGTTCATGTTAAACCAGGATGATCCATCCTGTCACTCTAAACTTTGTCAGAGCCTTGCCAGCAACTCGCTGGGAGTAACGGCGGGGACTTTGCTGATGAGAAAGTCCTTAATATTTCGGGTAACGATGAAATCCGCCTTGATGCGGCTGGCGCAGACCATTTGCAGGGCGTCCTCATAGTCCCGCGGCTGCATGGCCGCAGCCTTTTTCAAGTCCTCTGCTTTTAAGTCCTCTATGCTGAACAGCAGAGAGAGCTGGTCAATGACCTGCTTGGTCTTGACCGGGTCCAGTTCTTTCCGAAGGATATAGACGATGTTCGGAATGGATAGGGCGGAGAGATGGCCGTCCAGCTTCTCCACCTCGCAGAGCTTCCACACCTTGGAAGCGTCCGCAAGAAACGGCTCTCTGGCACAGAGTACATCCAATATAACGTTGGTATCAAGGAGCACTCTCATATTTTGCAGCCCTTTCTGCCCGAATGGCTTTGTCGTCATAGTCCCCTTTCAGCACGCCGGTGAGGGCATCCGTCAGAAAGGAGACACTGCGCTCCTTGGAGATGAGTCGGGCCACCTCGGCCCCGTTCTTGAGCACGATGATCTCATCCCCCAGCTGAACGGCTTGCAGGTATTTTCCAAAGTTGTTTTGCAAGTCGGTGGTAGTGACTGCAATCATAGTATGACCTCCTATCCTCATGGTCGTTTATTTATCGCTAAAATCATAATACTCTATTTTAGCTAAAATGTCAATTTCCTATTTCAAAAATCGTTCCGACAGTCCACTTTTATAACATCAATGTGAATCACTTCAAAAAAACAAAAGTTTTTCACATTGATGTAAATAACTTTACTTCTTGCCGGTGGTGTGCTATCCTAGTTCCATAAGGATGGTGAGCGCAGGATGGAACTAAAAAACAGAGCGCAGTATCTCAACAAGCTGATTTCCGTGCAGGATATGGACATCATCAAGGTCGTGACCGGCATCCGACGCTGCGGCAAGTCCAGCCTGCTGAAGCTGATGATGGCGCATTTACGGCAGCAGGGCGTCACAGAGGACCAGCTTCTCTCGATGAATTTTGAGTCCATGCGGTTTGCCGACCTGGACGGTAAGGGTCTGTATCAATACGTCATGGAACGCGCCCCCCAGGGCAAACGGTTCTATCTTTTTCTGGACGAGGTGCAGAAGATAACGGATTGGCAGAACGCCGTCAATTCCTTCCGTGTGGACCTGGACTGTGATATTTATGTGACCGGCTCCAACGCCTACCTGCTCTCGTCGGAATTGTCTACCTATCTCTCCGGCCGTTATGTGGAGATCAAGATGCTCCCCCTCTCCTTCCGGGAATTTTTGGACTTTCACGGCTATTCTCTGGAAGCCTACAAAGCCCCCAACGGCACGGTGAAACAGCGGGCCAAGGGGAAAGACGGGGAGGCCTACGCCCTGCGGGACCTCTTTGAAGCCTACGCCCAGTTCGGCGGGATGCCAGGGCTGGCGGGGGCCGAGCTGGAGCAGGAGCGGGCCAACATGCTGCTGGACGGCATCTATTCCGCCGTGGTCGTGCGGGACATTCTGGAGCGTGGCAAACGCAAGGAACAGCGGGCCGTCACGGACGCGCTTTTGCTCCGCAAGATCATTCTGTTCCTGGCGGACAACATCGGCAACAACACCTCGGCGGCGTCCATCGGGCGGACGCTGGTCAATGAGGGCCTGCTGGACAACGGCAGGAAAAGCAAACCGGCGGTGCAGACGATCTCCGCATATATCAATGCTCTCTTGGAATCCTACATCTTCTATGAGGTCAAACGCTTTGACATCAAGGGGAAAGATTACCTGCGGACGCTGGGGAAATACTACATCGTCGATCCCGGCCTGCGGACCTATCTGCTGGGCAACCGGGGCGGCGACGTGGGGCACATCCTGGAAAACATCGTCTACCTGGAGCTGCTGCGTCGGGGCTATGAAGTCGCCATCGGTAAAGTCGGGGACAAAGAGATCGACTTCATCGCCACTAAAATGAACGAGAAAAAATATATCCAAGTGACCGACAACATGAACGCCCCCGAAACCCGTGTGCGGGAGCTGGCCCCCCTGCAAGCCATCCCCGACAACTATGAAAAAATCGTCATTGCCATGGACTGCGACCTCATCCAGGACGTGGACGGCATCCAAATCATCAAAGTGCTGGACTTTTTGCTCAGCGAAGGGTAACAGAAACTCCGCTCTGAACACCAGGGCGGAGCTTTTTCATCCCGGCCAGCAAATCCTTTTTCCCGTTTTTTCTCTCCCCTCTCCCTTGCAGAGTAGCGCAAGCCATGATAAAATAAAGGGTAAATTATCTCAAAGCACTTCAAAACCCAGAGGAGGACGATCCTTTGTCACAATACGAATCCGAGATCAAAAGAAGAAGAACCTTCGCCATCATCTCCCACCCCGACGCCGGTAAGACCACCCTGACCGAAAAGTTCCTGCTCTACGGCGGGGCCATCGCCCAGGCCGGTCAGGTCAAGGGCAAGAAGAACACCCGCGCCGCCGTGTCGGGCTGGATGGAGATTGAGAAGCAGCGCGGCATCTCCGTGACCTCTTCCGTCCTGCAGTTCCAGTATGAGGGCTTCTGCATCAACATCCTGGACACCCCCGGCCACCAGGACTTCTCCGAGGACACCTACCGCACCCTCATGGCCGCCGACTCGGCCGTGATGGTCATCGACGCGGCCAAGGGCGTCGAGGCCCAGACCCGGAAGCTCTTCAAGGTCTGCGTCATGCGGGACATCCCCATCTTTACCTTCATCAACAAGATGGACCGGGAAGCCAGAGACCCCTTCGAGCTGTGCGAGGAGATCGAGAAGGAGCTGGGCATCGACACCTACCCCGTCAACTGGCCCATCGGCTCCGGCAAAGAATTTTTGGGCGTGTACGACCGGAACAAGCAGGAGATCTTACACTTCTCCTCCAACACCAACGCCAAGAAGTCCGGCACCACCCAGATCGATCTGGATGACCCCGTGCTCGTCGACATGCTGGGCCAGACCAAGCGGGACCAGCTCATCGAGGACATCGAGCTGCTCGACGGTGCCTCCTGCGACTTCGACCTCGACCGCGTCCGCCACGGCAAGCTCTCCCCCGTCTTCTTCGGCTCGGCGCTGACGACCTTCGGCGTGGAGCCGTTCCTGGAGGACTTTCTGCGCATGACCCCCCCGCCCCTGCCGCGCCACAGCAGCATCGGCACCATCGACGCCATGGAGGACGACTTCTTCTCCGCCTTCGTCTTTAAGATCCAGGCCAACATGAACAAGGCCCACCGGGACCGCATCGCGTTCATGCGCGTGGTCTCCGGCCGGTTCGACGCGGACAAAGAGGTCTACCACGTCCAGGGCAAGAAAAAGCTCCGCCTCTCCCGCCCCCAGCAGCTCATGGCCGCCGAGCGCGAGATCATCGAAGAGGCCTATGCCGGGGATATCATCGGTGTGTTCGACCCCGGCATCTTCTCCATCGGCGACACCCTCTGCACCCCCGGCAAGAAGTTCCGCTTTGACCCCATCCCGACCTTTGCGCCGGAGCATTTCGCCCGCGTGCGGCCGGTGGACACCATGAAGCGGAAGCAGTTTTTAAAGGGCGCGGAGCAGATCGCCTTAGAGGGCGCCATCCAGATCTTCAAGATCCCCTACACCGGCATGGAGGAGGTCATCGTGGGCGTCGTGGGTACCCTGCAATTCGACGTCTTCCAGTACCGCCTGCGGAATGAATACAACGTGGAGATCCGCATGGACACCCTGCCCTATGAATACCTGCGCTGGATCAAGGAACCCGTGGAGTTCCACGAGACCGATTTGGTCCTGGGCAACGACACGAAGCTCGTGGAGGACTACAAGGGCAACAAGCTGCTGCTCTTCGGTGCCTTCTGGTCCATCAAGTGGGTGGCCGACCACAACCCCCAGCTGGTGCTGACCGAGTTTAACGAGCGCAGCGAGGAAGAGGAATAACGGCATTTGACAGGAGGGAAAGACATGAGACCCCTGATCATCGGCATCGCCGGGGGCACCGGCTCCGGCAAGACCACCTTAGTGGAAAACCTCAAGGAGCAGTTCGGCGCAGACATCAGCGTCCTGCCCCACGACAACTACTACGCCGCCCACCACGACATGAGCCTGGAGGAGCGTCAGACCCTCAACTACGACCATCCCGCCGCCTTTGACACCGACCGGATGATCCAGGACTTAGAGGATTTGAAGGCGGGCAAGACCGTCCAGTGTCCCGTCTACGACTACGCCATCCACGACCGGACGGAAGCGACGCTGACCCTGGCCCCCAACAAAGTCATTCTCGTGGAGGGCATCCTCATTTTCGAGAACAAGGCCCTGCGGGACCTGATGGACATCAAAATTTTCGTGGATACCGACGCAGACGTGCGCATTTTGCGCCGCATTTTACGGGACGTCAAGGAGCGCGGCCGGACGCTGGAGTCCGTCATGGAGCAGTATCTCACGACGGTCAAGCCCATGCACGAGCAGTTTGTGGAGCCGTCCAAGCGCTACGCGGATGTCATCGTCCCGGAGGGCGGCAAAAATCTCGTTGCCCTCATGATGATCGTCCAGCGCATCGCCTACCACATCGAGCACGGCGACGTAGTAGATGAACAATAACCATTCGCTGAAATCAATCACCTGTTGAAAGGATGTACACCAATATGAAACGGACAGAGATCGCCCGCATCTTTGCGGACATGGACCAGTACGGCGGTCAGGACGTGACCGTCTGCGGGTGGGCCAGAACCATCCGCGACATGAAGAACTTCGGCTTCATCGAGTTAAACGACGGCAGCTGCTTCAAGAGCATCCAGATCGTCTTTGAAGAAGCCACCCTGGAAAACTACAAGGAGATCGCCAAGCAGAACGTGGGCGCTGCCCTCGTCGTCCACGGCAAGGTCGTCCTGACCCCCCAGGCCAAGCAGCCCTTGGAGATCAAGGCCGATTCCATCGAAGTGGAAGGCCCCTCCGCCCCGGAGTATCCCTTGCAGAAGAAGCGCCACGGCGTGGAGTTCCTGCGCTCGGTGGCCCATCTGCGCCCCCGGACGAACCTGTTCTCCGCGGCCTTCCGCGTGCGCTCCGTGGCCGCCTTTGCCATCCATGAGTTCTTCCAGGACCGGGGCTTTGTCTATGTCCACACCCCCATCATCACCGCTTCGGACTGCGAGGGGGCGGGCGAGATGTTCCGCGTGACCACCCTGGACCCCCAGAACCCCCCGCTGACCGAGGACGGGCAGGTCGATTTCAGCCAGGACTTCTTTGGCAAGCCCGCCAGCCTGACCGTCTCCGGTCAGCTCAACGCAGAGAACTTCGCCATGGCCTTCGGCAATGTCTACACCTTCGGCCCCACCTTCCGCGCCGAGAACTCCAACACCCAGCGCCACGCCGCCGAGTTCTGGATGATCGAGCCGGAGATGGCCTTCTGCGACCTGGCCGGGGACATGGATGTGGCGGAAGCGATGATCAAGTATATCATCACCAGCGTCCTGGAAAAGTGCCCCCAGGAAATTGAATTTTTCAACAGCTTTGTGGATAAGGGACTTCTGGAAAGACTGAACCATGTATTGAACTCCGATTTCGGACATGTGACCTATACCGAGGCGATCAAGATTTTGGAAGAGCACAATGACGAATTCGATTATAAAGTATACTGGGGCTGCGACCTGCAGACCGAACACGAGCGTTATCTGACGGAGAAGGTGTTCAAGCGTCCGGTATTTGTAACAGACTACCCGAAGGAAATCAAGGCATTCTATATGAAGTTAAATGAGGATGGCAAGACCGTTGCCGCTATGGACTGTCTGGTTCCCGGCATCGGCGAGATCATCGGCGGCAGCCAGAGAGAGGATAGCCTCGAGCTTCTGGAACAGCGCATGGACGAGCTTGGACTGAACAAAGAGGATTACGGCTTCTATCTGGATCTGAGAAAATACGGCTCC
>OLSN01002919.1_pt1 | contig 11651 bp, 8 predicted proteins | sample 1672411 | NCBI WGS metagenome assembly OLSN01 (sample SAMEA3136683, study PRJEB25190) | human gut metagenome | biome: human gut; feature: human-associated habitat; material: faeces | place: Austria | collected 2013
GTAATCTGATTAATCATAAATGAGGGGCAAAATACCTTTTGACCCTCATATCATATTATAATTGACAGTAAGGAAAGTATCAAAATGAGTGAAAAGCTTGTACTTATAGACGGACACAGTATTTTAAACAGGGCATATCACGGGCTGCCTGATCTGACCAATTCAGAGGGACTTCACACAAATGCAGTCTATGGTTTTTTAAATATCATGTTCAAGATTCTTGACGAGGAAAAGCCTGACTATCTGACGGTGGCATTTGATGTGCATGCACCGACGTTTCGCCACAGGATGTTTGATGCGTACAAGGGCACGAGAAAGCCTATGGACGAGGAACTTAGGCAGCAGGTGCCTATGATAAAGGAAATGCTTACCGCTATGGGCATTAAAATCGTGGAAAAGGAAGGCTATGAGGCCGACGATATACTTGGAACCTTATCTGTCAGGGCAGAAAAGGCCGGTATGGATGTCGCCATCATTTCCGGGGACAGAGACCTTTTGCAGCTTGCGACTGACCATGTCATGGTAAGGATTCCAAAGACTAAAAAGACAGGAACCGAGATAGAAAACTACAATACAGCAGATGTTATCGAAAAGTACGGCGTCACTCCAAAGGAATTTATCGATGTAAAGGCTCTGCAGGGAGATACATCGGATAATATCCCAGGTGTGCCCGGTATCGGCGAAAAGACAGCAGGCGCACTTATAGCAAAATATCACTGTATAGAGGCAGTACATGAGGACGCTGAGAATGTAAAGCCGCCAAGGGCTTCAAAGAATATAGTGGAGTATTGGGAGCAGGCGCTTATGAGCAAGGAGCTTGCGACAATCATACTTGATGCGCCGGTTGACTATGAATTTTCTGATGCAAAGCTTAGTGGCGGAGTAGAGTCACTCTACACTGAGGAAGCCTTTTTACTGTGCAAAAGATACGAATTCAAAAACATGCTGTCACGGTTTAACGTGGAGGCTCCTAAAAACAATGCCGAGGAGCATTTTGTGATAGTAAGGGACTTAAAGACTGCAGAGAGTGTGTTTGAGAAGGCAAAGGACAAGGAGGTCGCTTTTGCGGTAGTACCGGGAGAGTCTTTGGGAAACTGCGAAAGTGATGGACAGCTAAGTCTGTTTTCAGAGCAGGTTTCTAACGATTATCTTGCTGTTTCGATTTGTTTTTCAGAGGAGGACATTTATTTTATCTGTACAGGTGATGAGATTTCAAGCAGCTTCCTGGATGAAAAATTAAATACCCTGGAAGTAAAGTCATGGATATCACCGGATTTAAAGACCAATCTGCACAGATTTAAGAGCAAAGAGATAAAGGCAGATGACAGAGGCAGATATTTTGACATGATGGTGGCTGCATACCTTATCAATCCGCTTGTCGGGGAGTATCCATATGATGCGGTTGCAAAGGATTATCTGGGGCTTATGCTCTCATCTAAAAAGGATTATCTGGGAAAGCTTGATTTCACCCGGATGATGAAGGAGGATGAGAAAAAGGCAGTGGACTGTGCCTGTTACGAGGTGTATACTGCCTGGAAATCAAAGCCGGTTCTTTTGCAGAAGCTAAAGGAAATGGATATGCTCACGCTTTATAAAGATATCGAGCTACCGCTCGTTTTCGTGCTGTATGATATGGAAAATGAGGGGATAAGGGCTGATGGAATAAAGCTTAAGGAGTATGGAGACAAGCTTGCTGTTTCGATAACTGAGCTTGAAAAGAAAATATATGAGGCAGCAGGTGAAGAGTTTAATATAAATTCGCCAAAGCAGCTTGGAGTCATTCTCTTTGAAAAGCTTGGACTGCCAAATGAAAAGAAGACAAAGACCGGTTATTCGACTGCGGCAGATGTGCTTGAAAAGCTGGCGCCGGAGTATCCCATTGTCGCGGATATATTAGAATACAGACAGCTCACAAAGCTAAAGAGCACATATGCTGACGGACTTTCGGGATATATTGCATCCGATGGCAAAATCCATACTACCTTAAATCAGACAATCACTGCGACAGGCCGTCTTTCAAGCACAGAGCCTAATCTGCAGAATATCCCGATAAGGATTGAGCTGGGCAAGCTTATCAGAAAGGTATTTTTGCCTGAGGATGGAGATCTGTTTGTTGACTCAGACTACTCGCAGATCGAGCTTCGGGTGCTTGCGGCGCTTTCAGGGGATGAAAGGATGATAGAGGCCTTTAAGAATGGTCAGGATATCCACAGAAGTACAGCATCCCTTGTGTTTGACACACCGTTTGATGAGGTCACAGATCTTCAAAGACGAAATGCCAAGGCGGTAAATTTTGGTATCGTATATGGTATCAGCGCGTTTGGTCTGTCTAACGACCTGGGGATTTCAAGGAAAGAGGCACAGGGCTATATAGACAGCTATTTTGTCAAATATCCAAAGATTAAGGAGTTTTTGGATCAGACGGTTTTGGATGCCAAGAAAAATGGCTATACAAAGACCATGTTTGGGCGTATCAGACCGATTCCCGAGCTGAACTCGAGCAATTTCATGCAAAGACAGTTTGGAGAGAGAGTTGCGATGAACTCACCTATTCAGGGTACAGCAGCCGATATCATAAAGATTGCCATGATACGTGTGCATGACAGGCTTCTTGACGAGGGCTTAAAGTCAAGACTTATCCTTCAGGTGCATGATGAGCTATTAATTGAGACAAAGGAAGCTGAGAAGGATAAAGTGATTAAGCTTCTGGAGAAAGAAATGCGTGGCGCGGTGGACATGAAGGTATCCATGGAGGTGGGCACCGAGTGTGGCTATGACTGGTATGATGCGCATTGATGACAGAAAAGGAAATAATATGATTTTTATAGGAATAACAGGTGGTGTAGGTGCCGGAAAATCGGCAGTGCTTAGCTATCTTAAGGAACTTGATGGCGTAAGGGTCATGCTTTCCGATGAGATAGCACATGAGCTGATGGAGCCGGGAAGCGACTGCTACAACAGATTAAGGGAATTGTTTGCGGGCGAACCGATATGGCTTGAGGACGGGCATTTTGACAGACCGGCACTTGCCGGAGTGATTTTTTCGGATGATAAAAAAAGAGAGCTTTTAAACGAAGTAGTGCATCCTGCAGTAAAGGAATATGTGCTTAATGCAGTTAAAGAGGCAAAAAAAGATGGTCTGTTCATGCTTGTGCTTGAAGCAGCACTCCTTATAGAGGAGGGATATGGTGAAATCTGCGACGAGCTGTGGTATATTTATGCAAGTGAAGAAGTCAGAAGAAAAAGACTTAAGTCATCAAGAGGCTATTCAGATGAGAAGATTGACAGTATCTTTGCAAGCCAGCTTAAAGAAGCTGAGTACAGAAGGCACTGCAAGGAGGTTATCGATAATGATGGAGATATCGAAAACACGATAGCTTCAATAAATAAAGCGCTTAGCAAATACAAGGAGTAGTGGGAATGAACAATGTATTCGGTTTGGACATTGGTACAAGAAATGTTGTAGGAACTGTCGGCTATCAGACTGATGACAAGGAATTTGTGGTTACAGCACAGTATGTCAGGGAGCATGAGACCAGAGCGATGCTTGACGGTCAGATACATGATATAGGCAGGGTGGCAAAAACCATTAAGGAAGTAAAGGACGAGCTTGAAAAACAGACAGGACAGCCACTTGAAGAGGTGTGTATAGCAGCCGCAGGACGAGTATTAAAGACTGTCACGACGCATGTGGAGTATGAGTATGCGCAGGAGTCTGTGGTGACCGGCGAGGATGTCCATACGCTTAACCTGCTTGGTATAGAAAAAGCACAGGAGGCACTTAAGGAGGTTAACGATACAAGCTATAAGTTTTACTGTGTGGGATATTCTACAGTCAAATTCTTTTTGAATGATGAGGTGTTTATCAGCCTTGAGGGTCATAAGGCAAACAAAATAGGCGAGGATATCATAGTTACATTTCTGCCGGAGGATGTGGTGGACGGACTTTATGCGGCAGTGGGACAGGCAGGGCTTAGTGTTGCCAATATGACATTGGAGCCTATCGCCGCTATCAATGTGGCAATTCCGGAGAACTATCGTATGCTTAATATCGCACTTGTCGATGTGGGAGCCGGAACGAGTGATATCTCAATCACAAGAGACGGAAGTATCATAGCCTATGGCATGATACCGCATGCAGGAGATGAGATGACAGAAGTTATTGTGCAGCATTTCCTCGTGGATTTCAATATGGCGGAGAGCATCAAGCTTCAGTCTACGACAAGTGATACGGTTACATACAAGGATATCATGAGCATCGAGCACACAATTCCTGCACAGGATGTCTGGGATGTGGCAGCACCTGTTGTTGATAATATTGCACAAGAGGTATCGGCTAAAATCAGAGAGCTAAACGGTGACAAAACAGTGAGTGCCTGCTTTGTAGTCGGAGGCGGAGGCAAGATACACGGCTTCACGGAAAAGCTTGCGGAAGACCTTGACCTGCCGGAGGAAAGAGTTGCTCTAAGAGGTGAGGAAGTGCTTGGCGATGTGACCTTTGAGCAGGAGGATATTAAGAAGGATCCGCTTCTTGTCACTCCAATTGGTATATGTCTGAATTATTATGACCAGAGAAATAATTTTATCATGGTCAGATTCAACGGTGAGAGAATAAAGCTCTATGACAATAACAGGCTTACAATAGTCGATGCGGCGCTTCAGGCGGGATTTCCAAACGATGAGCTGTTTCCAAAGCGCGGCACCCCGATAAACTTTACGGTAAACGGTGTGGCAAGGCTTGTAAGAGGCGAGGCCGGAGAGGGCGCAGTGGTGACCATGAACGGAAAGCCTGCAAGCATCAACACACCGCTTGAGCCAAACAGTGAGATAGTCATCGAGCCGTCCACAGCAGGAGAGGCAGCAGTGTATAAGATATCGCAGCTTGATGAGTACAATCATTCCGTCATTACATTTGTCATAAATGGCAGAAAGGTATCATGTCCAAGGTTTGTCCAGGTAAACGGAAGGCTTGAGCCGGAGGATTACAGCATCAGGGAAAACGATGTGATTGAGACAAGAAATTACTATACAGTGCGTCAGATTGCGCAGTTTATGGATCTCGTTATTGACACAGAACAGATGATATTTGTAAACAATGAAGAGGCTGATCTCGACACTCTTGTATATGAAAATTTCTCTGTTGAGTGGAAAACAGATGAATATGGTGTTGCAAGAATCGACAATAACAATTATAATGACACACAAGAGTCTGATTCAGATGATGCTTCGGTCTTAGCTGAGCAGGATGCAAACAGCACAGAGTCAGACAACACAGTGACCAGAACATCAGAGCAGATGATGAATCAGGTGCTCGATGAGCTGCATGATGAGTTTGCTAAAGAAGCTGAAGCATCTGCTGTGCCGGAAAACGAATTGCCGGAAAATGAATTGTCAAAAAATGATATACAGGAAGAAGACTCATCAAAAAATACAGTTACAGTAATTGTAAACGGTGAGCCTGTAGAGCTGTCCGGCAAGGATACATATATATTTGTCGATATATTTACCCATATCTCATTTGATTTACAGGCAGGAAAGGGCAGGGCAATAGCCACTGTAATAAATGGCAGAGATGCCAAGTTTTCCGAGGAGCTTCATGAGGGAGACAAAATAGAATTATACTGGAAAGAGAATTAACATGTTAGAATTATGCAGCATTGCCAGCGGCAGCAGTGGAAACTGTATATGTGTGGGTACGGATGATTGTCATGTGCTCATAGACGCGGGCATCAGCGGTAAGAAAATAGAAAACGGACTGAATGAATTTGATATGACGGCCACAGATATGCAGGGGATTCTCGTGACACATGAGCATATAGACCATATCGCAGGGCTTGGTGTCATGGCAAGACGCTATCATATTCCGATTTATGCAACAAAGGCCACAATCGGGGCCATAAAATGTACCAAATCCGTTGGAAATATAGATGATGAACTGTTTCATCCTATTGAGGCAGGCGGCGATTTTACAATAGGCGATATAGAGTTTGAGCCGCTTCACATATCACACGATGCGGCTGATCCTGTCGCGTACAGATTTAAAAACGAAAATCATGCGATGGCGGTCGTGACAGACCTTGGCACGTATGATGATGCATTGGTTTCAAAGCTTCAGAACCTGGATGGGCTGCTGCTTGAAGCCAATCATGATATAAATATGCTCCAGACAGGGGCATATCCGTATCCGCTCAAGCGCAGAATCATGGGTGACAGCGGACATTTGTCGAATGAGAGAAGCGGGCAGTTGCTATGCGAGCTTCTTCATGATAAATTTGGCTCAGTAATACTGGGACACCTTAGTAAAGAAAACAACTACGAAAAGCTGGCGTATGAAGCCGTCAGGCTTGAGGTCACAATGGGAGACAATCCATATAAGGCAAGTGATTTCCCTATGTATGTGGCTAAGAGAGACAGGGCATCAGACCGCATAGCCGTAGAATAAGAGAACAGGAGAATAAGTTGTTATGGATAACACAAAGAACAAAGTAATCATCACAGTTGTCGGAAAAGACACAGTAGGAATCATCGCAAAGGTATGTACATATCTGTCAGAGGGCAGTGTAAACGTGCTTGATATTTCACAGACTATCGTTTCAGGTTATTTCAACATGATGATGATTGTGGATATGGCAAATGCTACAGCTTCATTTGCAGAGATTTCTGACCAGCTTGATGCACTTGGAGAAGAAATTGGTGTAACAATAAAGTGTCAGAAGGAAGAAATCTTTGAGATGATGCATCGAATCTAGTTTAGCATAAAAATGTCATACACAGTTAAAGGAGAACAGCAAAATGATAAATATTGGTGAAGTAATTGAGACCAATGACATGGTGGAGAAGGAAAATCTTGACGTGCGTACAATCACACTCGGTATCAGCCTGCTCGACTGTATAGACTCAGACCTTGCAAAGGTAAATGAGAATATCTACAACAAGATTACAACACTTGCTAAGAATCTTGTATCAACAGGAAAAGAGATAGAGAACAACTACTGTATCCCTATTGTAAACAAACGTATTTCAGTTACACCTATCGCCCTTGTCGGCGGTGCGGCCTGCAAGAGCTCAGAGGATTTTGTTACCATAGCAAAGACTCTTGACAGAGCAGCCAAAGAGGTAGGTGTCAACTTCATCGGTGGATACTCAGCACTTGTGTCAAAGGGCATGACAAAGGCGGATGAGCTTTTAATCAAATCCATCCCTCAGGCAATGCTTGAGACAGACCTGGTATGCAGCTCTGTAAATGTTGGCTCTACAAAAACCGGAATCAACATGGATGCAGTAAAGCTGATTGGCGAGATGATAAAGGAGACAGCAGAGGTGACAAAGCACCTTCCTGTATCAGGCTGTGCCAAGTTTGTAGTATTCTGCAACGCTCCTGATGACAATCCATTTATGGCAGGAGCTTTCCATGGTGTGACAGAGGCAGATGCCATCATCAATGTAGGTGTCAGCGGACCGGGAGTAGTAAAGACAGCTCTTGAAAAGGTAAGAGGCGAGAACTTTGAGGTGCTCTGTGAGACAATCAAGAAGACAGCTTTCAAGGTTACACGAGTAGGACAGCTTGTGGCAAAGGAGGCTTCAAAGAAGCTTGGAGTGCCATTTGGAATCATAGACCTCTCACTTGCACCTACACCGGCTATCGGAGACTCTGTAGCCGATATTCTCTGTGAGATAGGCTTAGAGAGAGCCGGAGCTCCGGGAACAACAGCTGCACTTGCACTCTTAAACGATCAGGTGAAAAAGGGCGGTATCATGGCATCCTCATATGTTGGCGGACTCTCAGGTGCCTTTATTCCTGTATCAGAGGATCAGGGAATGATAGATGCCGTAAACGATGGTGCACTCACTCTCGAAAAGCTTGAGGCTATGACCTGTGTGTGCTCAGTGGGACTTGACATGATTGCAATCCCGGGCGATACAAAGGCCACCACAATTTCAGGAATTATCGCAGATGAGATGGCTATCGGTATGATAAATCAAAAGACAACAGCCTGCAGACTGCTTCCAGCAATCGGAAAGGATGTAGGTGATGTGGTAGAAATCGGAGGACTCCTTGGAAGTGCACCGGTTATGCCGGTAAACAGATTCTCTTGTGATGCATTTGTAAACCGTGGAGGAAGAATCCCGGCACCTATTCACAGCTTTAAAAATTAGTAAATAATGGCATTGTTTACAAGCATGTACTTATAAGAATAACTTATAAGTGCATGCTTATTTTAAAGTGGTACTTGACAATGACAAAAATACATGATTAAATAAAGACAGTTATATGACTGACGGAAGTGGATAACCACATGGAGTATAACAGTTGATTGCCGACCGTCTGGGCGCACATTTATATAAGTTTCCTGCAGAGCTTTATATTATTATGTGTGTTCAGACGGTCTTTTTTATTCCGGCAGGCCCGAGTAATTTGGGGATGCAGACCACATTATCAGAAAACATGGAGGATGACATGGAAAGAGTATCATTAGCAAAGGAATTATCAAGCACAACATACCCTGGCAGAGGTATCGTAATCGGCCGCACAAAGGATGGTAAGAAGGCTGTAACAGCATACTTTATCATGGGCAGAAGCGAAAACAGCCGCAACAGAGTATTTGTAGAGGATGGCGAGGGCATCAGAACACAGGCATTTGACCCTTCAAAGCTTGAGGATCCAAGTCTTATCATTTACGCACCTGTAAGAGTGCTCGGCAACAAGACAATTGTCACAAACGGTGACCAGACAGATACTATCTATGAGCTGATGGACAAGCAGCAGACATTTGAGCAGGCCTTAAGGACAAGAGAGTTTGAGCCTGACGCTCCTAACTATACACCTAGAATTTCAGGAATCATGCATATTGACAATGGCGAGTTCAATTACGCTATGTCAATCTTAAAGAGCAACAACGGCAATCCTGATGCATGCAACAGATATACATTTGCATACTCAGCACCGGTTGCGGGAGAGGGACATTTCATCCATACATATATGGGTGATGGCAATCCGCTGCCAAGCTTTGAGGGTGAGCCTACATGGGTAGACATCGACGGAGATATCGATGAGTTTACCGATATGGTATGGGAGAACCTTAACGAGGACAATAAGGTATCCCTCTTTGTCAGATATATTGATATCGCTACAGGCGAGTATGAGAGCAGAATCGTAAACAAAAACAAATAAAACACTATATAAACGGTCAAATATACAAGATAAGCAGATAAAAACAGGAGAACAGAAAAATGCAGGAATACGAATTAAAATACGGATGTAATCCAAATCAGAAACCAGCCAGAATTTTTATGAAGGAGGGAGAGCTTCCTATAAAAGTGCTTAACGGCAGAGCCGGATATATCAACTTCCTTGATGCCTTTAACGGATGGCAGCTTGTAAGAGAGCTTAAGAAGGCAACAGGTCTTCCAGCAGCAACATCCTTCAAGCATGTTTCACCTGCAGGTGCAGCAGTAGGACAGCCACTTTCAGATGTGGAGAAAAAGATTTACTGGGTTGACGATATGGATATTGAGTTTACACCACTTGCAAATGCATATATCAGAGCAAGAGGTGCTGACAGAATGTCATCATTTGGTGATTTTATTTCACTTTCAGATGTATGTGACAAGAGCACTGCACTTGTAATCAAGAGAGAGGTATCAGACGGTGTTATTGCTCCAGGCTACACAGACGAGGCTCTTGAGATTTTAAAGGCTAAGAAAAAAGGCAATTACTGTGTTATTGAGATTGACCCGTCATATGAGCCGGCACCTATCGAGAGAAAGGATGTATTTGGCATCACATTCGAGCAGGGCAGAAACGAGCTTCATATTGATGATGATTTCTTCTCAAATATTGTGACAGAGAACAAGGAGCTCACAGAGCAGGCTAAGATTGATCTGGCAATATCTATGATTACTTTAAAGTATACACAGTCCAACTCTGTATGCTATGTAAAGGGCGGCCAGGCAATCGGTATCGGAGCTGGCCAGCAGTCTCGTATCCACTGTACCAGACTTGCAGGCTCAAAGGCAGACAACTGGTGGCTTCGTCAGTCTCCACAGGTGCTTGGACTTCAGTTCGTGGATGGTATCAGACGTGCAGACCGCGACAATACTATTGACCTTTATATCGGTGAGGATTATATGGATGTGCTTGCAGAGGGCGAGTGGCAGAAGTTCTTCAAGGTAAAGCCGGACGTATTTACAGCAGAGGAGAAGAGAGCTTGGCTTGACAAGAATACAGATGTAGCACTTGGATCTGATGCATTCTTCCCATTTGGTGACAACATTGAGCGTGCTCACAAGAGTGGCGTGAAGTATGTAGCCCAGCCGGGTGGATCTGTGAGAGATGATCATGTTATTGATACATGTAATAAGTACGGTATGGTGATGAGTTTTACAGGAATCAGACTTTTCCATCACTAATCACAAGGTATAGCGGTTATTAAGCTGAATTGAAACACAATAAGTAATTCAATAATAGGGGACTTCATGATATAATTACAGTATACATTTTATACAGTAGTTAATCATGGAGTCTTTTTATGTCATTACAGTTTATCACAGGTAATTCAGGAAACGGAAAAACAAAATATCTCTTTAACAGGATTGTGAAAGAGGCAAAGGCAAACCCAAGGGACAATTATCTTGTAATAGTGCCTGAGCAGTTTACAATGCAGACGCAGAGACAGCTTGTAGATTTGTCGGAGAATAAAGCTATCATGAATATAGATGTGCTAAGCTTTAAGCGCTTAGCCTACAGAGTGTTTGATGAGCTTGGAATCACAAATCTCACGGTGCTTGAGGAGACAGGTAAGAACCTTGTACTCAGAAAGCTTGCGGCACAGGAGGCGGATAAGCTTGGCGTAATAGGCAGAAACTTAAACCGCATCGGCTATATAAGCGAGGTGAAGTCACTGCTTTCAGAGCTTGTGCAGTACAATATATCACCTGAGGAGCTCGGAAGATATATTGCCTCAGGCAGGCTATCGGATACACTCTCAGATAAGCTCAAGGATGTGCTCGTGCTCTACGAAGCATTTGAGAAGTTTATGCAGGACAAATATATCACTGCAGAGGAAATACTTAATGTGCTTAGCAATGTGGCGGAGGAGTCTGCCATTCTTAGAAATTCAGTCATTGCATTTGATGAATTTACTGGATTTACACCTATACAGAACCAGCTTATCAAAAAGCTCTTTGTCATTTCAAAGAAAATATATGTAACGCTCACAATAGACTGTCGTGAGGATATCTTTAAGAGCAGAGGCATGCAGGAGCTGTTTGACATGCCAAAAAGGACAGTGAAATCACTCACCGAAATGGCAGCGTTTTATGGCATAGAAGTCGAGGAACCTATTATCCTTGATAAAAACTACCGGCTTGCAGAAAACGAAGAGCTAAGCTTTATGGAACAGCAGCTTTTCAGAAAACGAAGATGCTCCTTTAAAAAAGTACCAAAGCACATTCATATAGATTGTCTGCGTGACCCGAAGCAGGAGCTGACAAAGATAGCCAGAAGAATTAATGAGCTTGTAAGGAACGAAAACCTACGTTACCGAGATATTGCTATAGTCACAGGAGATGTGAATATATATGCAGGTTATGTGCGTGAAATATTTGACAAATACAATATTCCTTACTTTATCGATGCCACACAGGAGATA
>OLSN01002928.1_pt1 | contig 11620 bp, 10 predicted proteins | sample 1672411 | NCBI WGS metagenome assembly OLSN01 (sample SAMEA3136683, study PRJEB25190) | human gut metagenome | biome: human gut; feature: human-associated habitat; material: faeces | place: Austria | collected 2013
TGGCGGCGAACGAGCCGTACAGCGTGAATCGTGCGGCGCGGGGGGTGGCCCCGAACAGCTTTCGGGCTATTGAGGCGATGCGCAAGGCGCCTGCCGTGTGCGAGCTGGACGGGCCCACCATGACAGGGCCGATGATATCCCTCAAGCCGTAGGTTTTCATGCGCTCTCCTTTCGCGCTTCCTGCACGGGTTCGGCCTTCTTGGTGCCGGCGCGGTGCGTGCGGGGCCGGCGGTCCTGGGCCCCGTGCCGTACCCGCACAGCTGCCCGAGGCTCCATTTCATCGAAGAAGCCTAGCACAGCCCATCGCCTTTGGGTTGCAGGAGCGCTATACTGCGTCAAAACCGTAAGTTGGTAGAAAGGGGCACTCATGTCTTCCAAAATCCTCGTCGTGGGCCATCGCAACCCCGACAACGACTCCATCGCCGCGGCTGTGGGCTACGCGCATCTGAAGAACGCGTTGGCCGCCCGCGACGGCGAGGCCGACGCCGTCGAGTACGTGCCCGCCCGTCTGGGGCCGCTGCCGGTGGAAAGCGCCTGGATTCTGGAGCAGAACGACATCGCCGAGCCGGTGCTCATCGAGAACGTGAACCCCGTCGAGCGCGATGGCGAGGAAGTCAAGCAGAAGGTTATCCTCGTGGATCACAACGAGATCGGCCAGGCGGCCCCGGGTATCGAGAACGCCGAGGTCGTCGAGATCATCGACCACCATCGCATCGCCGACGTGTCCACGGCCAACCCCATCCTCTTTTTGAACCTCCCCATCGGCTCCACGGCCACCATCGTCACGCTTCAGTTCCGCCAGACCGGCATCGAGCTGCCCGATTCCATCGCCCGCGTGCTTCTGTCGGCCATCCTCACCGACACGGTCATCATGAAGTCGCCCACCTGCACCCAGGTGGACGTCGATCAGGTGAACTTCCTCGCCGACAAGCTCGGCATCGACGCGGTGGAGTACGGCATGGACATCTTCCGCACCCGCGGCGGCGAGGACAAAATGCCCATCGCCAAGCTGGTCGAGGCCGATTCCAAGGAGTTCAAGGTCAACGACGACGTGACGGTGCTCATCGCCCAGCGCGAGACGGTAGACCTGCCGACTGTGATGGCCCGCGAGGCGGAGATTCGCGATCACATGAAGAAGCTCGTGGAAGACAACGGCTACGAGTTCGCCCTGCTGCTCGTCACTGACATTCTGGCCGAGGGCTCGCAGTTCATCGTGGAGGGCGACCCGGCCCGTGTGAACCGCGTCTTCGAAATCGAGTGCTGCGAGGGCGGCAACTGGATGCCCGGCGTGCTGTCCCGCAAGAAGCAGGTGGCGGCCCCCATTCTTGCCTCGTAATAATTCCTTGAGGAATTATTACGCGACGCTGCGGGTCCGACAGGCACCTGGCCTTGCCCCTTGTTTTTGCCACGGCGCGGCACGAAGGCCGCTTGGGCAAAAGGCGGGGCAAATCCAGGCACCTGTCGGACCCTCGCTGTTTTCCTTGGGCGCATCCCTGCGACAAAAAATTTAGGAATTTTGAAAGAAGGACCCTTATGAACCCCGATCGCGTGCTTGATTCGTTTTTGGAGATGGTGGCCATCGAGAGCCCGTCATGGCACGAGGCTCCCATGGCAGCTTATTGTGCAGAAAAACTGGCGGAGATGGGATTCACGGTCACCTTCGATGCTTCTGCGGCGGAAACGGGGTCGGATACGGGCAACCTCATCGCGCATTTGCCCGGCACGGTGCCGGGGCGCATCGGATTCTCGGCGCATCTGGACACGGTGAAGCCCTGCGCGGGCATCGAGGCGGTCATCGAGCAGCGCCATATCTGCGACGACATTACCTGCCGCATGGCCGAGGTCGTCTGCTCGGCGGGGGAGACGATCCTCTCGGCCGATGACAAGGCCGGCATCGCCGCCATTTTCGAGGGGCTGTGCTCGGTGCTGGAGTCCGGTACGCCCCGGCCCGACATCACGGTGCTGCTCACCACCTGCGAGGAGCAGAGCCTGCTGGGGGCCGGCGCCTTGGCCGAGGACGCGCTCGCGTGGCCGGAGAATCTGCCGGCGGCTACCCCGGAAGCCGAGCGCGACGGACGTTTCCCGCTGTTCGTGCTCGATGCGGACGGGGCGCCGGGCACCATCATCATGGGCGCGCCCTACCACTGGACGCTGCGCGCTCGCATCGAGGGCCGTGCCGCCCATGCCGGCGTGGAACCGGAGGAGGGCGTCTCCGCCATTCAGATCGCCGCAGCCGCCGTGGCCGCCATGCCGCTTGGGCGCATCGACGAGCGCACCACGGCCAACGTCGGCCGCATCGAGGGCGGCGTGGCCGTGAACATCGTGCCCGCCGTCGTGACGCTCATGGGGGAGTGCCGTTCGCTGTACGAGGATCGCGTGCTCGCCCAGCGCGACGCCATGACCCGCGCCTTGGAAGAAGCCGCCGCTCGCTTCGGCGGCCAGGTGGAAGTGGCCTGGGAGCTGGACTACCCGGCTGTCGTGCACGAGCCCGGCGACGCCATCGTCGCGCATTTGGAGGCCGCTGCGGCCACTTGCGGCCTTGAGTCCCGCCACGCCACCTCTGGCGGCGGGGCCGACGCGAACATCCTCGGCATGAAGGGCGCCGACGCCATCACCCTCGGCATCAGCATGACCAACTTCCATTCCGTCGACGAGTATATAGAGGTAGCCGACCTCCAGAACATGGCCCGCTACGTCGAGGCCATCATCGCCGAGTACGCCTAGGTGCGGCGGTGCCAAAACCAGGGGTTTGGCACCGCCTGGGACAAGATCACGTGAAGAGTTAGGCTTCAACCTCCGGTATGCGTAGGGATACGCGTCGGGCTCGCTCTTCGACGAGATCGCCAAAGACGCTGCGAGCAAACTCAAATTCGTTTTCGTGGCGACGCAAGAAGTTGCGCATGCGCAGGTAGTCGCGCACTTCTACGGCGTCTTCGCTCTCGTCCTCCATGACTTCTTGGGCGAAGGCGCGGGCACGTTCGATGGAGTCGGCGTCGTCGGCTCCGAGTTCAGCCACATATTGCGTGCGTTCGCCTGCTGGCGCGTAGAACAGGAAAAGGTTGGCGAACTTCCCTTGAGGTCCCTCGGAGAGGCCTTGGGCGGCCTTCTGCTCCGCAGCGGCGCGATCGACGAGAATCTTGCCGTTGTCGCGGCGGCCGGGCAGCACGCCCGAGGCCACCATGGCATTCACGCGGAAGCGACTCACGCCGAGTATCTCGCCAGCTTCGGCAGACGAGATGAGGTCGCTGTCCTCGTCGGCTATCCTTCCCACTTTCAGGCCAGCTGTTGAAATCGGTGGGGCCAGCTCCAGGCTGCGCTTCGCCTCCTCTAGGGTGGTGAGCTTTTTGAGGGGAAGGTGTGGATAATGGATCTCGAACCCTTCGGCGGTTTTCTCGATATAGCCGCCCGGCACGGGGCGGTCGTTGATGGACAGATCCCAGCGCGAGGGTTCGCCCTCGGCGCCGCAATACTCGGTCCAGGTTCTGACTTGGGTAGACATAGGGTTCCTCCTCGCGTTTACAGAGATTGGAATGGGTTTTCAAGGGGCGTCTTTGAAAAGGAGCGGCAAACAGGGTAGCTGCCTCCGAATTGCGCTTCGATGGCGGCGATCATCGACGTCTGCCCCATATCCTCGAGCATCTCGCGAGTGATCCAGCCATAGCCCAGAAGCTCGTCGGCCAATTCGGCACAATAGGCGCAGCGCTGGCATTGTCTGTTGCAAGTGGAGGTGCGTTTGAAGAAATTCGTCCTGCCAAGTGCCTTGTTGTCGATGTGCGCGCGGAATTCGATGCCGTAATAGCCGATGGAGCTGCACAGCAGATCGAAGAGGTTGCCGTCGTAGGACTCGTCCAAGTAGGCTTCGGTGCAGCGAAGCACTTTGCTCGGCATCATATCGCGGCCGACAATTTTGAAGAAGCTTGTGATGCCCTCGTAGCGGCGCATATCTTCGGGCCTGATCCAGTTCGATTTGAAAATCTGCCCGGCATCGCGGCCGATGATGTCGCCGCAAGCGAAAGAGAAGGCGTTGCCCTCGTCGCGCTCTTCGTGGGATTTATGGGAGATCAAGTTCATGTGGAACTTGCGGTAGGGGCATTTGTTCAAGCACCCCTCGTTTACCATGAGCTTGAGCTCTACGCCAAGTTTCTCGCGGATTTGCCGCAAGAGCTTCAGGTCGCGGTTGATGCTCGTGTCCACGGTCATAGTGGTGGCGCCTGCTAGCGCGAAGGCTTCGGCGCGGGAAAAGCAATCGATGTCGGCGAGGACCGAGGCGCTGATTTCAAGGTTCGGACAGGTTTGGCGCGCTTGTTCAATGAGGAAGGGGTTGGCCAGTGTCACTGCCTCAATGCCGTGTTGCTCGTGCATATCGCGAATGAATCCGATTTGGCGATTGAGGGTCTCCTCGGCGTACCAATCCCCGCCATCGCACGTGGAATTCATCGTGATGTCGACGCGGATGCCCGCCTCGCGAATGACGCTGACCACTCCGACGAACTCGTCGAGGGTCGTCACGTTTCCAACGCGGCCCGAACCGGTGATGGCTTGCGGCGCATTCAGGTAGATCTCCCGAATAACGTTGCCGTTGCGTCTTTGAAGCGCGATCAGCTGTCGCAGCGTGGTGGCGTCTCCGTTATAAGGAACGGAAAACTCGAGTTGAGCCACAGAGCCCCTCCTTCCTCTCTCGTTTAGAAAAAGGGCCCGCTTTTCAAGAGCGGGCCCGCTTGTGCTCATCGGCGCCAGGCCGGGCCTAGGCCTCGGTTGCGGCATCCCAGGGTTCGAGGGCGGCGGCATTGCGGCCGGCGATACGGCCGACGCACCAGTTCTCGGAGCCATTGCCGCCGGTGATGGCGTAAGTGTGGCCATTCATGTTGCCGAACGAGCCGGCGGAGTACAGGCGCGGAATCGGGTTGCCGCTCGGATCGACGATGTTGGCGTTCTCGTTGCGGCGAGCACCGCCGATGGTATTGCAGATGCCCGGGTACAGCGGAATGGCGTAGAACGGACCGGTCTCGACCTTTGCCAGCTGCTGACGGCCGAAGTCCTCGTCAGCGCCCTTGTCGCACAGCTCGTTCCAGCGGGCAACGGAGGCCTTCAGCTTCTCAGCGTCCATCTTGTCGTCCCATTTGCTGGCGGCGATGTTGGCGGCCAGCTCGTCCAGGGTGGCGCCGGTGGTAATCCAGCCACGCTCGAGCTCCCATTTGTTGTCGGCAGACCATCCGGCCCAGCCACCGAGTTCGGGATCGAGACCCTCGGTCATGTAGCCGATGCCCATGCCACCGTTCTCGGTGGCCGCGCCGCCGACCATGCCGCCCCAGGAGCCGCCGTCGAAGGAGGTCTGATCGAAGATGTACCAAGAGGGAATACGGTCGAAATCGCAGATCTCCTCATCGAAATTGGCGTAGGGCTTCCAGCCACCATGGGGGCTGAAGATTTCCTCGTTACCCCAGCGTTCGCCTAGGCGAGATACTTTGATGTAATTGGGCGTGGGGCTCTGCACGGAAACGCCCCCGGGCACGATCTCCGGATCGTCGAACCAGGCGTCGTCGCCGCCACAGACCTGCTGCATGTGCCACAGGTCGGCACCCACCTTCTGGGCCATGGTGATGCCGTCGCCGGTGTTGTACTTCCAGCCGTAGAAGCCGCGCATCGGGTAGCACTTCAGATACTTGGCCTGCAGCTCCTCGTTGAATTCGAAGCCGCCAGTGCACAGGATGACGCCCTTGGAGGCCTTCACGGCCTTGGGGGTCTCGTCGGTTCCCATGAGGGTGTAGCAGCCGACGATCTCCTTGGTGACGGGGTTCTGGATGAGCTCCTCGTCGTGGCATTCGAACAGCACCTCGATGCCGCGGTCGGCGCGATGTTGGTCCATGGCCTCGAAGAAGCCCGCGCCGTAGCCGTCGCCGGAACCGACGTACATCTCCTCGTAGCCAGTGAAGATGTTGTACTCGGCACGGGGGCTATCGCCCAGGGTGTACTCGAGGCCGTACTCGTCGGCGTAGTCGGGGTTTTGCACGGCTTCCTCGGCCCAGGCCTGGCAGACCTCCATAGGTGTCTGCCCATGGAAGGCCTCGAAAGCAAACTGAGCGGCCGCGTCGGCATCGTGGGGGGCAGTCCACTGACCCATGTTGATAGACGAGGACCCGCCTCCGCGGAACGGCGATTTCTCCAGATAGAGCACTTGAGCGCCCTCGTCGAAGGCGGTGATGCCGGCCCACAGGCCCGCTCCGCCGTAGCCGATCACCAAAACGTCGGTCTCGTAGTCCCAGGTCTCGGGCATCCACTCGGGGGTGCTGCCAGTCTCAGAGAGCGCAGCGTCGTTGTTGGCGCACCCGGCCAGGGCGGCGGCGCCGGCAGCGCCGGCGGCAGCCAGGGCGGAGCCCTTCAAAAAAGAGCGGCGAGATACTTCCTCCATGTTTTCCTCCTTAATAAGGCTTGCTATGTCATCCGCCGGAGTGCGGATGATGCTGAGATGGGAATGGCCTCACTCGGGCCCCGTAGGGGGAGGGATTGACGGGGTCCGGGCGGAACCGGAGTCAATTAAATGCGCCGGGCCTTACTCGTGGCAGGTGTTGCACTCGTAGACGTCCATGTGGTGGCAGCCCTTGCATGCCTTCTTTGCCGTGTCCTCGATGGTGTCGTCGGAATGCATGCTGTGACAGCTGCCGCAGTCGATGGTCGTATGATCTTCGTTCTCGGGCAGGGCGTGGGGGTTCACTACCGTGCCGTTGGCGTCGGTGAGGATGGCGCAGGCTTCAGTCTTGGCGGCCAGGTCCTCCTGGCTGCCGTGGCAACCGCTGCTGAAGCAGGCGGTGGTATCGATGGTGGTCTTTTTCAGCCGTTTGGGCGTCTTGTCGCCGAACTGCACGCCATCGTGGGCGGTCGCCAGGCTGTCGATGTCGCTATGGCAGGTGGTGCACTCCTGCGTCGCATGGTTAGATGCGGGCATCGTCGCGTCGCCGAGCGAGTCGCCCTCGGTGCTGTGGCAGGTGGTGCAGTCGGCATCTGCGGAGAACGCGAAGTCCCCTGTCATTGCGGCGTTCTCGTCGGCTTCAGCCTGTGAGCCGCTGCCCGTTTCGCTGAGATCTGCCGTTTTCGGGGCGCAGCCGACAGTGCCCAGGGACATAAGTGCGATGACACCCGCGACAGCGGAGGCAAGAACGATCTTGCGCAGGGATACGTGAGCCATGCTCCTCTCCTTCCAAGTGGCTCCGGCGGCTCTCTCGTCGTCCCGCCGGATTGAATTCGATGGGCGGCATTGTGCGTCCTCGTCGCCGAAATGCCATCATCCAAAGCCGATGCTTCGCGGGAGGAGACAGATTATTTTGCTGCCAAGCCATCATCTGAAAAGGATGAAAGACCAGGTGGGATAAGGGATGACGAAGGACAGATTGTGGGTGGTTCTCGGCCTTGCCCTTGCTATACTGCCCTTGACCGCACATCGATACGGGAGGGTCGGCGATGGTAGGAATTACGAAGGACGATGGCGCGCTACCGTCTCGGGGGCTAGGAGGGGCTTCCGAGAAGAGCGGGCTTTTGGTGGTTCTCGGGTATATTGGCGCCCAAACGTGGCTTCCCATTGTCGGCGTGGTAGCCGATATGTATCGCGGGGGCGATCTGGCGCTGTCGGGGCTGAACCCCCTTCTCTTTTCTTATCTTGTTGTTTTGGGGACGACGGCGTGCGCAGCGTCTTTCGCGCGTTGGAGGGACGAATGGTCTCGAGGCGTCTTCGGGGCGTTTGCGGGCGCGTTGGCTGCCATCGCCGGCGCAGCGCTTCTGCTCGTTCCCGAACGGGGCGCCTCTGTGGCAGTTGCGGTTCTACGCGTCGTGTCCGGCGCGCTGCTCGGCTTGGGCGGCGGTTTGCTCACCATGGTATGGAGCGAACGCTTTGGACGGCTGGATGCTCCGGCGCGCTCCCGGGTTTCGTTTCTCGTCGTACTCGTTGCCTGCCTGCTGGCGGCCTTCGCTCAGTCCATAGGCATCCACTGGTTGCTGCTTGCAGTGGTCGCCGTGTTCTCGGCGGTGTCCAGCGCCTTGTTCATGGTGTCGGCGTCTCGCGGTGAGGCTCCTGCTAAAACCTCTTCGCCAGTGACGCATCTGCAGGGGGCTTTTGTTCGCATTATCGCGTCCTATGGCCTGTTCGGCCTTGTCTTCGCCCTGATGATCACGCAGTTTCTCATTGCGCGTCACGGTCACGCCCTGTCGTGGACGTGGCTTTTGAGCCTTTCGGGCGTCGTTATCTCCCTCGTGGTCGAGGTTGTGGCAAAGGCGCTGCTCAAACAGGGATTCAGCTGGCTGCTCCTTCTGCGCTTTGCGGCCATACCGATACTTGTGGCTTTTTACCCCTTCGATGCCGGAAGCGAGTTCTCCCTGCGCTTTGCCATGGGGGCCTCGGCGGTGGCTCTGTGGGTGTACCTTTCCTTGGTGGTGGGAGTCGCGGCGGAGGCGGCCGGGCAGATTCGCGTACCTTTTGCTATCGTGTGGGGTGTGGCTCTGGGCGCGCTTGCCCTGGGCGCGGCTTTGGGGTCGAGTTTGGCGCTTATGATGGAGAGCCTCGATCTCCAGGGCCACGTGAGCGTGACGGCCATCGCGGCCATGGTGCTTGCTGTTATCGCGTCGGATGTGGTGTTGACGCGCGGAAGTTTGGCACGGGCCTACAAGAGGGCCGTAACTGCCGCAGGGGGCAAAGAGGCGGAGTCTGCTGACGGCGGTACGCCTTTCGATGAGCGGGTCGCGGCCGTGGCTGAGGTCCACGCGCTGACTGAGCGAGAGGCAGAGGTTCTGGGCATTCTGGCGCGCGGGCATGGGCTGGGTCGCGTTCAGGAGGTGCTTTTCATTGCCGAGGGAACCGCCATTACTCATCGTCGGCACATTTATCAGAAGCTCGATGTCCATTCCAAGGCCGAGCTCATCGATCTCGTCTCCGGCTTCGGAGATGATGGGATAGATGACGATTGAAGTCGGTTTAGATGACCGAGGGCGCTGGCCTTCATCGGTCGGGAGGGCCGACCAAGGTCGGCCCCTACGGGAAAAGCGCGTCAGTCCTCGTCGGCCTCTACGAGAAAGCGTGCCAGTCCTTGTCGGTCGGAAGTGCGTGGGGCTTCCTTGCCTGCACTTCCTGCGATTATGGACAAATTGTGCCGCTCGCCGGAGGGGATGGATATGCCCGGGTGCGTGGCGTTTGACACACAGCGGAAACCCTCGTAATATACCCCCTCGCGCCTCACAGAGGCGCTTGTTTTGTGCAGTGCAAGCCCGTGGAAAAAGGAAAGGAAAAGAGTCTTGCCTACAATTAACCAGCTGGTCCGCAAGGGCCGCAAGAAGACGGTCGACAAGTCGAAGACCCCGGCGCTCAAGGGCAACCCGCAGAAGCGCGGCGTGTGCACCCGCGTGTACACCACGACCCCCAAGAAGCCGAACTCCGCTCTTCGCAAGGTCTGCCGTGTGCGTCTCGTCAACGGTATGGAGGTCACGGCCTACATCCCCGGCGAGGGCCACAACCTCCAGGAGCACTCCATGGTGCTCATCCGCGGCGGCCGTGTAAAGGACCTTCCCGGTGTCCGTTACAAGGTCATCCGCGCGGCGCTCGACTGCGCTGCGGTGGACAACCGCAAGCAGGCCCGCAGCCGCTACGGCGCCAAGCGCCCGAAATAACGTTCGTTAAGCCGCGCGGGCCGGTAGAGTCTGGGTAAGGAGCCCCACCGACCTAATGGACGCCGAACCGGTGCCCCGAAGCGCGCAGAAGCAAAAGGAGTAACTACATGCCGCGTCGTGCAGCAGCAGTCCGCCGCGAAACGCAGCCGGACGCAAAGTTCAACAACCGTCTCGTCACGCAGCTCATCAACAAGGTTCTGCTTGACGGCAAGAAGTCCATCGCCGAGAACATCGTCTACGGCGCCTTCGACCTGGTCCAGGAGAAGACCGGCGAGGATCCGCTGACCGTGTTCAAGAAGGCCATGGACAACGTCCGCCCCACCCTCGAGTGCAAGCCGAAGCGCGTGGGCGGCGCCACTTACCAGGTGCCGATGGAGGTCAACTCCCGTCGTGCCACCACGTTGGCGATTCGCTGGATCGTCGACTTCTCCCGCAAGCGCAAGGAGCACACCATGCGCGAGCGTCTCGCCAATGAGATCATCGACGCCTCCAACAACACCGGCGCCGCTGTGAAGAAGCGCGAGGACATGTACAAGATGGCCGAAGCGAACCGTGCGTTCTCGCACTACCGCTTCTAAAGGCTGGTGAAGATACATGGCTAAAATCGATCTGAGAGATACGCGCAACATCGGCATCATGGCCCACATCGATGCAGGCAAGACCACCACGACCGAGCGCATCCTCTACTACACGGGCAAAACTCATAAGATCGGCGAGGTGCACGACGGCGCTGCCACCATGGACTGGATGGTCCAGGAGCAGGAGCGCGGCGTGACCATCACCGCTGCAGCCACCACCTGCTTTTGGAAGTACCCCGGCGGTAAGGCCGATGGCAAGGAGTACCGCTTCCAGATCATCGACACCCCCGGCCACGTGGACTTCACGGCCGAGGTGGAGCGCTCCCTGCGCGTGCTTGACGGCACCGTCGCCGTGTTCGACGCCGTTGCCGGCGTGCAGCCCCAGTCCGAGACGGTCTGGCGCCAGGCCGAGCGCTACGGCGTGCCCCGCATCGCCTTCATCAACAAGTACGACCGCGTGGGCGCTGACTTCTTCCACGCCATCCAGACCATGCGCGACCGTCTGGACGCCAACGCCGTGGCCGCTCAGGTTCCCATGGGCGCCGAGGACAACTTCTGGGGCGTCATCGACCTGGTGACCATGACCGCGTGGGACTTCAAGGCCGACGACAAGGGCATGACCTACCCTGAGCCGATGGACGCCATTCCGGCCGAGTTCGCCGAAGACGCGGCCCTGTACCGCCAGGAGCTTTTGGAGGCCGCCGCCGACTGCGACGACGACCTCATGGAGAAGGTCCTCATGGAGGAGGAAGTCTCCGTCGAGGAGCTGAAGGCCGCCATCCGCAAGGGCGTCATCGCCTGCAAGATCAACCCCGTGTTCGTGGGCTCCGCCTACAAGAACAAGGGCGTGCAGGAGCTGCTGGACGCCGTGGTCGACTACATGCCGTCCCCGGTGGACATCCCGCCGATCAAGGGCGTGAACCCCGAGACCGGCGAGGAAGAGGATCGTCCGGCCGATCCGAAGGCCCCGTTCTCTTCCTTGGCCTTCAAGATCATGACCGACCCCTACGTGGGCAAGCTCACCTACCTGCGCGTGTACTCCGGGCATCTGGACGCCGGCAGCTACGTGCTGAACGCCACGAAGGGCAAGAAAGAGCGCATCGGCCGTCTGCTGCAGATGCACTCCAACCAGCGCGTCGACATCGACGCCGTGTCCGCTGGCGACATCGTTGCTGTTGTGGGTCTGAAAGACACCTCCACCGGTGACTCCCTGTGCGCCGAGGACGCTCCCGTCATCCTGGAGTCCATGGAGTTCGCCGATCCGGTTATCGACATCGCCGTGGAGCCCAAGACCAAGGCCGAGCAGGACAAGATGGCCATCGCCCTGCAGAAGCTCGCCGAGGAGGACCCGACTTTCCGCGTGTCCACCAACCATGAGACTGGTCAGACCATCA
>OLSN01002931.1_pt1 | contig 11617 bp, 8 predicted proteins | sample 1672411 | NCBI WGS metagenome assembly OLSN01 (sample SAMEA3136683, study PRJEB25190) | human gut metagenome | biome: human gut; feature: human-associated habitat; material: faeces | place: Austria | collected 2013
ATGATTCCAAGTTTGGGCAGATATGCCAATTTGATGCTTTCCGGCAAGGCTGTCTCCCACGGTTCCAGTTTTTCTGCCAATACGGATTCCGGATAGTGTTGTACAAGAAATGTTTGATGCATAATCACATCCGTTTGAAACCTCTCGTGCAGTTTAGGTAATACACTTTCTGTCATTACGGCAGTCATCTCTTGCGGAACGCCCGGCATGGAAACAAGTACCTTGCCATCCCTCTCGAACCAACTGACAGAAGCACTTCCCACAGGGTTATTTATTACCATACAATCTTTCGGGACCATTGCCTGGCTTTTATTGAGTGCATTCATTGGTATTTTTCCTGCCAGTACCCGTTTTACGTTTTCGAATACTTCTTCGTTAAAAACCAGTTCCGTATGGAAGTATTTACATAAAGTCTGTTTGGTAATATCGTCTTTGGTAGGTCCGAGTCCTCCGGTTACTAAAACAATATTCACCCTTTCCATCGCATTATCAATCGCTTCCATGATTTCTTCTTCCCGGTCACGGATTGAAACAATACGAAGGACCTCAATACCTATTTTATTTAATTCCTGCCCCATCCAGGCAGAATTAGTATCGACAACCTGTCCTATCAGCAGTTCATCGCCAATGGTTATTATTTCGGCAAACATACTTCTTAGTTTTATCCTATTATATATAAGGTATACTTATTATAATGTCACACGGGAATAAGCCGGAAGATCAATAGAGCAAAAATCCTTATCCAGGTATTTGAAATATCCGGTAATGGCAATCATTGCTGCATTATCGGTAGTATAACTGAATTTAGGGATGAAAATATTCCAACCATATTTCTCAGCGTGTTCTTGGAAAGCATTGCGTAATCCGTTATTTGCGGAAACTCCTCCGGCTACTGCTATTTCATTAATTTTATATTCTTTGGCAGCTTTCCGTAATTTATCCATCAGAATGTCCACTACAGTAGCTTCCAATGATGCTGCAAGATCCACTTTATGGTGCTCTATAAAATCCGGATCATCTTTTAGCCAGTCGCGTAATGAATATAAAAAGGAAGTTTTCAATCCGCTGAAACTGTAATCTAAACCGGGAATATGCGGTTTGCTGAATGTAAAAGCTTTCGGATTCCCCTGACGAGCCAGTTTATCAATGATCGGTCCGCCGGGATAACCAAGTCCCATCACTTTAGAGCATTTATCAATAGCTTCACCTGCGGCATCGTCAATAGTCTGTCCAAGAATCTCCATATCATTATAGGCTTTTACCAGTATGATTTGTGAATTTCCTCCGGATACCAGCAAGCAAAGAAATGGGAAAGCGGGCTGTCTTTCTTCCTCTCCTTCTGCTTTAATAAAATGTGCTAAAACATGTCCGGTCAAGTGATTAACGTCAATCATTGGAATGTTTAAGGAACGAGCAAATCCTTTTGCAAAGGAGACTCCGACAAGCAAAGACCCCATCAATCCCGGTCCGCGAGTGAAAGCTACCGCGCTCAACTCTTCTTTGGTGACGCCGGCACGTTTTAATGCTTCATGTACTACCGGTACGATGTTTTGTTGGTGTGCCCGTGAAGCCAACTCGGGTACTACTCCACCGTATGCTTCATGTACGGCTTGACTTGATACCACATTTGACAGCAAATAACCATCCTTGATTACGGCTGCCGACGTATCGTCACAGGAGGATTCAATTCCTAAAATTATTGCACTCATAAGTATTTAAACTATTAAACGGTGCAAAAGTAATCATAAAACTACGATTCGTAACGAACTATTTTATATTTTTGTTCGCAAAATAAAAGTTATCGCATATCAGAACGCTGAAAAAGACTGTACGCTGGGTAGTTGGTATTGTACTGGGAGTATATATCGGGACTATTGTTTTGCTGAATATACCAAGCATTCAGCAAACAATGAGTGTATTTGTGGCTAAAGAACTTTCCGAAGTTTTAAACACAAAGGTAGTGATTGGTAGAATTAATATCGGTCTATTGAACCGTATTATTATTGATGATGTATTGCTTGACGATCAAAGTGGTCAGGAAATGCTCAAAGTCACTCGTTTATCCGCCAAGTTTGATATTATGCCTTTCTTTAAAGGAAAGATATCCATTAGCAGTGTTCAGCTCTTCGGATTTAATATCGATCTCCGGAAAGAGACTCCGGATTCCCCTCCTAATTTTAAGTTTGTTTTGGATGCTTTTGCTTCCAAAGATACAGTAAAGAGAGAAAGTTCACTTGATTTACGAATTAACTCCATCCTGATTCGTCGTGGAAGGATGTCCTATCATGTGTTATCGGAACAGGAAACACCGGGAAAATTTAACGCCAAGCATATTCAGCTTCAAAATATCATAGCCAATATATCGCTGAAAGCCTTAAGTAAGGACTCTTTGAATTTAGGAATCAAGCGATTGAGCCTTGATGAAAAGGCATCCGGCTTTTCTTTGAAAAAAATGAGTTTGAAACTGGTTGCCAATAACAAGCAGACAAACATTGATAATTTTACTATAGAGTTGCCCGAAACATCTCTCAAGCTGGATACCATTCATTTAGAGTATGATAGTTTGAAAGCTTTTGACCGTTTTACAGAACAAGTGCATTTCTCTTTCCGTACTTTGCCGTCGCAAGTTACTCTAAAAGATATTTCTCCTTTTGTTCCTATCCTATCGCATTTCAAGGAACCGGTAACATTGGATATGGAGGTGAAGGGAACTGTGGACCAGTTGACTTGTTCGCATTTGGAAATTACGGCCGACGACCGCCAGTTTCGTTTGCGAGGGGATGTGTCGCTTCAGGACTTGTCGCGTCCACAAGATGCGTATGTATATGGAACACTTTCCGAGCTTTCGGCCAATACTCGTGGAGTCGGCTTCTTAGTGCGTAATTTGAGTCACAATTATAATGGAGTTCCTCCACTTCTCGAACGTTTGGGAAATGTAAGTTTTCAGGGAGAGATTTCAGGATACTTTACGGACCTAGTTACTTACGGGCAATTACAAACGAGTCTTGGAAATGTAAAAACCGACTTAAAATTGAGTTCTGACAAGACTAAAGGACTGTTTGCATATTCCGGTGCTGTCAAAACTGAAGATTTCCAGCTAGGTAAATTATTGGATAATGAGAAGTTGGAAGAAATCACTTTCAATCTGGATGTACATGGGCGGCACCCCCTGTTGGACCCGAACCAACGACCCTGCGGTTAACAGTGTTTGTGACGCGAATATCAAACAGTGTCATTTGATTCCATGCAGTGTAGAACCGTGATTTTACCTATATAACGCAATTAATAAACGGTTCGCGTGGTGCGAAAAATCGCTAAATAATAATAGTGTTAGACAATTGTTAGACGGTTTACTTGCTGTTGTTTTAAAATATTGCGGTGGAGCATCTGGTAGCTCGTTAGGCTCATAACCCAGAAGGCGCAGGTTCAAGTCCTGCCTCCGCAACCATACGGAAAGGACTTGCGTTTGCAGGTGCTTTTTATATGGAATAGCATCGAGTGCTCACAAGGGCTTTTCCCTATGAGCACTCGATTTTTCTGTTTTATGTGCAGAGGTATACACAAAAGCCTGACTTAGCCGTCTATAGAGATCCACATCGCGGGGCGAACAGCATCGCCACCGCCGCTGACACAGAGGCCGAGCTCGTGGACGTCGCCGTCAACGTGGACACCGGCTGCATCATACTGATCGTAGCCGGGCGACCGCAGCCACCACCAGCAGGTGGCTTTGCCACCTTTGGTATAGCTATCACTTGTACATGCTCCGTTTGATATGGCATATTCGGTAGGCACACACTCTCTCGCTTCATCGGAAGTGAAATATTTTTCTGCTTCTACAATGCTCAGGAGAAACACCTTATCTTTGGTCGCATTTCCGGGGTCGGTGTCATATTGGGGATTCTTATCTGCCGATACCGTTACCGTAGGAATCATTGCCTTTTCACCGTCAGAAAATGCATCATTAACAAAATCGGTGTTCAGCCATTTGCGAAGTGTACAAGTCTCCCAAGTTACACTTGTTATAGATGAATTGTACGTCTGAAAGTCGAGTGCCTTATCGCTTATAACAAGAATTCTGTTCTTTTCTTTCGCCAAAACAAGCCACTCAATAAGCTCTTTGCCGTTGGAAGTGTTGTTATCCTGCTCGTAAGCGCCGAAATATACAATATCGCCAACTTTTGGATTTTTCAATAGCACTTGTTTTGCACTCTTAAGCTTCTCGGCACTGTCTTTATACGAAAGACCGTTTAAGAGTATACATGCTGTCTTATAATCGCCGGAGTCGATACACTTAAGAGCTCTGTCATATTTGTTGGAGGCTATGTCCTCACTTTTTCCAAGCTCTTCAAGCAGCTCATATGCCGAATCGTAATCGCCGGAGGCAATCAATTCCATAGCTTGATTATATTTCTGTTTCGGTATAATAACTGTTTTCAACAAAATGAGGAAAACCGCGCAAACACACGCAACAGACGCTATCGCTATAAAAACTTTTTTAGCTTTCTTCTTCGCTTTTTCGACTGCAATGCGATGTTCTTCCGCTTCCAGTCGTTCGGCTTCCGCTTTTGCCTTGATTTCCTCTATTTTCTTTTGGCAAGCGTAAATCTTCTCGTCGGCATCCTTCCACCCGGAAATAGTCTCAAATTTTCTGATTGCCGATTCATAATTGCGTATTATGTTTCCGGTCATATTGGAACATGCCGAATTGTAAAGAGCGTCTTTGCGGCAAACCTCTGCTTTATCAAGACACTTCTCAACAAGGTTATCGGCATCCTTGAAGCCGGGAATCGATTTAAAAATCTTTGCCGCGGCTTTGTATTCACCTTCGCTGTTTGCTGAGTTCATTGCGTTGACTGCTCCGTTATAAATCCCTGTTAAACAGGCATTCTCGTTGCGCTCGTTGATATGGGCAATATAGCCTTTCAATGTTTCAATCAGCTTCGAATCGGCAAAGCGCAAAACTTTATTATAGTTGCCGCTGTCGTCAAACGGCTGCTCGCAGTTCTGCAAGTCCTCCAGGCGGCACGCACGGCACTCCGCCATGAGCTTGCCGAGATACGCCCGCGCGTTTTCGGGATCGATATCCAGAACCTTTTCGCAGTATTCGTTAGCGGAGTCCCAATCGCCGTCCTCGAGGAACATAAATGCGCGCTTGAGCAGGGACTCCTCATTCGCATTGCCGCTGTTCACGGCAACGGATTCCCGCACGGCCTTTTCCTGAGAATCGGTATCGGCAACCACCTTTCTGATGCCGCGTACCAAATCGTTTATGAAGCCGATTTTGCTCATATCCTGCGCCTGCAAATGAGCAAATTCCTCCGGCAATTCATAGGCATCCATGTTGCGATAGCAGGGAATCAGCAGCTTCGAGCGGTCGGTCTTAATCAGCTTCAAAAATCTTGACCACTCGTTCTTTACCCACACCGCCGTGAAATACTCCGGCTTCGACCCCACAACAAGCATGACCTTAGCACTGTTGAGCGCGGCAAAAATATACGGCTCGTATTCCTGTCCGACTTTATCCTCGAGAGTAATGGCGGCATAGAAAACCTTAAAGCCCTCCTGCGTGAGCTGATGATAGATATCGTTGGCGATGACGCTGTCCTGTGTTCTGTTGCCGTTTTCGTCCGTCTCCTTGTAGCAGATAAACACATCGAACGGCTTCTCGTTATGAACTATGCTGAGAATATCCCTTTGGATGCGGTCAATCTTCTTCGCTTCCTCCTCATACAGCTCACGCTGAGCGCCGTCGCCGTTTGCGAGCGCCGCTTTGTAATCCTCATCCGCAAGTATTGCGTCAAAAGAGGTACGGTGGCAAGTCGGAACTCGGTTGTAGGTTTGGGGGTCTTCGACATATTCAATACCGTATTTGCAGAGAATGATGCCCCAATGCGCTTCGGCATCATCGGGATTTTTCTCGAGTATCTTGTTGTAGATTTCTTCCGCTTTATCAAACTCGCATTTTAATCTGAGCGTGTTTGCGCGATTATGTAAGTTGGTTATGATTTCGTCGTTTGTCGTCGGCAGGGTCTGCTTTGTGCCGCATGAGTCGCACACACCGACGGTATCCCCGGGTTTAAATTCTATTGTGCCGCCGCACATTTTACATTTGAAGATTGACATGGTTATTCTCCTACTTGTGAAAATTGATTATCGAAAGCTCCGATAAAATACATTGTCACCGCGCCGAGCGGATAGCAAAATCGGTTTAGCCGTCAATAGTGATCCACATCGCGGGGCGGACGGCACGGTGACTGTTGAGAATATAATAGCCGTCTTCAAAGATATTACCGTTACTGTAAACGAAAGCGGCATAGTCCTGATTACAGCCGGTAGACCGCAGCCACCACCAGCAAATATTGTCGTTGCTTTTATAAGCTCCGTTTGCAACCGCATAATCCGTAGAGCTACATTGCCTTGCACTATCGGAACTAAAATATTTTTTTGCTTCGACAATACTTAGCAAGAATACTTGATCCTGCGTTGCATTACCGGGATCCGTGTTATATGTAGGATTTTTGTCTGCCGAAACCGTTACTGTAGGAATCACTGCCTTTTCATCGTCAGAAAATGCTGTGTTAAAAAAATCATTGTTCAGCCATTCGCGAAGTGAACATTTTTCCCATGTAGCATAACTAAGAGAATTAGCCTGATAAGCTCGACAATCAAGTGCCTTATTGCTTATAACAAGAACCCTGTTGTTTTCTTTTGCCAAAACAAGCCACTCAATATTCTCTTTGCCATTGGTAGTATCGTTATCCTGCTCGTAAGTACCGAAATATACAATATCTCCAACCTTTGCATTCTTTATTTGCGCTTGTTTTGCACTCTTCAGCTTCTCGGCACTGTCTCTATATGAAAGACCGTCCAAGAGCATATAGGCCGCCTTATAATCGCCGGAATCAATTAGCTGCGTTGCTTTATTAAGTTTATATTGCGGTATAATGACTGTTTTCAACAAAATTAGAAAAACCGCGCAAACACACGCAACAGACGCTATCGCTATGAAAACTTTTTTAGCTTTCTTTTTCATTTTTTCGACTGCAATGCGGTGTTCTTCTTCTTTGCGCTCGCGCTCCAAACGTTCGGCTTCCGCTTTACGCTCTGCTTCCAGTCGTTCGGCTTCCTGTTTTGCTTTGAGTTCTTCTATCTTCTTTTTGCAGGCGTAAATCTGCTCGTCGGCATCTTTCCAGCCGGGGATGCTTTCAAGCATTCTGATTGCCGATTCGTAACTGCTTATCGTGTTTTGGTTCATCTGAGAACGAGCCGAATTGTAAAGAGCGTCTTTGCGGCAAATCTCCGCATTATCAAGACACTTCTCAACAAGAGAATCCGCGTCCTTGAAGCCGGGAACCGTTTTGAATATCTCCGCTGCGGCTTTATAACCATTCTCGCTGTTTGCTTCGTTCATCGCGCTGACCGCTCTGTTATAGATCCCCGTTAAGCGGGCATTTTCGTTGCGCTCGTTGATATGGGCGATATAGCCTTTCAATGTTTCAATCAGCTTCGGCTCGGCAAAGCGCAGGATTTTATTATAGTTGCCGCTGCCGTCAAACGGTTGTTTGCAATTTTGCAAGTCCTCCATGCGGCACGCACGGCACTCCGCCATGAGCTTGCCGAGATACGCCATCGCGTTCTTCGGATCCTGATCCAGCACCTTTTCGCAGTATTCGTTCGCCTCGCCCCAGTCGCCGTCCTCGAGGAACATGAAAGCTCGCTCCAAAAGCGGCTCTACGTTTACACTGCCGCCGACAGCAACCGTCTCTTTGACCTCCGCCTTGGGAGCACCGGCAGAAACAATCTTCTTAATGCCGCGGATAAGATCCTGCATGAAGCCGAGCTTTGACATATCCTGCGCCTGCAGGTGCGAAAATTCCTCCGGCAGGTCGTAGGGATCCATGTCCTTATATGCGGGGATGAGCATCTTTTTGCCGTTGCTGTTTTTGACGAGCGAAAGATATCTCGACCACTCGTTTTTCACCCACACGGCGTTGAAATACTCGGGCTTTGTGCCGAGCACTACCATGACCTTGGCACTGTTGAGGGCGGCGAATATGTAAGGCTCGTAGGCCGTGCCGAGCTTGTCCTCAAGCGTGATGCGCGAGAAGAACACCTTGAAGCCCTCCTGCGTCAGCTGATGATAAAGGTCATTTGCAAGGACGCTGTCCTGTGTTCTTCTGCCGCTGTTATCGGTCTCTTTGTAGCAGATAAACACATCGAAAGGCTCTTCTTTTTGCGAAATCGCCAGAATCCCCTTTTGAATCTCGTTTATCGCCTTAGCCTCATCCTCATAAAGCTCTTTTTGATAGCCGTCGGCATAGTGCAGAGCGGACTTGTAGTTATCGTCATCGAAAATCGACGTAAACTGAGCGCGGTTCACGGTGGGAATGCGCTTGCGGCTCTGCGGGTCTTCCACATATTCGATTCCGTAGTGGCAGAGAACGAGCGACCAATACGCCTCGGCGTCGGTGTTGTCCTCGTTGAGTATCTGCTCATAGATTCCCGCCGCCTTGTCGAAATCGTTGTTGCGGCGAAAATGGTTCGCGCGGTCATAAAGATTCGCTTTTCTGTCGTCATCCAAACGGGGCAGGGTCTGCTTTGTGCCGCATGAGTCGCACACGCCGACGGTATCCCCGGGGTTAAATTCTATTGTGCCGCCGCACATTTTACATTTGAAGATTGACATGGTTAATTAACCTCTTTACTATGATTATTTTTATTGCAAGGGCAAGCTTCCATTGCCTTTTCAGGAAAGACAAACGTATACTCTTCGGAATAGAATTTGCTTCGAAAATTAGTACAAGAATTATAAAGTCCTCGCAAAATTTTTTCACCTTCAATAGCTAACGTTTTGAAGTCCTCATCCATATTCTTATAAGTTTCTAAGCTCAACAAATCGTGCATCATGTCATTTCGTTTTTTTATCCACAGACGAATTTCTTTCAGCTGCTTTAAAGAAAAAGAACTGGAAATGCACGACACATTATTTTCGACAAGTCTCTCCACACATGACAGTTTTGTGCTAATCGCCAACTCATTTTTATTTTTCTTGCACTTGCCATTGCTATACTTGCATTGATTTTTATACTTTTGCAAGATACGGAAGAATCTGTTTTCAATGCACGAATAGATTAGCCAAGAAGCCTCTATAAAATTTTCATTTTTAATTGACGCATTAATTTTATTAATGAAGAACTCATGCATATCTACCATGCGCATCCGTACTTCTTTTTTTTCCGTACTTTTCATTTCAACACCTTACATTTTCTGTTTCTGTCGCCGACAAGTATAACCAATTCGTCCGCGATTTCTTTCGCTTTCGCTGCATCATCGACACCGACGGCAGAGGACAGCTCATCCATTTTCACTGTAATTTTTGCCTCAATCACGGAAAGAGCGTCATTTGACATCGGGTCTGAATAACGAACGGCTTCATATACCTTTTTGCATTCCGTTTTCACGGCGTCGCTTTTGGCGCGGTCGAGTAAACTCTCGGCGTCAACAGTCAGAAGCTTTATGAACTGCGTCTGCGTTTTCACTTTTTCGTGAACCTCGCCGACAGCGTCGCCCGCCCAGTCCGCTTTCACGACGGCTATCGCAGTAAATGCGGCGGCAACCGCGCAGACAACGGCGGCAATCCACACCGGGCAATTGGGAATCAGCATCAGTGCGCCGCCCAAAACGAGCATGGCTATAAGGCCGGCATAGCTGACGGTAATCAGCGGCACCTTGTAAAACAGCTTTTCAAGGTTCTCCGCCTTAAACGCCTTGTTTGCGCACAGAAGATTGGCTACAAACGAGGCTATTATAAACACCCACGCGATCCAGAATCGCACGTCATAACTGACAACATATCCCGGGATAACGGGACGCGCCAAAAATACAACAATATTAAATACCGCGAGCAAAACAGCCCAGATAATCGCATATGATTTGAAATTCTTTTTCATTTTTCAGTCCCCCGTTACAGAATGTTCTTGAGAAGCTCCGCTCTCATGGCGGCAAACTCCTCTTCGGTTATCAGCCCGGCCTCTTTCATCATACCGAGCTTTTCCACTTTCGCCTTGAACGCCGCCATATCATCGGTCATCTGAGCAGGCTGAGTAGGCTGAGCGGGCTCGGATGCAGCCTGCAGCGCACCGCCTACCGCATTGCCCACAACGCCGCCTACCGCGCCGCCGACACCCGCCATGGTGCCGAGTCCGACACCCATATTGGTGAACTGACCGACCGCCTCGTTCTGCGCCACCTTTGCCGCCACATCGAAGCCGCGCTCCTGCGCATATGTATAGCCCTCCTGGGCTCGCTTTGTGGCCTGAGCCTGAGAATCGATGACCACCTTCTGCGCCTCTGTCTGCGCATAGATGAGATCCGTCTTCTGGCGGAGCGTCGCCTCGGCAATGTCGGCATACTGGCGGAAATGCAGCTCTTTAAACTTCTCATACTGTCTGTCGCCGTCCGGCTTGACAATATTCGTAACAAAGAAGCGCTCTAAAGCAATACCGTAATCGGCAAAATCCGGAATAAGCAGTTTATGTATATTCTCGGAGAATGCTGTCAGATTTTCGTCGATTTCAAAGATGTTGATGGCATTCGCTTTAATCACCTGGGCAATGTAGGTCTTGACCCTGGTCATTAAGAATGCGCGGAAAAAGCCGATAAGCTGCTGCTGACCGAGATAGTTTTCCGTTCCCACAAGCTTAACGAGAAGCTTGCGGCTGTCCTCAGCTCGAAGGCTCATTTCGCCTGATGCACCGATTGAAATCGGGAAGCCGTAAGTGGGATCGACGTACTGCACCTTTGAGTCCGTACCCCATTTGATAGCCATCTGCTCAGCTTTGTTGATGAAATAGACCTCGCAATGGAACGGTGTTTTGTCGCCGGTCGTTCTGTTGAGCACCTTTCCGATTTTCGGGATATTCTCGGTTTCCAGTGTATAACGACCGGGTCCGAACAGATCCAGCGCCTGACCGTTCATGAAGAAAATCGCTTCCTGCGACTCGTGAACGATGAGCTGTGTCAGGCTGTTAAAATCCTCGCAGGGATGCTTCCAAATGAAGGTGCTGTTGTCACCCTCGTACTTGATAATTTCGGCAATGTTACTCATAAAGTAATCATCTCTCCTTTTTGTGATTTTTCAATGTGTCTTTTTACAAATGTCATATACCTATATACTGTCCGTTTTTTGTCTCTTTGATTGCTCGACAGACCCGGCAATAAATCGCCTCTGCGAAGTACCGTTACGCCCTCCCTAATGTCATAATCATTATTATGTTGTAAGAAATGCGGATACGCTTTGTCGGTTAAGTCTCTCGAGAACATTCGCGGATTTTTTTGCTTGCGGGAACATATAAAAGTGCAGACCGACACAAGCTCATTCTAAAATTTTAAAATGGGCTTGGATTTATATGCTTTAAAGTCGACAATTTCCCGAACGATTTTGCACTATCCGTCAAAACGACTTGCTTTTTTGGATTTTTCTTGCTATGATTATGGTAAAGTTGGGCTTGTTATAAGCCTATGATTAGCGCCTATTAGGAAAACACACTGTCAAAGGGGTTCGTAGCGGGGGTTAGCCCGCTACTGCGGTATCTTCCGTAGTGTTGATTTCAATGTA
>OLSN01002934.1_pt1 | contig 11602 bp, 10 predicted proteins | sample 1672411 | NCBI WGS metagenome assembly OLSN01 (sample SAMEA3136683, study PRJEB25190) | human gut metagenome | biome: human gut; feature: human-associated habitat; material: faeces | place: Austria | collected 2013
TGCTTCAGGCCCTGCGGGGCTGCGATATCCTGCTGCGGGGCAGCGTGGCCGGGGTCATCGTCACCGGCGTGGGGGAGTTTTATACCAAGGACGTGGCCCGGGACATGGTGTTTGCCGCCAACCAGGCGGGCTGCGCCTTTCTGGGCCGGCCCCTGGTGGAGGCCACCGGCTCCCTGCGGAATTTCCGCACCCAGGCCCAGATCGGCGGCGTGGACGAGAAAACCGCCTTCCGCCTGGCGGTGGAGGAGCTGGTGGACCGGCTGACCGCCTGGCGGCCTCTGCCGCCGGTGCGGCGGGTGCTGGCCCTTCACGCCTCCCAGCGCAGCGCCTCCAACACCCTGGCCCTGTGGGAGCTGGTGAAGGCGGCCCTGCCGCCGGAGGTATCCGTGGAGGAGGTGGGCCTGCGCAACGGCGCCGTCCCCGACTGCAACGGGTGCAGCTATACCGCCTGCCTCCACTTCGGCGAGCAGGGCAGCTGCTTTTACGGCGGCCCCATGGTGGAGGAGGTGTACCCCGCCGTCCGCCGGTGCGACGCCCTGGTGATGCTGTGCGCCAACTATAACGACGCCCTGTCCGCCAATCTCACCGCCTGCGTCAACCGGCTGACGGCCCTGTTCCGCCAGACCCGGTTTTACGACAAGCGCCTGTTCGGCCTGGTGGTGTCCGGCTATTCCGGCGGGGACCTGCTGGCCCGTCAGCTGATCTCGGCGCTGAATATGAACAAGTCCTTTTTCCTGCCGCCCCACTTTTGCCTGCTGGAAACCGCCAACGAGCGGGGCAGTCTGATCCGCCTGCCCGGCATCCGGAACACCGCCGCCGCCTTTGCGAAAGAGATGATGACGCCATAAAGCAAGCCCTCCGGCTACGCCGGAGGGCCTGCGCTTTTTATTCCATGTCCACGGTGATGTTGTCGGTGCCGTGCTGTTCAAATTCGCCCAGATACTCGTCCATGCGGCTCATGACCTCGTCATAGTTCTCCTCGGTGATGGGGGGATCGTCCATATCCCGCAGGGCCAGCTCCTGGGCCAGAATTTCAAAAAACGTGTTGTCCTCATAGGCCATGATGGCCTCGTGGATGCCGCCCTCGGCAAAGGCCCGGGAGGGGATGATCTCCCCCTGGTACAGCTCCGTCAGCCCCGCCATGCCATGGCTCAGGCAGTGGGAGAAGATCAGGCTCTCCACCTGGTCATACTGGCGGATGCGGTCGTCGCCCCGGGTGGAGTTGAGCACCCAGTTGCCGATGTATACCAGGTCCAGCAGGCGCCTGAATTGTTTTTCTGTCAGCTTGATCTCCATGAAAACACCTCCATCCGGCCGGAACGCTGCGTCATTATGCACAGTATAGCAGACTCCGGCGGAAAATACCACTGAAAATACCGGGGAAAGTCCCCAAAATTTGACTTGAGTATCCGGGGATTCCATAGTATAATTGATTAGTTATGATAACCACAGGCAGGAGGCGGAACTATGGACACTCGCCCCATCGGGGTTTTTGATTCGGGCCTGGGAGGCCTGACGGCGGTGCGGGAGCTGCGGCAGCTGCTGCCCTCTGAAAACATTATATACTTCGGCGACACGGCCCGTGTGCCCTACGGCGGGCGGTCGGCGGAAATTCTGCTGAAATACGCCCGGCAGGACGTGCGCTTTCTGCGCAGCCACGACATCAAGGCCATTTTAGTGGCCTGCGGCACCGTGTCCACCACGGCCCTGCCCCAGCTGCGGCAGGAGAGCGACATCCCCATTCTGGGGGTGGTGGAGCCTGCATGCCGCCGGGCGGCGGCTGTGACCCGGAACCGGCGGGTGGGTCTCATCGCCACCGCCGCCTCCGTCCGCAGCGGCGCTTACCAGCGCAGTCTGCGCCAGCTGGACCCGGACATCGCCGTAACGGCTAAGGCCTGTCCTCTGTTCGTGCCCCTGGTGGAAAACGGGCGCTTCCGGCGGGGGGACGTGGTCATCGAGACCGTGGCCCGGGAGTATCTGGAGCCGCTGCGCCGGGAGGGACTGGATACCCTGATCCTGGGCTGCACCCACTACCCCCTGCTGACGGATATCATCGGCGATATCATGGGCCCTGGCGTCACCCTCATCAACACCGGCGAGGAGGCCGCCTGGGAGCTCAAGCGCACTCTGCGGGGATTGGACCTGCTGGCCCCGGAGGGGCCGGCCGGCCGGGCCACCCTCTGCGCCAGCGACCAGCCCGAGCAGTTCGGGGTCATGGCGTCCTATTTCTTAGGGGAGAGCCTCACCCGCCCGGTGCAGCCGGTGGACATCGACCGGTACTGACCCATGGAGGGACCTGTACGGATCACCGTCACCAGCCGCAGCCTGTTTGACGGCGGCGCCGAGACGCTGCACTTTGCGGGCGCCGGTACCCTGCGGCCCACCGCCGCCGGGTGGGACCTGCCCTATACCGCCGCCTGCCGGGAAAACGGCGCGGCGCTGTCCTCCCGCATCCGCCTGACGGCGGAGCCCAGGCGGGCCATTCTGTGGACCCTGGGGCCGGAGGGCTATGGCCTGCCCCTGGACCCGGAGCACGAGACCCAGGCCCGGCTTTCCCTGGGCCTGACCGTGGCCGTCCGGACCCGGGCAGTGGAGTTTTCCCTGGAGGAGCCGGACCGGGGATATATTCACCTAGCCTATACGCTGCTGGATCGGGGCCTGCCCCTGAGCCGGATGCAGCTGGAGATACGCATGACAAAAGAAACGATATAAGGAGAGCATCACCATGAATATGATCCAGAACGCCAAGGACCAGGTGCTGGACCTGACCGTCAGCGCCTATCAGAAGGCCGCGGCAGAGGGCCTTCTGCCCCAGGACGCGGCCGTGACCCCGTCGGTGGAGATTCCCAAGGACACCGCCAACGGCGACTATACCACCACCTTCTGCCTGGCCGCCGCCAAGGCCCTGAAGAAGAACCCCCGCCAGGTGGCCCAGATCCTCATGGACCACATGGACCTGTCCGGGTCCTATTTCACCTCCGTGGAGATGGCCGGGCCGGGCTTCCTGAATTTCCGCCTGGGGAACAAGTGGTTCCGGGACACCGTGGCCTGCGTGGAGCAGGAGGGGGCGGCCTACGGCTGCAACGACGCCCTGAAGGGCCAGAAGATCATGGTGGAGTTCGTCTCCGCCAACCCCACCGGCCCCATGCACATGGGCAACGCCCGGGGCGGCGTCCTGGGCGACACCCTGGCCTCGGTGCTGCAGAAGTCCGGCGCCGACGTGTGGCGGGAGTTCTATGTCAACGACGCCGGCAACCAGATCGAGAAGTTTGCCAAGAGCCTGGAGGCCCGGTATCTGCAGATCATCAAGGGCGAGAACGCCGTGGAGTTCCCCGAGGACGGCTATCACGGCGACGACATCCGGGAGCTGGCCCAGGCCTTCTATGACCGGGAGGGCGAGAAGTATCTGGACTGCGACCAGAAGACCCGCCACGACGCCCTGGCCCGCTTCGGCCTGGACAACAACATTCCCAAGATGCAGCGGGACCTGGCCCGCTACGGCATCACCTATGACCAGTGGTTCTTCGAGTCCAGCCTCCACGAAAGCGGCTATGTGGCCGACTCCGTCCAGGCCTTGACGGACCTGGGCTATACCTATGAAAAGGACGGGGCCCTGTGGCTGCACACCAGCCGCATCCTGGCGGAGAATCTGAAAAAGGCCGGCAAGTCCGACGCGGACATCGAAAAGCTGGGCCTGAAGGACGACGTACTGCGCCGGGCCAACGGGTTCTATACCTATTTCGCCGCCGACATCGCCTATCACCGGAACAAGTTTGCCGTCCGGGGCTTCGACAAGGTCATCAACGTCTGGGGCGCGGATCACCACGGCCATGTGGCCCGGCTGAAGGGTGCCATGGACGCCCTGGGCCTGGACGGCGAGCACCGGCTGGACATCGTGCTGATGCAGTTGGTGAAGCTGGTCCGGGACGGCGAGGTGGTGCGTATGTCCAAGCGCACCGGCAAGGCCATCAGCCTGACGGACCTGCTGGACGAGATCCCCGTGGACGCCTGCCGCTATTTCTTCAACGCCAAGCCCGAGACCCAGATGGAGTTTGATCTGGGCCTGGCCGTCCGGGAGGACAGCGAGAACCCGGTGTACTATGTGCAGTATGCCCACGCCCGGATCTGCACCCTGCTGAAGGCCCTGGAGGCGGAGGGCTACACCGTCCCCGCAGCCGGAGAGGTGGACTTCTCCCTGCTGTCCGGCGAGGCGGAGCAGGCCCTCATCAAGAAGATCGCCGCCTACAGCCAGGTGGTGCGCCTGGCCGCCCGGGACTATGATCCCAGCCACATCAACCGCTACCTGACGGAGCTGGCCGGGGACTTCCACCGGTTCTATACCGCCTGCCGCATCAAGGGCGAGGAGCGCCCGGTGCTGCTGGCCCGGCTGAAGCTGGCGGATACCGCCCGGTCCGTGCTGAAAAACGCCATGACCCTCATCGGCTGCACCGCCCCGGAGAAGATGTGAGTGTGACAGAGCATAATAAAAAGGAAGCCGTCCCCCGCCTCCTAATAAGAAAACATGAAAAAGTCAGTAAAATCAATGTTTTCAAAGGCAGGGAACACGGTACGAAGTCAAAAAATCTCATACTGACAGGCACGAAGGGCGCTGATTTTCACATCAGCGCCCTTTTCCTGTCCCCACGCCATAGGTAGCCGCCCTATGGCGTTTTTTCATATCCGTGCCTGTACCCACCTGAAAAATGTATCAATTAGGGTGCGAAAACCTCTGTTTTTTCCTCTCAGAGCGCCGCTTAAAAGGCGGCGTGGGTGTTTTCCCATGGGAAGCGTCCGGGAGGCAGGACAGGGGCTTTTTGCGCCAAAATCAACACTTTTCAAAACCAGAGAAAGGAGGCGCCGGATATGGCAGTTTTCCGCATCGAAAAGACCAGAGATTACACGGTCATGTCCAACTACCACCTGCGGGACAGGTCGCTGTCCCTGAAAGCGAAGGGGCTACTATCCCTCATGCTGTCGCTGCCGGAGGACTGGGACTACACCATGAAGGGGCTTGCCCGCATCTGCAAGGACGGCATCGACAGCATCAGCGGCGGGATCCGGGAGCTGGAGTCGCACAGCTATCTCGTCCGGGCGCGCGTCCGCAACGAGAACGGGCAGCTTGGCTCCATCGAGTACACCATTTTGGAGCAGCCGAAGGAGCCGGCACAGACGCCCGCGCCTATCCGGGAAAAACCTATACGGGAAAATCCAATACAGGTGAAGCCAATGTTGGATGCCCCAATTCAGGAAAACCCCGCCCAATTAAATACTAAAGAACAAAATAAAGAATTATCAATTACGCAAGGATCAAGTCCTATCCCATCAAGTCCCCCTACCCCCAGGGAGCGGATCGGACGGGACGGGATGCGGGAGCGTGAGAGCTATCGGGAATTGATCTTAGAGAACATCGAGTACGACATCCTCACCCAGAACGCCCAGCTGGACAAAGCAAGGCTGGACGAACTGGTGGAGCTCATGGTGGATACCGTCTGCTCCAAACGGCAGACCATCCGCATTGCCGGGGACGATTACCCGGCGGAGGTGGTCAAGTCCCGCTTCCTGAAGCTCACCGCCTCCCATATCGAGTACATCCTGGACCGGATGCGGGAGAACACCACCTACGTGCGCAATATCAAGAAATATCTGCTGGCGGCGCTGTATAACGCGCCGGTCACAATGGACAGCTACTACACATCCCTTGTCAGCCATGACCTGTACGGCAGCGGAGATCGGAGGTGAACGCCTTGCAGGAAGAAATCACGCAGAAAACCCTTGCGCTTTGTGTGGAGGCCAGCAAAATGACCGCCCAGCTCTTGCAGCAGGCCATGAAGAAGGTGCTGGCGGATATGGAGAAGCACAAGAAAAATCCCCCACTCCGGCACGGCAAGCAGACGCTCCGGCAGCTTATGAAGCATAACACCGGCGTATCCAACATCGAGATCACGGATCAGAATATCCGGGCCTTTTCTTCCACGGCGAAGAAGTACGGCCTGGATTTTGCGTTGAAGAAGGACACTTCCGGCGAGCATACCCGTTACCTGGTGTTCTTCAAGGGCAGGGACGCCGACGCGGTGACGGCGGCCTTCCGCGAGTTCTCCGCAAAGAATCTGGCGAAGGAGAAAAAGCCCTCCATCCGCAGGCGGCTGACCAAGGCCAAGGAGCATGCGAAGCGGCAAGAGCTGGAGCGGGGCGAGAAGGTCAAAAACAGGGACCGGGGGCTGGAACGATGACGGGAAAGCTGAAAAAGGTCCTGCTGCCGAACCTTCCGTATCTGCTGTTCGCCTGGCTCTTTGATAAGCTCTGCCAGGCGGTGCGGCTGGCGCCGGGGGCGGACGCTTCGGAAAAGCTGCTGCATATCGCCCAGGGCTTCACCGAGGCCTTCGCCTCCCTCTGGCTCAGCCTGCACCCTCTGGACCTGCTGCTGGGCGTGGCCGGGGCGGCGCTTGTCCGGCTGGCGGTGTACCTGAAAGCGAAAAACGCGAAGAAATATCGCCGTGGCGTTGAGTACGGCAGCGCGAGATGGGGCCGGCCGGAGGATATCGCGCCCTACATAGACCCCGTTCCAGATTGGAACATCCCTCTGACCCGGACGGAAAGCCTCACCATGACCAGCCGCCCGAAGGATCCGAAAACGGCGAGAAATAAAAATATCCTGGTCATCGGCGGCTCCGGCAGCGGCAAGACAAGGTTCTTTGTCAAGCCGTCCCTGCTCCAAATGCACAGCTCCTATGTGGTCACCGATCCCAAAGGGCAGCTCCTTCGGGAGACGGGAAAGCTCCTGGCGCACGGCGGGCCGAAGCGGGACGAGAACGGAAAGCCGGTGCGGGATAAGCACGGCAAGGTCGTCTATGAGCCATACCGCATCAAGGTCCTCAACACCATCAACTTTTCCAAGAGCATGAAATATAACCCGCTGGCCTATGTGCGCTCCGAGAAGGATATCCTCAAGCTGGTCAATGTCATCATCGCCAACACGAAGGGCGACGGTGAAAAATCCTCCGAAGATTTTTGGATCAAGGCCGAGCGGCTTTTATACTGCGCCCTGATCGGCTACATCTGGTACGAGGCGGAGCCGGAGGAAAAAAACTTCATCACCCTGCTGGAGCTCATCAACGCCTGCGAGGCCAGAGAGGACGACGAGACCTATAAAAGCCCCGTGGATATCCTCTTTGACGAGCTGGCGCAGGCGCAGCCGGAGCACTTCGCCGTCAAGCAATATGTCAAATTCAAAATGGCGGCCGGCAAAACTCTCAAAAGTATTTTGGTGAGCTGCGGCGCCCGCCTGTCCCCCTTCGATATCAAGGAGCTGCGGGACATTATGACGGAGGACGAATTGGAGCTTGACACGATGGGCGACCGGAAAACGGCGCTGTTCCTCATTATGAGCGATACCGATACCACCTTCAATTTTGTCATCGCCATGCTGCAAAGCCAGCTTTTCAACCTGCTCTGCGACAAGGCGGACGATTTCTATAACGGGCGGCTGCCTGTCCATGTGCGGTGCCTTCTGGACGAGTTTGCCAACATCGGCCAGATACCAAACTTTGACAAGCTGATCGCCACCATCCGAAGCCGTGAGATATCGGCTTCTATTATTTTGCAGTCGCAAAGCCAGTTAAAGACCATCTACAAGGACGCGGCAGATACCATTGTCGGCAACTGCGACGTCACCTTGTTTTTGGGAGGCAAAGAGAAGTCAACGCTGAAAGAGATTTCGGAGCTGCTGGGCAAGGAGACCATCGACAGCCTGAGCCAGTCCGAAAATCGCGGCGCGCAGACCTCTCACGGCCTCAGTTATCAGAAATTGGGAAAGGAGTTGATGACCCAGGACGAGATCGCGGTCATGGACGGCGGCAAGTGTATTTTGCAGCTTCGGGGCGTACGCCCGTTTTTCAGCGACAAGTACGACCTGACAAAGCACCCCCGCTACAAATACCTGTCCGACGCCGACAAGAAGAACGTCTTTGACGTAGAACGGTACATGAAGCGCAGACCGGCCATCGTGAAGCCGGACGAGCCTTTCGATATGTACGAATTGAGCGCAAAAGACCTGACAGACGAACCCGACAACAATTCTACAAAACGAAAGGAAACATGATTTATGGATTTTTTCAACAGTGCCATCGACGTATTGCAGACCCTGGTCATCGCCCTGGGCGGCGGCCTTTGCGTGTGGGGCGGCATCAACCTTCTGGAAGGCTACGGCCAGGATAACCCCGCGGCCAAATCGCAGGGCGTCAAACAGCTTGTCGCGGGCGGCGGCGTCGCCCTGATCGGCGTGACCCTGATCCCCCTGCTGTCCGGCCTGCTTGGCTGAGCGGCGGCAGGACCATCCCACCCGGAGGCTCCCGTTTCACGGCGGGAGCCCCCGAAAGGAGGTGTGACCACCCGTGATAATTGAAATGATCCAGGAGTGGTTCAAGGAGCTGCTGATCGACGGCATCATCTCCAACCTCTCCGGGACCTTTGACACCGTGAATACGAAGGTGGGCGAGATCGCCGGCGAGGTGGGCATGACGCCGGCCGGCTGGAACGGCGGCATCTTCAACATGATCCGCGGCCTTTCTGAAACGGTCATCGTCCCCATCGCCGGCATCATCCTTACCTTTGTCATGTGCTATGAGCTGATCCAGCTCATCGTGGAAAAGAATAATCTCCACGATTTTGACACCTGGCTTTTCTGGAAGTGGATCTTCAAGACCTTCTGCGCGGTGCTCATCGTCACCAACACATGGAATATCGTCATGGCGGTGTTCGATATGGCGCAGGGCGTGGTCAATCAGAGCGCCGGCGTCATCATATCCGACGCGGGGATCGATATTTCCGGCGTGGTGGGTAATTTGGAAACGACCCTGGCGGACTGGAGCATCGGTTCTTTGCTGGGCCTGTGGTTTCAGAGTATTTTTGTGGGCCTCTGCTCCCATATCCTCACCATCGCCATCTTCCTTGTGATCTACGGAAGAATGATCGAGGTGTATCTGACCGTATCCGTGGGGCCGATCCCCTTTGCCACCATGGCCAACCGGGAGTGGGGCCAGACGGGGCAGAACTATTTGAAGTCCCTGCTGGCCCTGGGCTTTCAGGCGTTTCTTATCATGGTCTGCGTCGGCATCTACGCGGTGCTGGTGCAGAATATCGCCGTGGGGGATGATATCACCGTGGCGATTTGGGAGTGCCTGGGCTATACGGTGCTGCTGTGCTACACGCTGTTTCGCACCGGCAGCCTCGCAAAGAGCCTGTTCGGGGCGCATTGACGGGAGGCGGCCATGAAAAAATACAAGGTCATCTACGCGGATCCGCCCTGGGCCTATAAGGTCTGGAGCAAGAAGGGCGCGGGACGCAGCGCCGAGAGCCATTACCCCACCATGGACATAGCGGCCATCAAGGCCCTGCCAGTAGGGGAGCTGGCGGACAAGGACTGCGCCCTGTTTCTCTGGATCACCTTCCCCATGCTGCGGGAGGCCTGGGGCGTCATGGACGCCTGGGGCTTCACCTTCAAGACCGTGGCCTTCGTCTGGATCAAGCAGTGCCGGAAGTCGGACGGTCTGTTCACCGGCATGGGCTACTGGACACGGGCCAACGCGGAGATCTGCCTGCTGGCGACCCGCGGACGCCCGAAGCGGGCGGCGCGGGATGTGAAGCAGGTTATCCTCTCCCACGTGGAGCGGCACAGCCAGAAGCCGGAGGAGGCGCGGCGGCGGATCGAAGCCCTCATGGGGGACGTGCCCCGTATTGAGCTGTTCGCAAGAGCCTCACCGCCTGGCTGGGATGTGTGGGGAAATGAAGTTGCAAGCGATATCCGGCTTGCGGAAAGGATGTGAACCATTGGCATACGTAACAGTCCCGAAGGACCTGACAAAAATCAAGAGCAAAATGCTGTTCGGCCTGACGAAGCGGCAGCTTGTGTGTTTCGGATCGGCGGCGCTTGTTGGAGTGCCGCTTTTCTTTTTGAGCAAGGGCAGCATGGGCACGACGCCGGCGGCGCTGTGCATGATCCTTGTGATGCTGCCCTTTTTCCTGTTCGCCCTGTATGAGAAAAACGGGCAGACCCCGGAGGCGCTGCTGGGCCATCTGATCCAGTGCAAATTCACCCGTCCGAAAAAGCGTGTCTATCAGACAAATAACGCCTATTCCGCTTTGGAAAAGCAGGCGGAGCTGGAGCGGACGGTGGGGCGGATCGCCTCCGGCGCGGGGAAAAGAGGCAAGGGCCGGCGCAGGCTCACCCGGCAGGAGCGAAAGCAGATCGAGGCCGTCATTCGGCAGGCCAGGGGGGACGGCAAGAACCACACCGTACAGGCAAGCCTTCCCTTCCGCAATATGCACCCGGACGGCCTGTGCCGTCTGGACGACCGGCATTTTTCCAAAACCATCGCCTACGCCGACGTCAGCTACCGTCTGGCAGGGCCGGACGATCAGCGGGATATCTTTGAACGCCTCTGCGACTTCTATAACGGCTATGATCCCTCCATCGGCGTGCAAATGACCCTGAGCAGCAGCCACAAGGCCGGCGGCGGGGACCTGTTCCGCATGGCGGCCCAGGGGGACGATCTGGACGGAATCCGCGCCGAGGCCTCCGGCATCCTGCAAACACAGTATGAGCGCGGCAGCAACGGCTATGTGAAAAGCAAGTATGTCACGCTGACCATCGAGGCGGAGAGCATCCAGGCGGCACGGGCAAGGTTTTCCCGGATCGAGGCGGACACCCTGAACCGCTTCAAGGTCATGGGTGCGGCGGCAAAGGTGCTGGACGGCAAGGAGCGGCTGGCGCTGCTGCACGGCCTCCTCCATCCCAGAGGGGAGCCCTTCGCCTTTGAATGGGACTGGCTGGCGCCCTCCGGCCTGTCCGTGAAGGATTTTATCGCGCCTTCTTCCTTCGAGTTTGGGGAGACACGGCGCTTCCGCATGGGCGAAATGTACGGCGCGGTGTCCTTCTTGCAGATTTTGGCCCCGGAGATCCAGGACCGTATCCTCACGGATTTTATGGATGTGGAAGGAAACCTTCTCGTTACCATGCACGTCCGCGGCATCAACCAGAACGAGGCCATCAAGATGGTCAAGCGGAAGATCACCGATCTGGACGCTATGAAGATCCAGGAGCAGAAGAAGGCCGCACGCAGCGGCTATGATCTGGATATCCTCCCCTCCGACCTCTCCACCTACGGCGGCGCGGCGAAAAATCTCTTGCAGGATTTACAGAGCCGCAACGAGCGAATGTTCAATATGACCTTCCTCATGCTGCATCTGGCGCCCACAAAGCAAAAGCTGGAGATCGCCGTTTCCCAGTCGGCCAGCGTCGCCCAGACCCACAACTGCATCCTGACCCGGCTGGACTTCCAGCAGGAGGACGGCCTTGTGTCCTCGCTGCCGCTGGGCCTCAACCGTATCAGGATCGAGCGCAGCCTCACCACATCGGCGCTGGCGGTATTCGTCCCCTTTGTGACCCAGGAGCTTTTCATGGGCGGGGACGCCATGTATTACGGGCTCAACGCCCTGTCCGGCAACATGATCCTCTTAGACCGCAAGCAGTCCCGATGCCCCAACGGCCTTGTGTTCGGCACGCCGGGCAGCGGCAAGTCCATGAGCTGTAAGCGGGAGATCACCT